>PVMK01121594.1_pt1 | contig 30566 bp, 34 predicted proteins | sample 1853481 | NCBI WGS metagenome assembly PVMK01 (sample SAMN08533507, study PRJNA380276) | Marine sediment metagenome, whole genome shotgun sequencing project.
CTCAGCATCGATGGCGTCCAATTCAATGGATTTTTCGATTTCAGTCGAAATCTCAGAGACGTCCGCTGCCATCAGATGCGTCATGCCTTCGGCGGCACTCGACAATAATTCGGTCAGGTTGCTCCCGAAAATCCGTAATGCCTTGTCGGCCGTATGCTCTATTTCTTCAAAACCCATCGTTTTTCAAGATAAGGGTGAAGTCCGATTTGCCGTATTACCGTCATTCCTGCGAAAGCAGGAATCCAGTTATTTTAAATTATTATGGACTCCCGCTTTCGCGGAAGTGACATTATTTTTGATTTTTTACGAAACCGTCAACCATAGATAGATAAGGAACCCGTTGGATTCAGTATGATGAGCCGCTGAGATGGATGTAATTCTGAAATGACAAGCGTTTGTGCATTTAATATCGGGGTCTTATATTAATACAATTAACAATTGATTCAGCAAAGTCAAGGGCATTATGCCTGCCCGGCAGGCCAGGCGCCTGAATCAAAAAATTCTTTACAATTGACGGTTTTGAACATATCTAAATTGCAGCTGTAAAACGCGTTTGACTAAGGAATGAGGTGACGCATGAAACATCAATATGATGTGATCATTGTGGGGGCGGGCCTGGCGGGACTGCGCGCTGCGGTCGAGATCGGAAAAGATGCTCATGTCGCCGTGCTGACAAAAGTTTTTGCGACGCGTTCTCACTCCGGGGCTGCCCAGGGCGGAATCGGTGCTGCACTTGGCAATGAGGAAGAAGACCACTGGGAGTGGCATATGTTTGATACGGTTAAGGGCAGTGACTACCTGGGAGATCAGGATGCCATCGAGCTTCTGGTCAGGGATGCGCCCCGGGCCATCTATGAGCTGGAAAACCTCGGGGTGCCATTTAATCGTACAGCTGAAGGTAAAATCGCCCAGAGAGCTTTTGGCGGACATACACGCAATTATGGCGAAGCGCCGGTCAAACGGGCCTGTTATGCGGCAACGCGAACCGGCAGAGTCATTTTAGACACGCTCTGGGAACAAAGCTTACAAAGAGGCATTGAATTCTATGATGAATTCCAGATGTTGTCTTTGATTGTTCACAATGGGAAGTGTTGCGGTGTGGTTGCCTATGAACTGGCCACCGGAAAATTGCATACCTTCCATTGTAAAGCCATAATGCTGGCCACCGGCGGGGCCGGTAAAATTTACAAAACGACTTCCAATGCATTCGCCAGCACCGGCGATGGCATGGCCATTGCCTATCGGGCCGGCGCTCCGTTGGAGGACATGGAATTTGTTCAGTTTCATCCTACCGGGATCTATAAACTGGGAATCCTAATCAGCGAGGCCGCCCGCGGGGAGGGCGGTATTTTGCTGAACAACGAGGGTGAACGCTTCATGGAACGCTACGCACCGGTAATCAAGGATCTGGCACCTCGCGATATGATTTCACGCTGCATGCTCGACGAAATACGCGCCGGCAGGGGAATAGACGGGAAGGACTATTTTCACCTGGATCTGACGCATCTGGGCCGGGATGTCATTGAAAAAAAACTGGCCGAAATTACCAGCTTTGCCCGTACCTATGCCGGCGTCGATCCGGTCAAAGAGCCGATTCCGGTTCAGCCGACCTGCCATTATATGATGGGCGGCATTGCGACGGATGCCGATGGCCGCGTCATCGTTGATGAAAAAAATACACCGTATGCCGGACTGTACGCGGCCGGTGAATGCGCCTGTGTGTCCGTACACGGGGCAAATCGGCTGGGCTGCAATGCGCTGCTCGACACACTGGTCTTCGGGCGACGGGCCGGTATGCAGATCAAGACATTTGTTCAATCGGTGACCCGGCCCAGACTGCCCGCCAAACCGGATAAAAAAGACGCGGAAATGATTAAGGCCTTGATGCAAAGCACCGGTCGAGAAGCCAGCGGTGCCATTCGAGCCGAGCTTCAGGAAAGCATGATGGAAAACGTGTCTGTTTTTCGTCAAAAAGAAAGTCTGACGGCAGCGCTGAATAAGATTAAGGGGCTCAAAGCCCGTTATAAAAATCTATCCATTCAGGACAAAGGAAGCTGTTTTAATCGCGACCTTTTAGATGCCGTCGAGTTGGGTCATTTACTGGATCTGGCTGAAGCCATTACACGGAGTGCTCTGATACGGGAAGAAAGCCGCGGTGCCCACTCCCGGGAAGATTTTCCGGTTCGTGACGATAAAAATTTTCTGGTCCACACGATGGCCCTTTACGATGCAGCCAAGGGGCCGCAGATATTTACCAAACCGGTCGCCATTACCAAATTTGAGCCCAAGGAGAGGAAATATTAAGATGAAGTGTCACTTTACGGTCTATCGATTTTATCCCGAAGTAGATAAAAAGCCGCGCTACCAGGAATATGCAGTTGATGCCGAACCGACCGACAAGATTCTGGATTGTTTAAACAAAATCAGGTGGGAACAGGATCCGACGCTGGCCTACCGTTATTCCTGTGCCCATGGAATCTGCGGCTCGGATGCGTTAATGATCAACGGAAAAATCGAGCTGGCTTGCCAGAAACTCGTTCGTGATTTTAAAACCGCAAATAATTTTGTGATCGAACCGTTGCCGTTATTTGATGTGGTTAAGGACCTAATTGTCGATCTGGAGCCTTTTTTCGAAAAATATCGGCAGGTGCAGCCTTACCTGATTCCCGGCAAAAACGAAACGGGTAAAGAATTTATCCAGCAGGCTGAAAATCAGGAGTTTATTGAACCGGCGCTTAGATGTATCCTGTGTGCCGCCTGCACAGCCGCCTGCCCGATTAACCGCGCCAGGCCGGAATATCTCGGTCCGGCCGCCCTGCTGCGCGCTTTTCGGTATATTTTTGATTCACGGGATACCATAACCGAAGAGCGCCTGGGGAAAATTGACGCCGAAGACGGCATCTGGGGGTGTAAAACGATGTGGCGGTGCACCGAGGTTTGCCCCAAAGAAATCCCGATCACCCAATGCCTGGGCCAGATCAAACGCAAGGTTAAGCAGCAACCAAAAGGAGGTTAATATGGCGCAGAAAAATTTATTGGCTGGGTTCTCGTTTTTTTCCGATGTCGATCGCGATACGCTGGAAACGATCGCCAATAAAGGCGAAATTTTAGAATTTAAAGCTGAAGATGTCATTTTTCATGTTGACGAGCCGGCGACTCATTTTTATGGTCTTTTGGAGGGAGAAATCAATTTGATCCTTGTTTTTAAGGACAAGGTTTTAAAAACGATTATCGAATACGAAGAAGCCATCCAGGCCACCATGGTTGACGAGGAAAAAGAAATCATTGTTGATACGGTAACCGCGGGGCAGGTGTTCGGGTGGGCTTCCATTGTGGGACCTTCAAAGCGCACCGTCAACGCCGAATGTTTGGAAAACAGTCGGGTTATCGCCATACCGGCTGACGAGCTGAACGCCATGTTTGATAAAGACCACACCCTGGGTTATACCATCATGAAACGCTTAAGCGGTATTATTGCCAGGCGTCTTCGCAATCGGACCGACAAATTAATTGAGACCTGGGGGGAGGCCTTTGATATCGGCTCCATCTAAAAGCTGTCGTTAAAAATTGCATCTAATCTGTCTGCAAGGGCTTTGTTGCAAACCGATTCAAAATGCTCGAATAGCTGTCGTGTATGCTCCGCTTTTGAGATCGGTTTGCGCCTTTCCCTTGAGCGTGATCTACTATTTTTAAGACAGCTTTAGGTTGGCCCGTTGAGCCCGTTAAGAAAGAAAAAGCGTCTTATTATATTTTTTCGGGCCGCTAACCTAAACAAAGGCAATATTCATGTTGCCGTTTCGACCGCGCCTCAACGGGTATCCCACAGCCATTGATTATAGTAGGTCTGGGTTGAGGGATGAAACCCAACATCAGATTAAACGGTCTCAACCCAACCTACGACAGGTCTCATCGGCAATGAAGTTAAAGGTAGCCGTTTAATTGGTTATAGTTCCGTATTTTTTTACCGGGTCAACGGGCCAATAGGGCGCAACCGATATATCAAGCTGGCTTTGTCGTGCGGGACATGATCATTTTGGAGTACCGACACATATCAGGAGTTGATGACGATGAAAGCACTTTATTTTGAAAAGCACGGCGAACTGGATGTCATTCAGTACGGGGATGTGCCGGAGCCGGAACCGGGACCCGGGCAGATCAAGGTACGGGTGCGGGCGACCGCCCTCAATTATCTGGACATCTGGGTGCGGCGCGGCTGGCCCGGGCTTAAGCTGGAAATGCCCCACTGGTGCGGTGCGGATGTGGCCGGAGAGATCGTTGAATTGGGAGAAGGGGTTACAGACTGGCAAGTGGGCCAGCGGGTTGTAGCCGACCCGGGCGTTAATTTTTTTGAAGATGAATATACCGGGCGGGGCGAAGATTGTGTGAGCCCCGGGTATCACATACTCGGCGAGCATCAGCGTGGTGGCGCGGCCGAATATATTGTGCTCCCGGCCGGCAGCCTGGAAGCAATGCCGGATGATGTGGATTTCCCGGATGCCGCAGCCCCTCTGTTGGTGACCTTGACCGCCTGGCGGATGTTAATCCATCGAGCAGCGTTGCGTGCCGGCGAATCCGTTCTGGTTGTGGGCTCCGGCGGTGGGGTTAACAGCATGTCTATCCAGATTGCCAAACTTGCCGGTGCATTTGTCTACGCTGTAGCCAGCAATGAAAAAAAAGCACAGCTGGCGAAAGCACTGGGCGCCGATGTCGTGCTGGATCGCTCCCAGGTCGAATGGGGACGGGAAATATACAAGCTGACCGACAAGCGGGGCGTTGATGTGGTCGTTGATAATGTCGGTAAAGCAACTCTGACTGCCAGCATGCAGGCCTTGGCGCGCGGCGGCCGCATTGTGATTGTCGGCAATACCAGCGGTCCCCAGACTGAAATCGATATCCGCTTCATTTTCGGGAAACAGATCAGTTTGATCGGCAGCACCATGGGAACCCATCAGGATTTTAAGGATGTCATCGCTTTGCTCTGGACCGGTAATCTCAAACCCGTCATCGATCAGGTGATGCCGTTAAGTGAAGGCCGCAAAGCATATGAGATTATGCAGCAGGGGGGGCAGCTGGGGAAAATCGTCCTGGAACCATAATATTTCATCCTGCAATATCCAGTTCAAAGTTCTTATTTACTTACGGTGGTTTTGTTTGTTGGTCTCTGGCTGCTGGCGTCTGGCTACTCACTGGCTACTTGCTGCTATTGCTTAACAATACCAATTTTCCCCATTTTGAATATCGAATGTCGAACAAGGAATTTCGAATGACGAAGTTTTCTTATCCTTCGGCATTCAACATTCGATATTCGATATTCTGCGGTTCGCTGTTTTTGGCATCTGATTGCTATGCGCTGACACCTCAAACCTATTTGAGACCAGAAGCCAGCAGCCAGACACACACGAAGCCAGTCGACCAGCAGCCACGCAGCGAGTGGCCACGAAGCAAGTCAGCCAGCCAGCAGCCAACGACGATGGACAACGAACCCGTCGACATTATTGAAACCGCTTCATCATCCCACGGAAAATCACCAATTTTTGCACATCCTGAGTGCCCTCACCCAGAGACGACGCCCAGGCATCCATGGGGAATTTGTGAATGGGGTGTTCCTGGATGACCGATGCAGCACCCAAAGATATCTGCTGCCCAGATGGTCACATTGCGGGCTATTTCCACCGCCAGATATTTTGCCAGAGAAGATTCCTGCCTGAAATTTTTATTTTGATCGATTTTCCAGCAAGCTTTCCAGAGCATCAGACGGGCTGCTTCAATTTTTGCATAAAAATCAGCCGCTTCAAACGTTTTTGCCTGGAAATCCGTGATGGTCTGGCCGAATATTTTACGCTTTTCCGGCATGTTCAAGGGCCAGTTCAAATGCGCCCACAGCCGTCCCCAGGGTCAGAGCGGCAATGGGGACCCGGCTGTTGGTGAATACGGTCAGCACCTGCTGCAGTCCCTTGGGCCTGATTCCCCAGGAGATGATCGCCGGGGACGAACACATCGCTAAACCGCAGGCGGGTCAGGTCAGACGGAATCCAGACCTGTTTATTCAGCTTTTTTTCGCTTAACCCCCTCGGCTTGCAGATCCACCAGATACATGGACAGCCGGTTGTTTCTTGATGCCTGCGGATCTGATACTGCCGTAATCACCGCCAGATCGCTGATCAATCCGTTGGTCACATAGGCTTTTGTGCCATTGAGCCGCCAGCCCCCTTTAACCTTTAGGGCTTGCATTTCGATGCCGGCCACATCGCTGCCGGCCTGACGCTCGGTGTTGCCAAGACACATCAACGTCTCTGCCCTGACAGCGGAGCTCGCCATAGCGCTCCTTTAGACGGTCAGAGCCGAACAGCAACAGAGCCCATCAGTCTAAAGTCGATTTGGGCCAGTGCAGCCACGGCCACCCCCGGTGATACCTTTGCCAATTCCTCCGCAATTAACGCTTCCCTCAAGGCCGAGCCTCTGAGACAGCCGGCCTTTCTTTTGACTCAATTCCCATACCAGCCGACCTGTTTCCCATTTCGCGAAAAAATTTCAGCGGGTATCTCCTGGCGTTGATACCATTCCTGGCAGCTCTGATTTGATGCGTTTGTCTTTGATAAATTTTTTAAAGCTTATCATCTCTTCGGATAGCGCGTGGGGGATTGCAAAATCCATGGTTTCTCCTTTTGACTAAGAAATATAGACATAAACCTTCAGAAAACAAGGCGCCCAAAAATTGCAAACTGCCTGAACTGATATAAAGTCGTAATTGTCATTTATCTCTTACAGTTGATAATTTTATCAGAAATTCTAAAAATGATGTTGGTGATAAAATTTTGATTATTGCTTTATTTATAATTTACAAAACTGACTGAAAATAGTATCTAAATAAGATACAATATGATGCAATCAGATTGAACTGGCACTGGAGGGGACTATGGAAATGAAAGATCTGATTCAACGGATTGCGGAGGCATTGGTAGACAGCCCGGAGCAGGTGGCGGTCACAGCAATCGAAGGAAGCCAGGCTACCGTATTGGAACTCAAGGTAGCCCAAGATGATCTGGGAAAAATTATCGGCAAACAAGGGCGTACGGCCAAGGCGATTCGTACCATATTGGGCGCAGCATCGGCCAAGCAAAACAAGCGTACGCATTCTTGAAATTGTTGAATAGTTTGCAGGCAGAACATGTCCTCCCAATAAAAGCCCGAACAGCTCGAAAATGTTGTCCCCTGTGTCCCCAGGCGTGCACCATCATAATGACGGATTTACCTAACCATCCTAATTCTCCGAAAAACCGCTTCGGATGTAATGAAAATCCGACCTTCAGCGACATTAGCTAGAACCCATCTCAAAAATGTCTTTTCTTCTTTAAAGACTTCTCGAATCAATTAATTGAGCGGCCGGTGAGCTTTTCCCGTCATGCCCGCGAAGGCGGGCATCCAGTTTTTTCAGCAGAACATTTCTAGATTCCCGCCTTCCAGGCTGTGTTGAAATTCCTGTTGGTCATTGCGAGCGACCGCAGGGAGCGTGGCAATCTTTATGTTTTCAATGTCTTATGAGATTGCTTCGGTCGTTTCACTCCCTCGCAATGACATTATGACACAGTCTGCTGCGCGGGAATGACAGGCTCTGAATAAAAAACTCCCCGACCCCTAAACGAATTATCGTTACAAGCGCTTGACTATGCTAAAATCCGCACCATAATTAATTTGTGAATTTGAGCAGGCGAAAGTAAAGAGAAGAAGGAGTCATGCGATGCCGCGCAAAAAGATAACCATTTCCGAAAAAGTAGAATACCTTTCCATTTTGAATGAAAAGGGACAGCTGGACAAAAAGCTCGAGCCGGACATCTCCGAAGATGTTCTTCTTCAACTGCATCGGGCGATGCTATTGGGGCGCAAGTTTGATGAACGCATGCTGAATCTTCAAAGGCAGGGCCGCATCGGCACTTTTCCGCCCATAAAAGGTCAGGAAGCCGCGCAGCTCGGCACCATTGCCCATCTGCGCTCCAGTGATTGGATGGTCCCGGCCTTCCGCGAAACAGCGGCCGAGCTATGGCGCGGTAGATCCCTTGAAAGTATTATCATTTACAACAACGGGTATAACGAGGGCAGCCATATTCCCGAGGACCGAAATGATATGCCCATATCGGTTCCGGTGGGCTCTCAAATTATTCACGCGGTCGGACTGGGGTGGGCCGCGAAATACCGCCAGAAAGATGACGTGGCCATGACGTTTTTCGGAGATGGTGCAACCTCCCAGGGAGATTTCCATGAAGGATTAAATTTTGCTGCGGTTTTCCAGGTTCCGGTGGTTTTTGTGTGTCAGAATAATCACTGGGCCATCTCGCTGCCGGTTTCCAGACAGACCGCGCTCAAAAACCCTGGCCCAAAAGGCCCTTGCCTATGGGATGCCGGGTATTCAGGTGGATGGCAATGATATTCTGGCAGTATATGCCGCTGCACAGGAGGCTGTCGAAAGAGCGCGAAGCGGAGGCGGACCCACCTTGATCGAGTGCGTCACCTACCGCTTGATGATGCATACCACCGCGGACGACCCCAAACGTTATCGCAGCGATGAAGAAGTTGAACAATGGAGCAAGCGCGATCCGCTGATAAGGTTTGAGAAATACCTCATGGATAAGGGATTGCTTTCCGAAGAGAAACGCAACCAGGTTGAATCTGAAGTTTTGGACGAGATTCAGGCAGCCGTAGACCGGGGCTGAAAAACAGATGGAAGCACTCGGCGATCCAATGGAAATGTTTGATCATGCTTACGCCGATATTCCCCCCTATTTAAAGGAACAAAAAGCAGATTTAGCCCGCGAGCTATCTAAGATCGATGAGGAGGGCAAGCATGGCTAAAATGACGATGGTCCAGGCCCTCAATCTGGCCCTGCAGCAGGAAATGGAAAAAGACGACAGTGTTATTGTTTTGGGAGAAGATGTCGGGCTTGACGGCGGCGTATTCAGGGTAACCGATGGTCTTATCGATCAATTCGGCGATCAACGGGTGCTGGATACACCCTTGGCAGAATCTGCGATTGCCGGGATGTCCATCGGCATGGCGGCCTATGGGCTTAAGCCGGTCTGTGAGATTCAATTTTCCGGTTTTAGTTATCAAAACTTTCACCAGATCGAAAATCACGCCGCGCGTTTGCGCTGGCGCTCCCGGGGAAGATACCACGTTCCCATGGTTTTGCGAACACCTTACGGGTGGGCGGTGTCAGAGCGCTGGAGCATCACTCGGAAAGCCGTGAAGCCTATTGGGCCCATACCCCGGGGCTTAAAATGGTTATTCCTTCCGGGCCCCGTAATGCCCGGGCATTGCTGGTCAGTGCCATTCGTGATCCGGATCCCGGTGATTTTTTATGAATCCAAAGCGCTGTACCGCGCCTTTCGGGAAGAAGTGCCCGATGCAGAGGAAACCCTGCCCATCGGCCAGCCGCAGGTCATTAAGGAAGGCAAGGATTTAACCCTGATTTCTTACGGGGCCATGATGCGGCCCACGCTGGAAGCATCAGCTGAACTAAAAAATAAAGACGGCATTGCGGCGGAGGTGATCGATTTGCTGACGATTTCACCGCTGGATGAAGCGCTTTTAGTCCAGTCGGCTAAAAAGACCGGCCGGGTGGTGGTGGTTCACGAGGCCCCGCGCAGTTTCGGACCCGGTGCAGAAGTCGTCTCGCGGTTGATGGAAAAAGCGTTTTATTATCTTCAAGCCCCTATCGAGCGGGTCACCGGTTTTGATATCGTTATTCCACTGTTTAGCCGGGAGAAAGCCTATTTGCCCAGCACCGAACGGATATTACGTGCAGCCAGAAAGGTGCTGGCGACCTCATAGAGTCAGAGGACAGAGTTCAGAAAACAGAGGACAGAAGACAGGGGGTCAGAAAACAGAAGTCAGATAAGGTGTTTCATTTTCCAGTTTTTATCATCTGTCTTCTGTCGTCTGACCTCTGTCCTCTGAATCCTGAACGCCAATTGGCGCAACAAAATTGAGATAAGATATAAGGTTAGTGCTGCATTGTCTTCCTTGGAGGAAATATGTCCAGATCGTTTAAGTTGCCGGATTTAGGCGAAGGGGTTCACGAAGGAGAGGTGCTTGCCGTTCACGTTTCTGTGGGACAGGAAGTAAAAGAAGGCGACATTATTTTAGAAGTCGAGACCGATAAGGCCGCTGTAGAAATTCCGTCTCCCTATAACGGTACGGTAGCCGAAATACTTGTCAAACCGGGGGACACGGTGAAAGTCGGCGATGTGATGATGACCTTCAGCAACGGCGAAAAAGCCGAAGGTGTTGAAGTCGAAAAACCCGCAGAATTACCGGCTGAAGCAGTTGAAACCCCCAAAGTCGTATCCTTACCGGAGGCCGGGAAAGGAAAAGGACCCGTACCGGCGTCACCGGCAACCCGCCGGTTGGCACGCGAATTGGGCGTTGATCTTCAGCGGGTAATACCCACCGGGCCCGGCGGTCTGGTCACTGCTGCTGATGTGCGGGCCTTTGCCGATACGGGCAAAGAAATGGTTGAGGCACCGGCGACTGCAGATGTTATCCCGACGGCAGAGACAGCCGCAGTTAGCATTCCATCACCGACACTGCCTGATTTTACCAAATGGGGGACCGGTTGAACGGGTACCGTTTCGCTCTATTCGCAGGGCAACCGCCAAACAGATGGTAATTGCCTGGTCTCAGATACCGCATGTCACCAGCCAGGATCAGGTGGACATCACCAAGCTGGAGGCCTTTCGCCAGAAACACAAGGCTGCAATCCAGGCCGAGGGCGGTCGTTTAACGATGACGGTGTTTGCGCTAAAAGCGGTTGCCACTGCCCTCAAAACCTATCCGCAATTTAACGCAACCCTCGATGTCGCGGCCGGCGAGATCATCATTAAAAATTACTTTCATATCGGTGTCGCCGTAAGCACCGACAAGGGACTGATTGTACCGGTTGTCCGTGATGTGGACCGCAAGAGCATAAAAGAGCTTGCCATTGAATTAAACGGCATTGTTCAAGAGGCCCGGTCCCGCAAGATTTCACTGAACGATTTACAGGGCGGCACCTTTACCATCACCAACGCCGGCGCCATGGGCGGCGGTTATTTTGCACCGATCATTAATTTTCCCCGAGGTCGCCATCCTGGGAATGGGTCAGGGGAGGCTGCAACCGGCTGTGGTTGATAAGGGGGAAGGCGAACATGAAATCGTCCCCCCGTCTGATGATGCCGATTGTGCTTTGCATCGATCACCGCGTGCTGGACGGTGCCGATGCCATTAAATTTTTAAAGGTAGTCATCGACTCCCTTGAAGATCCGGATGAGCTGCTCATCTCAATGATCTAGTTTGTGTTTATAAATGGCTATTTTTCCGTTGTGCGGCGTTCTCCGCGGATTTCAGCCTTCAACGTACTTCAAGTACGCCGAAGGCCAAAATCCTTGTGCGGCCTATCACAACGGAAAAATCCCTCATTTCTAAACACAAACTAATATTTAAAAACTATAAAGTTAAAGTTCCAGCTTGTGGTTAAGGACCTCCGGGTAATCCCTTGCTTTCCTCGATCCGGCAAAAAATAGCCATTTTTAAATTGAAAATCATTGGAGAGTAGCATGGTAATGGGCGAGTTAGAGCAGGAAACTGAATTATTGGTCATCGGCAGCGGACCGGGTGGCTATGCGGCCGCTTTTCGGGCAGCCGACCTGGGTCTGGACGTAACCATGGTGGATCCTGCCCAGCGACCGGGTGGCGTGTGTCTTTATAAGGGCTGTATTCCTTCCAAGACATTTCTTTTTCTGTCCGAACTGATTCACGATGCCGCGCGTGCTGAAAGTATGGGTATTACGTTTGGCAAACCCCGGATTGACCTTAAAGCCTTACGCGAATGGAAAGGCAAGGTCATTGATTCGATGGCCAACGGGCTGGTCAGTTTGAGCAACCGGCGCGACGTTCAATTATTGCAGGGTCGGGCGCAATTTGAAAGCTCAAATACGGCACGCATACACGACTCCGAAGTCAGCCGTATCAAATTTCGTCATGCGATTATTGCGACAGGCTCTCACCCGATTGCATTTCCGGGGATCGAGTTTAAATCCGGCGGCCGAGTCATGAGCTCCACCGGTGCCTTAGCCCTGGCAGATGTGCCGCAGACTCTGCTCATTATCGGAGGCGGCTACGTCGGCCTCGAACTGGGCACGGTTTATGCCGCTTTGGGCAGCCGGGTCAGCCTGGTTGAACTTGAAGACCGGCTGCTGGCAGGTGTTGATGCGGATCTGGTCAAGCCGTTGTATCAAAGGTTAAACTCGCTTTTTAAAACCATTAGCCTTCAGACTAAAGTGGTTTCCATGAAGGAAGCCGAAAGCGGAGTTGAGGTTATTTTGGAAGGCGATGTTGAAAAACCGCAGCAGCATTTTGATCGGGTGCTGGTGGCGATCGGTCGCAAGGCCAGTTCCCAGGATATCGGCCTTGAAAACACCAAAGTGGAACTTGATGAAAAGGGATTTATAAAGGTGGATGATCAGCAGCGCACCGCCGATGAGCGAATTTTTGCGGTTGGTGATGTGGCCGGAGGCCTGATGCTGGCTCATAAAGCCACCCGCGAAGGCAAGGTGGCGGCCGAGGTGATCGCCGGGAACCCTCCGCCTTTGATGTTCGCGCTATTCCGGCCGTGGTTTATACCGATCCCCAGATTGCCTGGTGCGGCCTAACCGAAGAAGAAGCCCGCAAGGGAAATATACCGATTAAAGTTCAGCGATTTCCCTGGAAATTTTCAGGCCGGGCCACCACCATGGGAGCGCCGGAAGGTCTGACCAAAATCATAATTGATCCGGAAACGGGCCGAATTATGGGAGTTGGGATTGCCGGCCGCGATACGGAAGGTTTGATTTCCGAAGGTGTTTTGGCCATTGAAATGGGGGCCCTGGCCGAGGATATGGCGCTCAGTATCCACCCGCACCCCACGCTTTCGGAAACCGAGGGAGAAGCCGCCGAGCTTTATCTGGGCAGCGCCACCCATATTCTGTCTAAAAAAATAAAGACTTAATCATTTCCCCTCAGGTTTCTATATTTCTCGCCTTTATAGTGATTGTCAAAAAAACGTTCCGGAAACTTTCTTGGTATGTTACAGCTCGGTTGTGTAATCATCCTTCTCAGGTATTTTTGAGATGGCTTCTACGTTTTGTCTTGACAAAGAAACGGATTTTTTAGAAAAATGCATCAGTATATGAAGTGATAGACCCTCTCGCCCCTGAATACAGTACTTTTCGCACCAAAATCGCTGTAGGCAAGATAAACAGATAATTTGATGAAAGCATGAAACATGGAAGGAACCAAGACCATAAAAAGCAGCATCGGCCGGAATTTTTACGATGAAGAGGTTTTTGATAAAATCTTAGGCAACACCCGGTTTCTATCCGATCGCAGGATGAAAAACAGTCTCACAGCCCGGGCCCTCCGCTCTTCTCATCCCCATGCCAGGATAAAGGACCTGGATACCTCAGAGGCAGAATCAGTCCCGGGTATCTTAGCCGTTCTCACGGCAAAGGATATTCCCGGGGAAAACCGTTTCGGTGTCTTTATGCCTGACCGCCAGGTTTTTAGCGACCAGAAGGTTCGGTCTCTTGCGGATTGTTTAGCCCTTGTAGTGGGTGAGTCCCCAGAGGCCGTTGAAGAATCCCTTCACAAAATCCGTGTCTCTTATGAGCCCCTGGAGGCCGTTTTCACCCCCCAGGAGGCCCTTAAAAAAGACGCCCCAAAGGTGCACGAAAGTGGAAATCTCCTCAAGCACTACAAGATAAGAAAGGGCGATGTGGAGGCGGGCTTTGCTATGTGTGATGTGATTGTGGAGAGCGAATACCATACCCAAACCACAGATGGCTGCCCACTGGAGACGGAATCGGCCCAGGCTTGGTTGGGCAAAGACGGTGTGCTGGAAATTTGGGCTGCTACCCAGACCCCTCAGTATGACATGAACCAGATCACTACGGCTCTGGGCCTCTCTGAGAGTCGGGTGAGGGTCATCATCCCACCCATGGGAGGCGGGTTCGGGGCTAAATGCGAAATCAACTGCCAGATCCTGGCCGGCCTAGCCACCTTGAAGACCGGACGACCGGTGTTCATGCACTGGGAACGGGAGGAATCCTTCCGGGGGCATCAAAAGCGTTCCCCTACCTGGTACAAGGTAAAGACCGGGGCCACGGCCCAGGGCAAACTTCTGGCCCTGAAAGAAGAGATATTTGTGGACTCGGGAAGCTATGCCAGTTGGTCCGTGGGTGTGGCTAGGAATGCCACGATCTTTTCCACGGGTCCCTATGAGATCCCCAACGTCCATATGGACAATTACCTGGTCACCACCAACAACATCCACTGCGGAGCCCAGCGGGGTTTCGGAGCCCCCCAGCCCGGCTTTGTCGCTGAAGTTCAGATCGAAAAACTAGCTGAAAAACTTGCCATGGATCCGGCCCATATAAGGCGAATCAATGCAATGGATGTGGGCTCAAGTCTATCCAACCAGGACGTGATCCGTGGCAGTGCAGGATACAAAGAGACCCTTGAAAAGGCCCTTGAGATTATTGACTGGGAAAAAAGAAAGCAAGAGATACGAGAATTCAACCGGTCTAACACGGGGTCTGTTCGCCGGGGAATGGGCCTGGCCAGTGGATTTAAGAACTCGGGCCGTCTCGACGACCGGGCCGAGGCCGAAATCGAGGTTCTGCCGGAAAAGGTCCATGTCTATGTGAACATACCGGACTTTGGACAGGGGATCAAGATAATGGCCGCCCAGGTAACCGCAGAGGCTCTAACGCTGCCCTTGGAGAAAATCTGGATCTCCCCCAACGATTCTTTTCTCTGCCCACCCGCCGTCGGATCCTTTGCGTCGCGACAGACCTTATGCTCCGGTAATGCCATCCTAAGTGCAGCAAAGCAGTTGAAAGAAAAGCTTCTAAAGGCTGCGGCCCGTCACTGGGGTGTGTCTGAAGGTGAAATTGGGCTCAGCGATGGAGAGCTCCGTGGACCAGCAGGAAAGCACATTCCTCTTTTGGATTTTGTGCGTCTTCATAGGGAACAGGGGCTTGGGGTCTTCAAGGAAAAAGGGGTATACCAGGCAGACCAGTATATCGAATTGGATGCTGAAACCGGAAAAGGGGCCTGCTGGTACGCTTATGTGTTCGGAACCCACGTTGCTGTGGTGGATGTGGATACGGAAACCGGGGAGGTGGTGGTCAAAGAGTTGGTTGCAGTTCATGACGTGGGTAAGGCCATTAACCCATTGGCCGTGGAAGGCCAGATCGAGGGGGGGGCATCCATGGGTCTGGGGCAGGCCGTGATGGAGAATTTTATTGTGGAGGGAGATCAGATCATCTCCCAGGATCTTGAAAAATATCCCATCCCCACGTCCATGGATGTGCCCCTGATCCGGTCGGGATATGTGGAGGACCGGGAGCCCCTGGGGCCCTTTGGCGCCAAGGGATTTTCCGAGTGCCCGGTGGTTCCCGCAGCGCCCGCCATCATCAATGCCATCCATGCCGCCACTGGGGTTTGGATCGATCATCTGCCAGCGACACCGGAACGAGTCTACCTGGCCCTTCATCAGAAAAACAATTCGAAAAATTCGGAAAATGATTAAAGATTACCTATTCCCCAGCAGCGTGGAGGAATCCTTGGAGCTGCTGAAAAAATATGAGGGTCGTGCCCGATTGATCGCCGGGGGCACAGACCTAATTGTGGACATGAGAAGGGAGAAGCCTACTTTTGAGATTCTCCTGGATATTGAACGGATAGATAAACTCAGGGAAATCAAGGAAGAGGAGTGCAGTATATTCATGGGCGCAGGGGTGACCTTTACGGAGCTTGAAGAGAGTGCCGTGGTTAACAGACATGCAGAGGCCCTGGCCTTGGCAGCCAGTCAGGTAGGGGGTCCCCAGATCCGGAACCAGGGGACCATTGGGGGGAATGTGGTCTCGGCCCAGCCCGCTGCAGACGGTGCTCTGGCTCTATTTGCTCTGAATGCTCAGCTGGAAGTGGCCTCATGGGAAGGGACCCGAGCGATACCCATCCAGGAGGCCTACCAAGGGCTTGGCAAATCCCTTATAGATTCAACCCGAGAGATCCTGGTGGGCATACGCGTGGACCGGCTTCAGGGGGAAGCGGGAAGCAATTACCAGCGGGTGGCCGTGAGAAGGGCACTTCAGCTGCCTGTCCTGGGTTGTGGCGTATTCGTAAAGATCCGGGGGGGGATCATTGAAATGGCCAGGTTGTCCATCGGTCCGGTGGCCAATAGGCCTTTTAGGGCTTATCGTGCTGAAAGATTTTTAAAAGGGAAGGGTCTGACAGAGGAGATATTTCAAACCGCCGGAAAAATGGTGGCGCAGGATGTACGGCCTCGTGATTCCAGGCTGCGGGGCAGCAGTGTCTACAGAAAAGAGCTTGCCGCAGTCTTGATTAAACGCGGTCTCAACGCGGCCGGGGCCGCGTCCGGCAAGAAGAAAGGATAACCCGTGAATGTAAAAAAACAACCTCAAAAAGAACCTGACATGAGTGGATATAGCGGCCCAGGAAAAGACGTTATTTTAAAGATTAATGGAATCAAAGAGACGGTTTTTTGCCTCCCCGGAGAAACCCTGCTAGACGTCCTTAGAAACAAGTTAGATCATACGGAGGTAAAAGAAGGCTGCGGCAAAGGGGATTGCGGAGCCTGTACGGTACTTCTGGACGGGAAACCGGTGGACGCTTGCCTCGTCATGGTCTACAAGGCCCAAAGAAAAGAGATTATCACGGTTCGCGGGCTGGGGACCCGGGAAAAACTTCATCCATTACAAAGGCAGTTCATAGAGAAAGGGGCGGTCCAGTGCGGCTTCTGCCTGCCTGGCCACCTGCTCTCCGCAAAGGCCCTTTTGCATAAAAACCCTCATCCCACAACCGACGAAATCCGGCGAGCCCAGTCCGGGAACCTCTGCCGCTGCACGGGTTATACAAAGATCATAGAAGCGATCGAGGCCGTTTCCGAGGAAAGAGAGAGGCTTATGAATAGGGAGGCAAGCACGTCCCCCTAATCCCCTCCCAGATAGGCTTTGATCACTTTTTCGTCTCTTCTCAAATCGGAAGAAAATCCTTCAAGCGTAATGTGTCTCGTTTCGATTACATAGCCCCGATCGGACACCCTCAGGGCCATGTTGGCATTTTGTTCAATAAGTAAAATGGTTATTTTTTCTTTTCTTAGATCAGTGATAATATTTTCTACCTGGTCGACTAAAATCGGAGCCAATCCCAGGGAGGGTTCATCAAATAGAATCATGCGAGGCGCTGACATGAGAGATCGCGCAATTGCAAGTTGTTGTTGCTCACCGCCACTTAATGTTCCAGCCATCTGCTTCTGTCTTATTTTCAGGACATGAAAGGAATCGAAAATCTTCTCGATTCTTTCATTTGTGACATCCTTCGATCTTTCCAGATAAGCACCCATCTCAAGGTTTTCTCTTACCGTCAACTCTGAAAAAACTCGCCGGCCCTCCGGGCAGTGTGAAATACCCTTCGCAACGATCTTGTCTGGAAGAAGCCCATCGATTCTTTCCCCACAAAACCGAACGCTGCCTGTATCCGGTTTTAAGAGGCCAGAGATGACCTTCAGAAGCGTTGATTTGCCTGCACCATTCGACCCTATAAGTGTTACTATCTCATTCTCTTCTACCTTGAGGGATACGTCGAATAACACCCGCACATGCCCATAGCTCGCAGCAATGTTCTCAACTTGTAACATGGTCTCTCTTCTCTCCTATATAGGCGGTGATCACATCTTTATTTCTTTTGATTTCATCCGGGGACCCCTCTGCGATTTTCTTTCCAAAATTGAGCACGACAATCCGATCCGAAATGCCCATGACAAGTTTCATGTCGTGTTCAACAAGCAGAATCGTGATCCCATCCTTTCTCAACCTGCTGATCAGATTCATCATCACCTGGGTTTCTGTATGATTCAATCCTGCCGCAGGCTCATCGAGAAGAAGCATTTTAGGCTGTGCAGCAAGCGCTATGCCTATTTCGAGAATCCTCTGTTCACCATAAGGCAAATTGCCGGCGACTGTTTCCCTATTATGCTCGAGTTCGATAAAATGAAGGATTTCAAGAGATTTTTCGGTGGTTTCCCTTTCCACCCGACGGTTTCGCTTGGTATTGAAAATAGAATCGAGGGTTCTTACTTTTTCTTGCAAGTGATGCCCGGTTCGTATATTATTGAACACCGAAAGATTCGAAAAGAGAGAAGTGATTTGAAACGTCCTGATGAGACCTCTTTCGGCAATTCGATGGGGGCGCATTTTTTCTAGTTCTTCACCGTCAAATCCTATCGTCCCCTCGCTTTTTTTCAAAAAACCGGTGATAACGTTGAAGATGGTCGTCTTTCCGGCACCATTTGGTCCAATGAGGCTGACAATCTCTTTTGGTGAAACGGAGAAATGAACATCATCCACAGCAGGCAAGCCACCGAACCGCACTGTCAAGCCCTGCACCTTTAAGATTTCTTCATTCATTGAATCGCTTTCTTGATTCTCAACATTTTTGTTATGTAGAAATAAATCCCTTGCGGCATAAAGATTACAATAAAGATGACAATCACGGCGTAGACGGCCATCCGCCCATCACCGAAAATTCTCAGCCATTCCGGTATTAGGGTAAACAGAATTGCACCGATTATGGGTCCCGCAAGCGTGCCCTTTCCACCTCCGATCACCATCATAACCAGATTGACGCTGATGAAAAACGAAAAAACGCCTGGATCAATAAAACTGACATAGTGAGCGTATAGTGAACCAGAAAATCCTGCAATGGAAGCACTGATCACAACGATCAAGACGAGATGCTTATAGCAGTTGATCCCAATAGACTCGGCTAAATCCTCATTCTCTCTAATGGATATAACCGCTCTGCCCAAGGAGGATTGAATAATTCTGTTTTGGAGAAAAAAACATAAACAGACAAACAGCAAGACAAGATAATAAAATGGGACCTTATCACTAAAATCGATTGCGCCCAGCGAAGCCAAACGGATTATCGGCGGCCCGATATCGGTTAGTCCCATGGGGCCTTTGGTAAGGCTCACCCAATTTAAACCAACGAGTTTTATGACTTCCGCCACACCGATGGTCAAGATAACAAAATAGGCTCCCCTGAGTTTCAAAGCCAACTTGGCCACGACATAACCCAGAAGGCCAGAAACAAGCAGCGCAAAAAGCATTCCGAACCAAACGGTCATCCCCAGACTCAGGTGCAACAGGGACGAAGCATATGCCCCCATCCCAAAAAAAACAGCATGCCCGAGTGATAATTGCCCTGCAAAACCCAGCAACAAATTAACGCTGATTGCTCCTATGGCATAGATGCCGATGAGGATGCCCATGTGCATAAAGTACGGATCCGTGGTTATCAACGGGTATATAAGCGCTCCTGCGAGAACAATCAGAGCCAAGGTCTTGTCTTGTTTCATCGTTTTATTCCAATTTTGCCAAAAAGACCGGTCGGCTTGAAAATCAGGATAATGATCAATAGCACAAAACCCACCGCGTCTTGATATCCTGAGGAGATATAAGCGGCACCCAAACTCTCGGAAACGCCAAGAAGAAAACCAGCTGCAACCGCACCGGTGAAACTTCCGAGTCCTCCGATGATGACAATAACAAACGCTTTGAGGTTCACCAGATTTCCCACATAGGGGTGTACTGTAAATACGGGCCCCAACAGCGTGCCAGAAGCCGCGGCCAATCCCGCCCCCAAAGTAAAAGTAATGGCATAGATATGGTCGCTATTTATCCCCATGAGTGAAGCGGTGTCATGATCAAGAAACGTTGCTCGCATCGCCTTTCCAACCTTTGTCTTCTTAAATAGCAAGTGCGTCAGAAAAAGAAGAAAAAAGGCTGCACAAATTACGAGTATCCTTTGTGGTAAAAAGTAAAGACCTCCCGCCACATAAGCTTTGAGCGCAAAGGGGGTTTTGATTGATTCTGGCACAGGGGACCATATCAACATCGCCATATTTTGGAAAAACATAGAAAGCCCGATCATGGCCAACATCTTGGTTTCGATCGATCGTTCCCTTATATGCTTTAGAATTCCTTTCTCAAAAATAAACCCGATGACCATGACGGAACCGATGGCAAGCAGCATACTCAGGTAGAAATTGATGTCGAGTAAGGTAAAGAAAGTAAAGAGAAAATAGGCCCCGAGCATATACATTTCGCCGTGGGCAAAGTTAACGACGTTCATGATACCAAAAATAAGGGTAAGCCCGAGCCCGATTAAAGCATAGGCCCCACCGATGATTAACCCATTGATCAAAAACTGAACGAATGTCATCGTATTCCCCAACCGATACAGATATTGTTACCCGTTTTGCACAGGACGGTTACACCGGGGTTCAGGCGCTAACGGGCAAACACACCCCGTTTTTAATCGGCATTAAATGCCAGATAAAGCGAAGGCTCTAAAATACCTCTTGCCGTAAAATTGATTCTATCCGATTTTCAAATTCAAAAGAAAGGATATTCGAAGCATATCCGTTCTCCTGTTTTTCGATTTTGATTGCCCATTTTGGCGCTTCATATTTACTCCGCTAAAATTGTCGAATCCTCCGAATAGGGTGAATCAAGCAGTGTCAATTTCATGCATCGCTCATATGAAGCGGTTTCCAAAATGGCACAATGTCAATTAAAAGCAGGTTGCACGACAAAGATAGTGAAGATTAATTTTTCATGAAATCCGGAATGTAAGGCTTGCCGTTCTTCACTTGAATGACATACATGGACGGTTTGCTCTGTCCGAACTGATCGAATTTTATATGGCCAGTCAGGCCCCAGATGTCCACCTTTTGGAAGGCTTCTCTAACCTTCTGCTTGTCTGTGGTACCGGCAATCTCCAAAGCCGCCTTAATCGCTTTCAGGCCGTCATATCCTCGATAGCACTCACCAAACCCTTTAATTGGATTTCCCCTTTTATTGTATTCGTTGACAAATGCTTTTGCCTCGGCTTCTATTTTTGTCAACTCTGGAAACCATGGTGCAAAGAATAGAAGATTATATACGCCTTCTGCGGCCTTTTCTCCAGCGAGTTGCACCAATCCCTCGGGCAACCCACTGCCACCGGTTGTTAGGATCTTCTGTGTCATTCCCAGCTGTTTATGCTGTTTTAAGACCAGGGAAATTTGGGCCATATCTGTGGTGATGATAATTGAATCGACGTCCGAATTCTTGATTTTTGTTAATTGGGTCAAGAAATCGGTTGCGTCCTGGTTGATCACTTCAGTCATGACAACCTTTCCGCCTGACCGTTTAACAACTGTTGCAAACTCCTTAGATGCACCGCGACCCCAGTCGTTGTTCACCGGCAAGAAAGCAATTTTGGTGAAGCCCATTTTGGGGACAAGTACCCGCTCAAGGCCTTCAGCTTCCATGCGGCTGGTGGGACTAATCCGAAACAACCATTTGTTAGGTCTTTTGCCGTTTTGCATTGTTACTTTGGTGGAGCTGGCTGTGGCGGATAGATGCGGCACACCATATTTCTTGGTCACACTTGCACTAACGGCAAGGGTCGGCGAACTGCCCCAAGCCCCCATAAAAACGTCGATCTTATCTCTTGTGATGAGCTTCTCCGCAGCACTGACTGATTGCGCCGGATCATTTGCACCATCTTCGATAAACAGTTTCACCGGCCTGCCCAAAATACCCCCCTCGGCATTGATCTTGTCCACGCCAATCTGAACACCTGCTTTAAGATAAGCGCCCGAGGCTGCAATCGGGCCGGTTAACGGCCAAACAATCCCAATTTTTATTGGCTTTTCAGCACTGATCGCAAAACCTGTAACTAAAAATAAACCGAGAACGGTCAATAATATGACTTTGGCAACTATCCTATTCATTGTTTCCTCCTTACCTGTCTACTTGTGGTTTATAATTTTTCCTGACCCGTCTGCCTCTAATTCATTTCATCAAATCATGATGATCACCCCCCTCCGGCAGAATCAAGGCCCTTTCTGCTAAAAATGCGCTTGAGAAACATCTGTCTGCAGTTACCGCTTGTTTCTCTTCTATTTTTTCTTCAGAATGTGCGAAACATGAGTATTCGATCTGAATCGGTAAGAGATATACATTATATCAAATTCGAAAAGTCAAGATTTTTAAATTTCTTAATTGGACACTGATAAAACTCATCATTAATAAATCCGAGAAAATTTAAAAAACATCGATATATTAAAAAATATAAATTGTATTAATACCATGAAAATATTAACTATATCGAAATTTTTTAAAGAAAATAATCTATTTAAAATAAAAAACTTGACAAATTTCAATATATTGAATATTTCAGGTTCAAACTATATAACTTATTAAAGAAAGCGATTCACAATGGAAATTGGAGAAAAAATTAGAGAACTAAGACACCTTAAAGAAATGACTCTCGATGAGCTATCTAAAAAATCTGAAGTTTCCTTAAGCCTCTTAAGTATGATTGAGCGGAACAAATCAACCCCTACTGTAAGAACCCTTAAAAAAACAGTTAATGCACTAGGAACAACGATTTCTGATTTTTATATCGATATTGAAGGCACGAAAAGAGAGGACATCAAATCAACAAGGGTTACTGTTCTGTCAAAAAAAGATAGAAAGAAGTTGATACTAGGACCTGATAGGGCGAAAGCTTTTTATGAACTGTTAACCCCTGATTATCGTCGAAATCTCGAAATTGTATATATACACTTTCCTGTTGGGAAAAATAAAGGAGAGTTCATCAGTCACAAAGGCGAGGAGTGCGGGATTATTTTAGAGGGGCGCCTAAAGGCATATGTCGGTGACCAGATATTCATCCTTGAGGATGGGGACTGTATCTACCTTGATAGCTCGATGCCTCATCGCCTGGAAAACATCGGTGAGATTGAGGTGAGGGCCTTCTGGATAAACACACCCGCTACCTTCTAATTTTCCCTTTGTAGCTGGCATAAGGCGATAGCCTGAGATTGTTAAGTCGTTATAAGGCAGGCACGATTAAACTATCAAGTGAAGTCGATTGAATTGAGTGAAAAAAGCTGAAGGAGATCAAAGTGAAAGAAAAGCAATTTACCTGCATCGGTCACTCCGTGCCAAAGGTTGATGCTTTAGATAAAGTCCTTGGCAAAGCCATCTACTCAGAGGATTTGTCCTTCCCGGACATGCTTTATGGCAGGGTATTAAGAGCTGGAATTCCCCATGCCATAATCGAAGAAATTGATGTTAGCAAGGCGCAGGCCATGGATGGGGTCGCCTGCGTTTTAACCGCAAAGGATACTCCCGGGATCAATCGATACGGAATCGCTTTTCAAGATCAATCCGCACTGGCCGAGGATAAGGTCCGCTATGTCGGAGATCCGGTGGCGATCCTGGCAGCAGATAGCGAAGAAGTTGCTAAAGACGCAATCAAGGCCATCCGTGTTAAATATAAAAAACTACCAGTCGTGACCAGCCCGAAGGAGGGCCTTGCCGAGGGGGCCCCTAAAAATTCACGAAAAAGGGAATTTGATCCTTCACAACAAAACCAGAAAGGGCAACGTGGAAGAGGGTTTCCGGCAAGCGGATATTATTGTGGAAAACACCTATCGGACCCATGTTGTTGACCATGCCTATATAGAGACTGAATCCGGAGTAGGTATGCAGGATCAGCAAGGTAACATCGTCATTTACTCGGCAAATCAATGCCCTTTCAGAGACCGTCGACAAGTAGCCATTGTCCTCGGAATGCCGGAAAACCGCGTTCGGGATAATCCGGGCAACTACTGGTGGGGCTTTTGGGGGTAAAGATGATATCACGGTGGAGATTCACATCGGACTTTTGGTTCAGGCTACGGGACGCCCGGTACGCTTGGTACTGGATCGAGAGGAATCGTTTCTATCTCAGACCAAAAGACATGCCATCGAAATGTGGACCCGCTGGGGCGCGACTAAAAAGGGGAAATTGTGCGCCATGGAGGGCAAAGTTTATGGAGATACCGGCGCGTATGCCGGACTTGGGCCCTTCGTTGTCAAAAAATGCGGCATCCATCTTTCAGGTCCCTATTATATTCCAAATATAAAAGTAGACTCCTACTCTGTTTACACCAATAATATCATTGCAAGTGCCATGCGCGGCTTTGGCGTCTGCCAGGCGGCTGTCGCCCACGAATCTCAGATGGATGAATTGGCCAAAAAGCTCGGTATTAATCCCTTGGAGTTTAGGCTTATGAATGCCCTGGATAATGGCCTTTCAACGGCAACGGGACAGAGTTTTGACGAGGGCGTTGGCATCAAGGCAACGCTGGGAAAACTGAGGGAGGTTGTTTTAAATGATTCAAGCCTTAAAAGCTACTGGGAGGATCTAACGTGAAAAAGCGTGGAATTGGAGTTGGCTGCATGTATTACGGAATTGGTTACGGTTTTTCGCGGCAGGATATATCTTCGGCAACGGTTGAAATCTGCGAGGACGGCTCGGTAATTTGCCGGTGTGGAGAAGTCGATTACGGCCAGGGATCGGATACAATTTTTTGTCAGATTTTAGCCGAGGAGCTGGGAATAAGATATGATGAGGTGCAGCTGATTACGGCCGATACCTTTGCAACTCCCAATGCAGGGCCTACTTCGGCCAGCCGAGTTACGTATGTTACCGGTCAAGCGATACTAAAAGCAGCCAGAGCAGTGAAAAAAACGCTAAGATCGGTCGCTGAGGATATCCTTGGCCACAAAGACCTTGTTTTTGAAGGCAACACAATCCGTTCCGAGTCTCACCCGGGAGTAAATATTTCATTCACCGATCTCGCTCGCAAGGTTCACCTTGGCGGCTATCCGGTTGTGGAAACTGCCTGGCATGACAATACGACCCAGGATGTGGATCCTGATACCGGGCAGGGAGACGCTTATGCCATTTATTCGTATGCTGCCCAACTCGCAGAAGTAGAGGTTGATACAGAAACAGGCAAAGTGGAAGTTTTACGCGTCGTGGCGGCGCATGATGTGGGTAAGGCGCTTAATCCATCCAATGTAGAAGCCCAGATTGAAGGGGGCATCGCTCAAGGGGTCGGGTATGCCTTAGAGGAAGAAATCAGGCAGCCGGGCGGCATAATCGAAAACAAATCTCTGGTCGATTATATGATGCCTACAAGTATGGATGTGCCAAAAATTGAATCTCATATTATCGAAATTCCCGTATCCAGCGGGCCATATGGCGCCAAAGGCGTAGGCGAACCCGCCCTTATACCTACAGCCCCTGCCATTTTAAATGCAATTTGCAATGCCCTGGATGTCCGGATCACTGATCTACCGGCAAATTTGGAAAATCTGCATCGATTGATTCGAAATAAAGAAAAAATGAGCCGGTAAAACTGGAGAAACAGGATGCAAAATTTTCAATTTTATTCAGCAAAATCTTTGGAAGACGGTCTGAATTACATCTCGGACCAGGGGGGTCGCAGCAAAATCATTGCCGGCGGAACGGATTTGATTGTAGACCTTAGAGATGAGAAGATCACCCCGGATTCTATTCTTAATATTTTGGAAATCGAGCAGTTGAGAGGCATCACAGAGACAGATGATGCCGTTAGAATCGGACCGACAACGACCTTCACGGAAATGATTCAATCTGAGGTCTTAAACCAGCACCTGCCTTTGTTGGTTCAGGCAGCATCTTCGGTCGGCGGACCCCAAATTAGAAATCGAGGAACAATCGGAGGCAATATTGCCACCAACGGTCCATGTGCCGATGTATTACCCGCCGTTCTCACTCTTGAAGGAAGCCTGGAACTCCAGTCCAAAAAAAAAGACATTCGGATGGTACCGCTGGAAGAGATCCTATTATCACCTTACCAAACCTCAATTGAGCCGGATGAAATCCTAACGGCAATTCCTATCAAAAAACTACCGCCGGGAACACGAAGCGGCTTCGAAAAATTGAGCCGTCGCAATGCCATGGCGAAAGGACGAATGAATATTTCAATTATTTTGGGTTTGGACAAGCAAAAAGTGATCTCAGAATTAAGGATCGTCCCGGGATCGGTAATGCCTGTCGCGCAAAGAATCAAGACGGCGGAGAAAATGCTGTTAGGCAAAATACCGGATGAATCTCTAATTGATGCAGCTGCAGATACATTGGCTGAGGAGGTATTTAAGATAACAGGTATCCGTTGGTCGACCGAATATAAAGAACCGGTATTAAAAAACGTGTTTAAACGGGTTCTGCAAAGACTACTCTAAAGATGTCAAACACAAAAAAGGAAAGACGCAATGCCTGATAAAATCGCAAAAACCATATTACATATGAAAGTTAACGGAAAGCCGGTTGAAATTGCGGTTAAGGCTAGCTGGACACTTTTGAAAGTTTTGCGTGATGAGCTTGGGCTAACGGGAACAAAAAAGGGTTGTGAACAGGGAGATTGCGGTGCGTGCACTATAATCATGAATGGAACGGCTGTGAATGCCTGTCTGGTCCTCGCACCTCAAGCGGAATCCAAGGAGATCGAAACCATCGAGGGTCTCGGAACACCCGAGAACCTTCATCCGCTGCAGGAAAGCTTTATTAACCAGGGTGCCGTTCAATGTGGTTTTTGCACCCCCGGCATGTTGATGTCATCTGTGGCCTTGTTCAGAGAAAATCGGAAACCAAACCACGAGGAGATCAAGGTTGGAATTTCCGGCAACCTATGCCGCTGCACGGGGTACGCGAAAATTATTAAGGCCATAGAATCGGTTTCCCCCAAAAAATAGTGAGACATTCACCGCATTCAGATGGTATAGAACGGCTATCAGCATTTCTATTAGAGAGCGGAGGTTGCCCCCCTCCAATCATCATTTTTAGGTGAGGTTATCAGCATGGGAATCGAAGCAAAAGAAAAAGTCCTTGAACTGATTGACCGACGAAAAGGGTCAATCCTCAAGTTCCTGCAAGATTTGGTCTCCTTTCCCAGCGTCACCGGAGATGAGTGGGAAATCCAAAACTATATTGCCGGGAAACTCGGCGAGATGGGTTTGGAAGTCGACATATGGGAACCAGATCATGAGGAACTCAAAAAGCATTCCGCCTATGTCTCCGTAAAGGAGGGATATGAGAAACGACCCAATGTCGTGGGAATATACAGGGGATCTGGAGGCGGACGGTCTCTGCTATTTAATGGTCACGTCGACGTGATACCGCCCGGACCGGAGGATTCGTGGGAATACGGTGCCTTCGCTTCTGAGATTCATAACGACCGGCTTTACGGAAGGGGTGCATCCGACATGAAGAGCGGCCTCGCCGCCATGACCATGGCTCTTGATTGTTTGATAGAGACGGGTGTGCGGCTAAAGGGCGATATCATTCTAGAATTTGTCATGGATGAGGAACTCAGCGGAAACGGCACCCTCGCCTGCGTGATGAAAGGCTACAAGGCTGATGCCGGGATCTGCTGCGAAACCAGCAGCCTGCATGTCCAGCCCGCCTGTATCGGAAGAGTGTGGTTTGAGATCACCGTGCAAGGAAAGCCTGCCGGTATCCAGAGGCGATGGCAAGGCGTCAATGCCATCGAAAAGGGATATGAGATTGTGAAGGCCGTTTCTAATCTGGAAGCAATCAGGATCAACAAGCTGAGTCATCCCCTGTACCCGGATAACCGGAGTTCTCTTCCTTGCATGGTCGGCATGTTCGAGTCGGGCTCTTTTCCGAGTGCTTTCCCCGATGTCTGCACCCTGAAGGGAAGTTTCGCGACCCTGCCGGGGGAAGAGACCGACAAGGTGAAGCAGGAGTTTGTTGACCACCTGCTGACCTTTTCAAAGACGGATCCCTGGTTGAGGGATCACCCGCCTGACGTGCAGTTCGTCGGGTATTGCGGCGACTCGGCCGAAATACCGCCCGATCACCCTATCGTTCAAACGATGAGTCAAAATTTTGAATCAGTAACCGGAAAAACCCCTGAAATCACCGGAAGACAGGGGGCGGCGGATATACGATATCTCATAAAATATGGTGATACACCCACGGTGATCTTCGGTCCCGGCTTGACAGAGCAAATGCACGCGAACAATGAGTGGGTGAATACCGACGACGTAATCACCGCAACCAAGACATTAAGTCTCACGATCATGGATTGGTGTGGCTTAGAATTATAAATGAGGTATGGATAAAAGGAGACCGGTATGGCAAACCTTGAAATCAACTTTGCGGGCGTCAAATTCAGAAATCCATTGATACTCGCCTCGGCCACCCCCGGCTGGGACGGTGAGAGATCCAACCGGGCCTGGAGAGCAGGGGCCGGCGGCGTAATCCCAAAGAGTTTTGCGCCACCGGGAAAATGGGGCCAGCACCCCCGGGCAGGTCGCATGAAACTCATCAAGTCCGGCAAGAAGCGTATTGGCATGGTGAATATCGAATTGTATACCACCATGACCCTTGAGGATTGGCTGGACCGTGAGTTGGACAAGGCCTATGAGGGCAACAGTTCCATCATGGCAAGCGTGGTGGCCCACCCGAACCCTGAAGACACGGCCAGAAATGCTAAAATTATCGAGGAGACGGGCAAGGTGGTCATGTTTGAAATCAATGTTTCTTGCCCAATGCCCGCGGGGGAGGATAAGGTGGGCTTTCAGATGGGCAACGACCCGGAAACCTGCTACCGTCAGGTGGAGGCAGTCAAAAAAGCCGTATCCATTCCGGTGGGGATAAAACTGACTCCGACGACACACAACATGGTACCCATCGCTCAGGCTTGCGAACGGGGGGGGAGCCGATTTTCTGACGATCGCCAATTCCATACGCTCCTTTGCCGGGGTGGACATTGCGACCGGTATCCCGAAACTTCGCGCCTACGGTGGTTATACGGGTCCGGCCATCAAGCCTATTACCCAACGTCATGTATCTGAGGTGGCCAGAGCGGTCGATATCCCCATTTCGGCGGTCGGCGGGGTCAGTACCTGGGAAGATGTGATTGAATATATGATGATCGGGGCAACAACCGTTCAGATCTGCACCAGCATCATGTGGCACGGGTATGATTTCTTCAAGGAAGTGCTCGATGATCTCTCGGGGTATATGGAGCGCGAAGGCCTGGATTCTCTCGAGCAGATAAGAGGGAAGGCCCTGCCTCATATCGTGCCTATCGAAGAGCTCGCCGACGAACCTCCCTTAATGGCCCAGGTGGATCCTGACAAATGTATCAACCTGATTAAAGGCGGGTGTGAGCTCTGCGGCAAATCGTGCTTCTACGGGGCCATTGAATTTGATCCCAAACTGACCCTGTACAGAGATAAGTGCGACGGCTGCGGTTTGTGCATCGAAGTTTGTCCAGCCGGGGCTTTGAAATTTCTGCCCGAGTAGTCGAGACATTTCGGGAAACTCCGGCTAAAAAGACGATTCAATGCGAAAACATGGGACTCCGTGTCGATTACTCCACCATGATGAGAAGGATGAAACATGATCGATTTGGCCGTGAATGAAAAACATCTTGAAAACGCCATCTGTCCGGGCCGAATCTTGCCCTGCCAAGCTCTCGTGAGAAAGCCATAGGCGATATGGCGGGAGTATTCAAAGGAGAAATCGTATTCGGTTCGGAATTGTCCGTCCTGGATTTGAATAAATACTTCCTGAGTGATAAATGCTTGTATTGAGCATTATTTCAGTAAGTAGATTTGATCAGAAAAGATTAGTATGAAACTATACAATATCCCCATCATTATGACAGCGTTGATTTAATCGTAACAATGGCAGTGAAATGATTGTTAATATTGTGTCTTGGGTTAAATCACATGAGGTGTGTCTTTTTTTGTATTTCGTAACGAAATATCCAAAATAGCCAAAGTAGAGATACGGCTATGAAGACACCATTTTCTCACCTGTAAAACCCCTATTTATTATTTGACTTAAATCAATTGCATTATCTCACGTCTTTGATAGATATTTCTTATATTTTTTTGATGGAATCATCACAATTCTCCGAAAGGGGGTCCGAAAAATGTGTGAAAGTTTTAAAACAAATTGTGTCTGCGGGCAAAAAACCGCTGAGATTTTTTTTGGGAAGATGGTTCTGGCTGAAAATTCGGTGACACAGGTCTATTGTCCGGTTTGCAGTCAGGATATCGATACCGAACGCAATGAGCGGGTATGGGACAACGACTGGATACTTGAGTTTGATATGAACGTTTTGCGCACCCATGCCGCGTCAATGGGAATTGCGCCCCAGGAAGTTACGGCCGAGTGGGTTTTTGACCAGGGGTACGCCACCTGGGTCGGAATCACTCCGGATGATACTGAAAGAAGAAATCAGGAGCGCGATGAAATCCACAAGCTTGCCAAAACCGATATGCATGCCTACTACCAGGCAATGAAAGAATGGGGGCTGGGCCGCGAAAAGAAGTTTATGGAAGAAGGCTGGCGAAAGATGAGGCAAGTTTAGCAGGATTTAATCTGGATACAAAGTGTCATGTTATGAAGATGAAGAGGGCAGGCTGAAACTAATCCTGCCCTTTTGATTTTTTGAATTAAAGTTTGATTTACTCGTAAAAAGTCTGCCAAGCTGTCATTGCGAGCGCAGCGAAGCAATCTCTATCAATCCAAGTCTCTGAAATCGTGGGATTGCTTCGTC
>PVMK01127320.1_pt1 | contig 30556 bp, 32 predicted proteins | sample 1853481 | NCBI WGS metagenome assembly PVMK01 (sample SAMN08533507, study PRJNA380276) | Marine sediment metagenome, whole genome shotgun sequencing project.
TGCCAAAGGACTGTCAAACGACGGTTTCGTGTTGTTCCCTTTTTTCTTTTTGGGTTTCGGTCTGTGACGGTGATTTTTTTTCAAGGCCGGTTTTTTCACATCAGATTTTGAACGGCCCGCCTGCAATTTCATCGAAAGGGAGACTCGATTTCGGGCAAGGTCAACGTCAAGTACGGTTACAGATACCTTCTGTTGAACCTTCACGATTTCTGCGGGATTTTTCACAAACCGATCGGACATCTGGCTGATATGAACGAGGCCGTCCTGATGCACGCCGATATCCACAAACGCGCCGAATCCGGTGATATTTGTCACGATCCCGGGGAGTTTCATTCCCGATCTTAGGTCTTCTATTTTTTCGATGCCGTCAGCAAATGAAAATTTCTCAAATTTTTTCCTTGGATCACGCCCCGGTTTTGCCAGTTCATCAAGGATGTCATTTAATGTGGGTATTCCGACGGATTCCGTTACATATTGTGAAATATCTATTTTCCCCCGGATATCAGGATGTTTCATGATATCAGCCACCGTGGCCCCAAGGTCTTTTGCCATGGCGTCGACAATATGATAACTTTCTGGGTGCACTGCGCTGGCATCCAGCGGGTTTTCGGCGTCAGGGATCCTCAAAAACCCCGCAGATTGTTCAAACGCCTTGGGTCCGAGGCGCGGCACTTTCAGCAGCAGCTTTCTAAATTTAAACGCCCCGTTTGCCTCACGATAATCGACTATGTTCTTTGCTGTACCGGCGTTGAGCCCGGAAACATAGGTTAGAAGTTGGACGCTGGCCCTGTTTAGATCGACACCCACAGCATTAACGCAGCTCATCACAACATCATCAAGGGTCTGTTTCAAGGCTGTCTGATCAACATCATGCTGATACTGACCGACGCCGATTGATTTTGGATCGATTTTCACGAGTTCCGCAAGCGGATCCATCAGCCGCCTTCCGATGGATACCGACCCCCGAACCGTCAGATCATAATCGGGAAACTCTCTTCTTGCCGCTTTAGAGGCGGAATAGATTGACGCACCGCTTTCATTGACCATGATCACCTGCACAGGTTCAGAGAAAGGGACGGCTTTGACAAAAGCTTCCGTTTCTCTGCCGGCCGTACCGTTTCCCACAGCGATGGCTTCCATCTTAAACTGTTCACACAGGGATTTTATCTTCTCGGTTTCTTTAATGGCCTTTTTTTCAGACATATGGGGGAAAACCGTATCATGATGAAGCAGCTTGCCCTGTCGGTCCAGACAGACGATCTTGCATCCTGTTCTGAATCCAGGGTCTATTCCCATCACACGTTTTGCGCCCAATGGCGGGGAGAGCAAAAGTTGGCGAAAATTTTCCGCGAACACCCTGATGGCTTCAGTTTCGGCCCTTTCTTTTGCATGAAGCCGGGTCTCAGTTTCCATAGAACCGGAAAGAAGGCGCTTGTAGCAGTCCTTTACGGCCAGCTTTACCTGGGCGGAATCATCTCCGTCCCCTTTAATGAACAGGTCTTCGAGTATGGTTATTGCTGTCGCTTCATCCGGCAATATGTCAAGGTTCAAGACGTCTTCTTTTTCGCCCCGTCTGATGGCCAGCATCCTGTGAGAAGGGATGCCGGCAACCGGCTCGTCCCATTCAAAATAGTCTCTGAACTTCGCTCCTTTTTCCGCCATGCCGCTAGCCACCCAGCTTTTAACCGTAGCTTTGGTAAAAAAGAGGTTCCTCAGCCTGCCCCTTGCCGCATCACTCTCATTGATGATTTCCGCAATAATATCTCTGGCCCCGGCCAGCGCATCTTCCACGGACTCAACCCCCTTTTCAGGATCGATGAAAGGTTCTGCCGCTTTGACCGGATCCGTGCCTTTTTGCTCAACGATTTCCATCGCCAGGGGTTCAAGCCCCTTTTCCCTGGCCATGACGGCTTTTGTACGCCGTTTTGGTTTATAGGGAAGATATACGTCTTCGAGCACCGCCATGGTTTCGGCGGCGAGAACCCGTTCCTGAAGCTCATCGGTCAGGTGACCTTGTTTTTCAAGAGACTTAAGGATGGCTTTCTGCCGATTTCTAATCTCTTGAAGCTGATTCAACCGGTCCCGGATAGTCGTGACAGCGACTTCATCAAGGCTCTGGGTGGCTTCTTTTCTATATCGTGCAATAAACGGGATGGTCGCACCTTCTCCAAGAAGGGACGCCACCGCCTGTACCTGATTGTCGTTTAAGTTCTGTTCCTGGGCAATCTTCGATGTGAATATATGGTTTTCCATGGTCCCCTGATCTTAGTTTTATGAGGATGTTTTGTATAAGGCTTAGAGCCTAATTAACCAACAGACTCATCTATACGTTAAAAAAATGTGGGTTACAAGGCAGATTAAGGGTTGAGAAACCCCGGATATGGGATTTCTTGAATTGAATAAAAACATCAATCTATGATGTGGTTTCGTAAAAGTAAAATGCGAAAATGGAGTTATGATTTTGTTCGTTAGACTTGGATTCAGGCCATGGTGTGGGCCCGGATGAAATTTTTCAATTTAGATTTTTGCCCGAGGGAAAGCCTCTTGAATTTCACAGCACATCGATTTTTTCTATCAGAATTGTCAGGAAGATCCACCGTTTCAGATCCCCAAACGGGTATAAAGGAAATCTTATTATCAAAATACAAAAAATCATTCGCCAAAATGTTTAATCCGTTCGATCTTGTTGGCTGATTTTCTCCATCAAGATAACTAAGCCCGCTCATGCTTATATCGATAATTGGCTTTGCTTTGTGGAGAAGCGGTCCGAACACAACAAATACGCGGTCCTGTACTTTGAATCGCCGATCTTTCCTCTGCTTTAACGTAAACATTTTGTCAATTAACTCTGTAAACGTATTCATGACAACAGTTCCATTTTTTTGTGAAATGATCGTGTCACAACAAATCGGAAAATAACCCATATTTTATAACTCTATAGAATTATGTATATTGTATGTCAATTAAAAAATGTTACAATATATAGTGGAAAAAACGATGTTGGTCTTCAGAGGCGTATAAATGTGAATTTTGATGAGATGACGAACTCCGGCCTAAACATCGAGAAAAACCAAGGCAGATCAGGATATAGAAGGAGGAATTGCATTCTTTTCGTAAAACGGGCAGAAAAATTACAACCGGAAATATTGTCGAAATTGCTGTATTACTTGATCTTGATCCAGAGCAATCTGACCATATCAGGGCCGGGATTTTCCCATTTTGCAAAACAGAAACCATTTTTCTATCTATCTGATTTTTCAATAATCCGCGATGTTACGCCTTGATGTCTTGCCGAAAACGGTTTATAGAAACAAAAAAACGGTTTCGTATAAAGCGAAAGTGAGTAAAATAAACCATGAAAATAGAATCAAAGCTTCCGGATGTCGGCGTTACCATTTTCACAATTATGTCAAAGCTGGCCAACGATCATCGCGCCATAAATCTTTCCCAGGGCTTTCCCGATTTTGATGTTCATCCTGATCTTTTGGCACTGGTAGACAATTATATGCGCTCCGGACACAATCAATATGCGCCAATGCAAGGTGTGGCGGCCCTGCGAGAGCGGATTGCGGAAAAAGTACTGGCGCTGTATAACGCCAGTTACGATCCTGAATTGGAGATTACCGTGACGTCCGGCGGGACAGAGGCATTATTTGCAGCCATAAGCGCTGTTGTCCGACAAGGTGATGAAGTTATCGTTCTTGAACCTGCGTTCGACTCGTATGTTCCGGTCATCAAATTGAACGGAGGCATTCCCGTATATGTAGAGTACAAGTTTCCGGATTACCGGATTGACTGGGATGATGTCAGGAACGCCCTGTCTTCCAAAACAAGGCTCATTATTCTGAACTCACCCCATAATCCCACAGGCGCTGTATTTACGGAAACAGACATATCAGCACTTAAAGATATTTTGCTGGATACGGATGTGTTGCTTTTAAGTGATGAAGTTTATGAACATATTATTTTTGATGGCCTAAGACATGAAAGCATTTCCCGCTATCCGGAGCTTGTGGAAAGAAGCTTTGTTGTCAGCTCTTTCGGGAAAACTTACCACACCACCGGATGGAAGATCGGCTATTGTCTGGCACCGGCTCCGCTGTCTAAAGAATTTCAAAGGGTGCACCAGTTTTTGACATTTGCGTCGAATACGCCCATACAGTACGCTTATGCGGAATTCATGAAGAACAAAGATATTTATCTGAATCTTTCGGCATTTTATCAGCAAAAGAGAGATAAATTTCTATCCCTCATCGAAAAATCACGATTTAAAGCAATGCCCTGTTACGGCACTTATTTTCAGATGGTAGATTATTCGTCAATTTCCGATGAGTCTGATGTCGAATTCTCTAAACGGCTGACCACAGAGCATGGTGTAGCGTCCATTCCACCTTCGGTGTTTTATCACCATCAAGTTGATCATAAAGTATTGCGATTCTGTTTTGCAAAAAAAGATGAAACCCTTGAGAAAGCTGCGGAGCGGTTGTGTAAAATTTAAAGGCAACCCTGATCCGGAACGAGCTTTAGAAGTGTCCGAATGGGGTGTGCGCCAATGAAGGGCGTTTGCTCAATGTCGAATGATTAATGTGCTCTTTAGAAACAGCCGGCAACTAGCATGGGATGATTTATGAAACCGGGGTTCCCAAGCTATACGCTTTCCTCGTTTTCAGACTTTTGGTCGGCGTAGTAATTTAAGCAGTCCCGGAACCACTCCCGCATGTTTTCCACGAAGTCGGACCATCGCGTGCCCAGGGCCTGTCCTCTGGCTGTGTCAGCGTTCCCTTCTCCTATTTTTCCGTCAATAGGTGCGATGTCCAACTGACATCGCACCGGAATTCGGCGGCGCAATTCCGGTTTCTGGGTCGCTACCAGGGCTGAAGCGGCAAGGCCGCCTTTTTTGAGAAGGTCAACAAAAGCGGTGCGCCCCCCGACCGTATTGACCATGGCTTCTTTAATAGGAGTTAGCCGAACGGACTCGAGGACTCCGGTATGCTTGTTGGAAATGTTGTCGGAACCGACATAACTGACCCCTTCTTCGGTCAGCGCCAACTGAAAAATTCTGGCGTATATGGACTCTAACTCGATGCTCCGGCGAGTGAGGCGGTAGTGAGCCCTGAGCCCCCACGCCCCGAAGTCGATATGCTCGCAGAAGACAGGATCATACCGCTTGGAAAAGTGTGCTTCGTAGCGCCTGACCGCCGCTTCAAGTTTTGCATGCATGCTGTCACGGTCAAGGCTTCTCTCTTCAGCCCCGGCTGTTTGGAGGGATGCAGTCTTTAAAAGATGCTGTCTGAGTGCTTCACGGTCGTCGCCGGTGCCATACCGATTCCTGAGCGTTTCCAAATCCACCCACAAGTACTGCTTGCTATAGTATGGGTCGGATGAGAACAAGGAGAAGATCCACAAAAGCTCGTCGAGCCGGTGGTCATCCCCGGGGTCGACATCCATGTGAATGGGATGAACTTCTAAAGCGTCGCCGGTGACCTTGGAAAGGTCGGGAACGAAATATCCTCTGTCTGTCCGGGAAATCCGGAACCCGCCGACGCCGCTTCCTCCTGTGACCGGTTTCACAAAGAAGCGGTGCGTATTCCAATCTTGGGAAAGTTTGTCCACATTGTCCAAAATGGTCGAAACCACTTGAGAAGTGTTCATTTGTGATGCAGGAACCGTTACATACCGCGCCAGGAGGTCTTCCTGACCTGCATCCTGAAGCATTTGGTAGGTCTTTCCCTTGTTGGAGAATACGGACCCCGGTGCCGTAACCCGACCGGGCAGTACAATAACCCCCATACTCTCAAGAATGTCCAGAACTTCAATGTTGTATGCGCCGGCATCGACACACTCACTGATAACTAGGGTGGACTTCGGGTTGTTGTCGACGGCCGCCAACAACTCTTCTTGGGTATTCACCAGGCGGCATCGGGCCTTAATGCCCAAACGTTTGACTTCATCCTCCAGTATCCGAAAGGATTCAGGGCCGGTGGGCAGCCGGTCGTTGGAGGCATCAATCAGGACGATGGTGTCGGGAAAAGGGGCGGCTTTTGGGAGATCCAAGGCATATTTTGAAAGTTCTTCGTCTGATTGTGATTGCTTGTTGAACAAAGCGATAAGTTCTGTGCCAAGTTTTCCCGGTTCGCTATCAAACCCAAGCGCGTGAAGATAAAAGGGTGCCTCATTTACAGGCCCCTCATGGCCCAGCGTATACAAATCGATAAAACGTTGTTCAATATCGTAGGTTTTTCTGGAAAATTGTTTCATTAACTACCTCCATTAAAAGGAATCGTTCTGCAGCGACGCTGAAGAGCCTCTACAAAAGCCGCGGCATAGGACTCGAGTTGTTGTAAGTTGCCGTCAAGAACATTTTCGCTTGTTTGTATCATGGCAAAGCGGGCTTCCTGGCAAATTTCCGTTTCCTTTTGAGGAAGATTCCCCAGGATACACCATTCATTGGGGCTTTTGAGGTTACGGTAGGTGGTTCCACTGCGAACCCGTTGGATGGTGTCGTCTACGAGGATGTGAACCCCCGCGTTTAGATCGTGTTCGATACGGCAGGGTTTTTCTTCCAAGGTGTGAACAATCAAGTGTGCACCGGTATAAGGGGTCCGGTACGCAGCTTTTAAGTTTTCTAAGAACCCTTGGGAAAACTCTTCCATGAGGCCCATGAACTGTATCACGTGCAGCGCTGCCAGCGGCACTTCTCCCCTGTCCACTTGCAGCAATGAAAGAAGCATGGTGGATCCTTGAAACCTCGGATTTATCTCCAGGGCCAGCACCTGGTCACCGTATAGGAGAAAATCCATGCCGAAAAGTCCAAGAAAGCCTTTGCTGCCCATGAAAAGTCCTATCTTCTCCATGATGGTGCAGATCTCTTCTCTGATGGATTTCGATACCATACCGGCCGCTGAAAAATCATTTCCACAGTATGTTTCAGCTCGACTTGTGCAACCGGGGATGCCTACAACCTGAACCGACGGGCACACAGCGATTGAACGCAATCCTTTGCGGGTTTTTAAAACAATGCAATGTCCGTTTAAAGAGGGCACCGGCAAGTACTTGGATAGTTTTACGCGTTGGTGGGATTCAAATAAATCCCTGACCCTGTCGAAGTCGACTTCGTCATTTACAAAGTAGGTGTTTTCACCGGAAGATCCCACCGGGGGCTGCACGACGAACGGGCCGTCTAAGATGTCGCCGGCCTTGACAAACGAAGTTTCATCCAGCCGGCATACAAACGTGGTTGGGGTTTTTACACCCAACCTGGAAAACAGTTCCACTTGCCGCAATTTGTCATCGAACAGGTCCTTAAGCCTCAAGGGGGGTGCCAACACGCGAAAACGGCTGTCTTTTTCCAGAACTTCAAGGGAACGATAGCAGACCGTGTTTATGGGGGTATTCACACCGCCAATGTACGTTTCAATCCGTTTCCGGGTGGGTGCTTCCCACAATTTTTCAAGATCCTGATTTCCCCAGTTTTCCCGCCTTCCTCGGTCTCTTTCAACAGAAAACAGGGACTCCCGTGCCCATAGTTTGAAATACTCCTCACCAAAGTCACAACAGAATCCAGCATCAATAGGAATAAAGTCGAGCACTGAAAACGCATCGATTCCCCTTTGCCCCACCCAAGCCCAGGATCCCCGGCACTTACTCAAAACATTTTTAAGTTGGAACAGATTCTTTATCATCGTTCATTTCCACTGGGAAAACCCATTTTGAGGTATCCGCAAGGCCGTTTTGCACCAGACGATCGATTACTTTTGCATGCCTGAAAGCTATTTTTCCGCCCATAAGAATTTTAAGATTGCTTCTTTCGTGACAGTAAGAATGAACTTTTGCGGGTCCGGTGAAGTAATGAAATTCCTTTGTGAGTGCGCCTGAACGGGAAGTATCGGTCAGTCCTCGCTTTACCCGCTCCACAATGGTATAGGCTGTTTCTTCATCGAAATAGACCCGTAGTTCCTCGAAAACTTCTGCAAAACCGGCTGAGAGCGATAGGTATACGGCAAGACAGCGCCCTGCGTAAATTTTCTCCTGAAAGGGATAGAGGCGTCCGGATTGGCGTTCAAAGTAAACCGCAAGTCCTTCTTCGGCTTCTCTGTATCCTGCCGTGCCCATGGAAAAAATGCCCCAGGGCAATTGAGAACCATTGTGAATGCGTACGGCGTGAACATCGATCTCATGTACCAGAAGGCGCTTTACTTCCTGGGGCGCAAAAAGAGCGTTCCGGTTAAGATGGATGGTGCAAGAAACGCTGTCTACCGAAATCTTGGTCGCCATGGAAGAGACCAGCTTTATATTCATGGAAATACCGATTTTTTTTAGGCGCGCATCTAGCAACCCTGCAAATTCCTTTGCTGAACAGTTTCTTTCAGGGGGGGTAACATCCGACAGTTCCTTGAGAACATTGCGAGACTGCCGGGCGTCTTCAGCTGTTGGCGCACCAAAGATTTCAATGGCAAAACCTGTAAAACTGTCCTTTCCCACCGCAGCGAACATATTCCTCATCAAACCCAGTTCGCGCTGCTTTTCCTGATAAATTTCAATTATTTCATCCGGAGCATCCATGGATTCAAGAGATAAAACCGGCTCGAAGTTGTTCCATTGTGCCGGGGAGTTTTGATACTTGAACACAGGAGATTTTTCCCTGCGATGACAACGAGGATGCAGAAAGGCTTTTCTCTCTTCAAACAAATTTGCCGGCTTCATGACCGGCCCCAGGGCGAGATGTTCCAGCAAGCTTCTGAGCTTCGTATCTATGGCATTCATAAATTACTCCCGACAACTATGCAGACAGCAGTTTCGCTTCGATTCTCGCTCAGTTAAGGTTAATGCGTCGATCCGACGATTATCTCGATATTGTAAATCGATGCGCCCGCAAGGTTAGCGTTCGTCAATGGGGATATATCGGGTTTCCTTGGGTCCAGTATAAATCTGGCGGGGTCTTCCCAGTTTCCATTTGGGATCGTCAACACTTTCTTTCCATTGCGCTATCCAGCCAGGCAGTCTGCCGATTGCGAACATCACGGTAAACATGTTGGTGGGGATGCCCATGGCGCGAAGAATAATGCCGCTGTAAAAGTCGACGTTGGGATAAAGATTGTGTTCGATAAAATAATCATCCGTTAGCGCCGCCTCTTCCAGCTTTTTGGCCAAATCGAGCAAGGGATCGGTGATGTAGAGTTCATCTAAAACGTTGTCGCACATCTTTTTTAAAATTTTGGCCCGAGGGTCATAGGCCTTGTATACTCTGTGGCCGAAACCCATAAGGCGGAACGAGTCTTTTTTATCTTTTGGCTCTATCAATGGCCCGCTGATAATTGCCGCCGTCGTTTTGAATGTCGGTGAGCATTTCGATAACGGCCTGGTTGGCACCGCCATGCAAAGGGCCCCATAGGGCGGCAATGCCTGCTGAAATGGCCGCGTAGAGATTGACCCTTCCGCTGCCGACCAGCCTCACGGTGGATGTCGAACAGTTCTGCTCATGGTCCGCATGCAGAATCCAGAAAACCTCTAATGCTTTTACCAGGGTTTCATTGATTTGATACGGCCTTACCGGAGTGTCGAACATCATGTGCAGAAAATTGGCACAGTACTTATAATCGGGACGGGGATAAACGACTTTGTGGCCTCTGGATATCTTGTGTGACATGGCCGCCATGGTACGCACCTTGGAGAGAAGCCGGGTTACAGTGATGTTGATCTCTTCTTCAATGATCTGCAGTTCGGGATAAAAGCTTCTTAGTGCGTTTACCATGCTCGATAGGATACCCATGGGATGAGAGGCCCTGGGAAAGTTATTATAAAAATTCTGCATGTCTTCATGCACAAGGGACTGGTCATTAAAAAGAACCGATACTTGATTAAGCTCTTCTTTGGCGGGAAGCCGGTCGTTGATTAAAAGATAGGCCGTTTCGATAAAACTCGAATGTTCGGCCAGCTGTTCAACCGGAATGCCCCGATATCGTAGAATTCCTTTTTCACCGTCCATAAACGTGATACTGCTGCTGCAACTGCCGGTGTTGGCATATCCCGGATCGAGTGTAATTAACCCCGTCATCTGGCGAAGATTCGAAATGTCAATGGCCGTTTCCCCTTCGGTACCGACAATAACTGGGAACTCATATGTTTTTCCTTCAAATACAATCTTAACATTCTCACTCATGGTTCGCCTCTTTCAAATAAGAAGTGCAATTTTTTTTTGGAGAATCCAAATGGTCAATAAGAAAAGTTATATACCTGAATATTATCTTAGGGTCAAGCCGGCGGCTCTGAATAGTTGGGGTTTCGTTTACTTAGAACTTGGGTTGTGGTAGATATCGAAAGAGTGCAGGATAACATTTCTTTCCTAAACATAAGGAGGCATCATGGCTTTCAAGGAAAACCTTTTGAAGAAGATAGAGATTGACAAAATGGCCCAACAAGTGATCGCTTCCATGGGACCGCTCGACAGCGGTAGAAAGATCGACAAGACAATCATGCGTAGTCTCCTTGAAATGACCGATTATACCTATAAAAGAAAGCGCGATCTCGATCTTTATATCGAGGATGTTGATTCTGAAAAAACCAGAATTCTGGTTCTCGACAATGATCTGGCCATTTACCATACGTCCATCTATGACGTGGCCATGCGAAAAACCCCCACGGTTAAGGAAATGATGAATCCGTATAATATTATAAAAATATTAAAAGACACGGATGTGGTTATGAGCAAAAAGGCGGCGTCTGTCAGCACCATTCAAAAAGAATGCATCGCCAAACTGAATCTTTTCTTCGATGCCTCCGATATCGATGAAATTGCCGAGGATGGTTTGGCTTCTTTGGGAAAAGAATACACGGATGGAGTCATTGAATCTCTCGGTCTTTTTGCAGAAATTTTAAATTACAGCATTGCGCCGAAAGCCTTCAGAATCCGTCACAACAAAATTGTAGGTGCTTTAACCCAAAAAGAGAACAGAGAGGATCTGTTCGGCCCTATGGTTATTTACAGCATGATTCACAACACCATCAAATTGATCGATGAACGGATTGGCGGTCTTGACAAGGATAAAATAGAATTTTTTCAGAAGGTTGCTGCCGGAATGCAGAAAGCATCTGCAGAGGGGCCCGATGTCTTTCAATATCTCAAAGTAGCTTCATTGAAACTGATCCCAACCACGCAAAACCGAAAAGAGGAGGTATAAGCAGGGATTGTATGGGCGGTCATCTTTTTCGTATCGAGGGTGTGGGAGAGGTTCTCTTTGAACGCAGCCGGAAGGCAAAGCGGGTCAATATTTCGGTGAGGCCCTTCAAAGGTATTCGGGTTGCCGTGCCGTATGGGGTGTCATATGCCAAAGCCAGGATGTTTGCCGTGTCCAAAAAGCACTGGATACAAAAACATCTTGAAAAGATGCGAAAGGCGGAAAGGGATCACAGGGACCTTTCCCGCAACTTCAACAACATAGACCGGCGTGAAGCCCGAAAAATCCTTGTTCAAAGGCTGGAAGAACTGGCCCGAAAACACGGCTTTAAGTATAATCGGGTATTTATCAGAAACCAAAAAACACGCTGGGGGAGTTGTTCGTCGAAAAACAATATCAGCCTCAATGTTAAACTGGTCCGTTTACCCGAAAAGTTGATGGATTATATCATACTGCATGAATTGGTCCATACACGGGTCAAAAATCACGGCAAGAAATATTATGCAGCGCTGGAGCGAATTGTCGGTGACCGAAAATCCCTGGACAGGGAATTGAAGCAGTACGGCATTATCCTGGGACTATAGTTTTCCCTGGATGAGGGTGGCCGAATTTCAGCGCATTCAAATCCTCCGGCGGATAAATCAGCCAAAGGCTAACGAGTCTTCTCGCCCCGACCAAAGTTTTCTCAATAAAAAAACGGCTTAACAGCCGCTATTTTTATTTCGTACTACCGTAAAATCAAGCTATTAACTCCCACAGCGAAACTTATTTTGATTTGTCTGGAGGCAACACAAGGTTTCCATCCATTTTCATTTTGGTGAAAGCAGTCCGTTTTTTTGCATATCTTTGATCAATACTTTAATCACATCGTCGATCGCTTGCCGGGTTGAGTCGGGGTCCGATGTTTCTGATTTTCCGGACCATATGAGTTTTTCCGTTTTAACATCGTAAAGATTTGTCACCAAACGGACAAAGGTGTGCGTTCTGGTATAGCCCGGACTATGGGTATAGCCAAAAGTCCGACCATAGTAGCCGTAATAGCCTCCGTAACTTCGATCGGGAGGGGTGTAGGCCTCTTTGTCTTCTTTTCCGACCACATGCGTAATGATCACGGCATCATTATTATATTTATTAACGGCATTCAATATATCATCTTTTTCCAATTTCAGATCTGTCGGAATAGAGATGGCATCCCCACTGGATATGGCCTCAATCCCAACTGCCCTAAGCTGCGCAACAAACCTGTCTTCAAAAGATCGCCGAACCGCCTCTTTCTCTTTATACGTTACCCCAATTACCAGAATGTCAGATACAGGCTTTCCCCGGCGGGCTTCATCCACCCATGTATGGGTGAGCCTGGTGCCCGCGCAGCCGATAATCAGAGCACCGGAAAACCACGGCATATATGAACCATTTAATGAGTGATGTGCTTTCATGGGACGCCTCCTGTCTTTAGGTGAGCAGCGCTGTGTGAATGGACAGCAAGATGCGTCGCCTCATGCGAGAACACACTATGCTGGAAGCAAACCTGTTTGCTGACATCAAATTTGGTTGTTTCGTAAACGGTCAAAAACGATTTTTTACGAATTCAGGAAGATTGGACTGTATTTGTTTCTTGCAGCAGTCCAGCGGGGCTGAACAGACCGACTGACATCCCACATCTTTGAGATCGCTGTGGCCGTTTTTGTATTCATCGATGGCCTTGTGCAGAGCTTTCACCGCAAGCTGTATGCAGTGGTGTTTTTTGGCGGGAAGATCGACAAGCTGAGTGAACACATGGCCGTCATTAAGGGTTCTGGCCTGGTCGAGACTTTTTCCTTTGACGATATCGACCGTCGCCATGGCAGCGGAGATCGCGCCCGGACAGCCAAGGATCTGATATCTGATATCGGTAATTTTATCCTGGTCGATTTTTAGGAATATTTTCGCGGTGTCTCCGCACGAGCCGATCATCTCGGATACCTGGTCCGCATCGGGGAGACTCCCCATATAGGGTTTTTCCATGTAATATTGAATGGCAGTGTCCGAGTACCCGCAATCGGAGAGCATCTTGCATTCGCCCGTGGTATCTTTTTCAAATAAACTTTTAGACGGATCCTTCTTTTCACTGTTTAAGGAATACACTTAAAGACTCCCTGATGGTAATATCAATTTAAAAAATTCCGCACCAAGAATAGAAATAAAAACTTCGGATGTCAAGTCAGTATATTGTATATTTTGAGATAATTATACTTCTTCATGAAGGGATTCTTCTCTCCTTGATATATACATCCGATTCTCCTACGTTTCTTTTTAAAAAAGGTCAATTTTAATGAAATTTGTGGTGTATATTTTTTGTAACTACTCAGGTGGATAGACTGAAGGTTGAGGCTTTTAGGGACAAATCATGCGCGATCACACAAAACTTAGGGCATTTGAGCTGGCTGACGAGGCAAATGTCGAAGGCCGTTGGTAAAAAAGGATTCATTGCTCCACACTGCCCTGATGTTTTTGATCCGGCGTTTGCGATTTTTTTAACGGAAAGATATCTTCAGCATGAAAAATGTCCATGGTTGCCGCTTCAGTGGTTGAAGGGTGAGCAATTTGTTGGACATTTTTTGTTTTGATGATTAACGTGGATATTATTATCGATATTTTCAAGATGTGTTGTAATAAAAAGGGGGTTTATGAAAGTTCTGATTATCGGCGGCGATGCTGCCGGAATGAGCGCTGCCAGCAGGGCCAAGAGAAATAATCCTGATCTGGATATTACCGTTCTGGAAAAAACAATGGATGTTTCCTACAGTGCCTGCGGGATGCCGTATAACATTGCGGATCCGGACCGGGAAATAGATGACCTGGTTGTAAGGCAGGCAGATGTTTTCAGAAAAAAACAGGGTATCAATCTTTTAACCGGTCATTTTGTAGAATCCATCGATCCGGCCGGCCGGACCGTTACCGGCATATCTTTAAAGGGAAAGGCGTTTCAATTTTCCTATGATAAATTGCTCATCGCTACCGGCGGATCTCCCATCGTCCCCGATCTTGAAGGTTTTGATCTTCCGGGGGTTATGGCTTTAAAAAGTTTAGATGACGGTCGAAAAATAAAGACATACATAACCGCACTCAATGTCAGGAAAGTTGTTATTATCGGCATGGGATATATCGCCCTTGAAATGTGTGAAGCACTTAGAAGCCGGTCAATAGACGTCGAAATGGTCAAACCGGGGCCCGTGTTTTTGCCGTGGATGGAAGAAAAACTCTCTGATTCAGTAAGGAAAGAAGTCGAGTCTCATCAGGTAAAGATGCATCCAGGGCATCATGTGCAAAAAATTGAAGCCCCGGGTAAAGCCTTAAACGTAGTCTGCCCGGATCTCACCCTCGAAGCGGATATGGTGCTGGTTGCCGTTGGAATAAAACCGAACAGCGAACTTGCTGGCCATGCCGGCCTTGATTTGGGGGTCAAGAACGCCATTGCGGTGGATAGAAGGCTCACGACTTCGGATGAAAACATATATGCTGCCGGAGATTGTGCGGATGCCTATCATGTTGTTACCGGCAAGAAAACATGGATCCCTCTGGCGTTAAGGGCGAACCGAGCAGGCTGGGCGGCTGCCGACAACATCTGCGGCAAGGCGGTCGAACTACCAGGTGCTGCCGGTACGGCGGTTTTCAAGGTGTTCGATCTGGAGGTGGCGCGAACGGGGCTTACCATGGACGAGGCTGAAAAGTCCGGGTTTGAACCTGCAAAAGTTGTCATAAAAACCCGTTCCAGGGCCCATGCCCATCCCGGTGCTTCGGTGATCCATGTTCAGATGGTCGGTGATAAAAAAACCGGACGTCTTCTGGGCGTCCAGATGGTCGGCAAAGAGGGCGTTGCACACAGGATTAACGCGCCTGCCGTTGCGCTGCACAATCAGATGACCGTTGCAGCGTACGGTCAAGCGGATCTTGCTTATGCCCCGCCGTTCGGCCCCACCTGGGATCCGACGTTGACTGCGGCAAATCAGCTTCTAAAAAGGATTTAGATTCACTTTTAAACAAACCGGTTAATGGAACTCGTTGAAATGGGAAAATGCCGCAATCATCCGAATAGAGAAACCAGCTATGTATGCTCGAAATATACGACCTATATGTGCGAGGAATGTTTTAAGTGCAGCGATCCTGAAATATACTGCAAATTCCGTTCGTCTTGTCCCATCTGGTTTGTGGACAAACGGAATGCCGGCCTGGACGAAGATGAACAACCCGAGGACGTCACAAAAATTAAAAAGTTCGCATAAAACCTGTGTAACGTGAAAAAAAAGAAAGATAAAAAGGATACATTCATATCTATACCGGTGACGGGAAGGGTAAAACAACCGCAGCTTTAGGTATTGGAATACGGGCCGCCGGGCATGGAAAGAAAACCTACATGGGGCAGTTCATGAAAGGATAGCACTACGGCGAACTGACAGCGTTACGCGATCACCCTTATATTACCATCGAGCAGTATGGAGACATAGAGTGTGTTCATCGAGAAGAAGTCACTCAAAGACACATGGATCAAGCTCGCCGGGGTCTTGAACGGGCGCGCAGGGCGATGCTTTCAAATCAATATGACATTATCATCCTCGATGAAGTCAACGTGGCGGTCTGGTTCGATCTGATTACAACCGAGGAAGTTATCGAGCTTTTAAATGATCGACCTGAAAATGTGGAAGTTGTTCTAACCGGCCGCCGTGCGCCAGAAGAATTGATAAAAATGGCCGACCTGGTCAGCGAAGTTAAGGAAATCAAGCATTATTACAACCGGGGCGTCAAAGCTCGAAACGGAATCGAGCGATAGGCTATATAAGGACCTTTAATATTCAGGGTTGATTTTCTCCCATACCATCCCACCCCCCTCTCCATGTATAGGTCCATGGAGAGGTGGATGGAGGGGATGATACTCATTAAGGGATCTGAGTGCAGCACGATGCGATTTTTGTAAATAACATTTTTCTGGAAAGTTTCATCCAGCGGTTCCAGCGCCTCATGCCGCCTTTGATATTATAAACCTGTGAAAAGCCTTCTTCTGTCATAATGGCCGCTGCCACTTTGCTTAATTGTCCTGTGTCGCACACCAGGACAATCTTTAGGTCTGTTCTTGTAGAAAAATAAGTGCCTTCAAATATTTCTTTTAAAAAATCATCAATTGGCCTGGATATCGATCCATTGATATGATTTTTCTCATAAGTCTCGGTTTCCCGAAGATCAACAATGCGAACATTATCTTTGTTTTCTAATAATAAACGACTCGTTTGAGGCGGTGTAAGATTAGTGTATCCTTTTCCTATGATCATATGTTTTATGATTTCTCCAAGATCCACTTTCCATCTTCGTTTCCGGTAATTGTTTATTGATTCGAAAACAGCACCGATATCTATGGCGTTTAAAAATGATTCAAGTATTATTTTTGAGTCCATATGCTAATTTCTCTCCTAATATTCAATAATGGTCGGTTATTCAGGTTTTTTTGCTTCAATATAGGCTGATACAATATAATCTCCTGGATTACTTCCCGGCATCCATTCATTAATGATTTTTTTGCTCTCTTCCTTTGCATCAATTATTATATCTCTAAATCCTGTTTGCTCGAGCATGGTGACGGTAGACTCTAAAGTTGCAGCTCCGCCAATACATGCAGAATACAGAGCCAGATCATTTTTTATTTCGGCAGGTAATTCCTTAGTGGCCAGAATATCTGAAATTGCCAATCTGCCGCCAGGCTTAAGCGCTCTAAATGCATCTTTAAAGACACTCTGTTTGTCAGGGGAGAGATTGATCACACAATTGGACATGATAATATCCGCGCTGTTATCAGCAACAGGCAGGTGTTCGATCTCACCTAATCTAAACTCCACATTATCAATGCCTGCGTCTTGGGCGATCTTTCTGGCTTTGCTGATCATGTCAGGCGTCATATCAATACCAATCACTTTGCCGTCCTTTCCGACTTCATTGGCAGCCAGAAAGCAATCAAACCCTCCACCACTGCCCAAGTCCACCACTGTCTCCCCGGGTTTGAGAGATGCCAATGCCACGGGGTTACCGCAACCAAGGCCCAGATTTGCCCCCTCGGGAGTGTTATCGAGATCATTCCTCGAATACCCCATGGCTTTGGACATCTGCTCAGGTGTCAATTCCGGTGCTCCGCAACAAGAAGCGGACGATCTTTTCGTGTCTGATATCCCCTGTTCGCCACAGCATGATAATGCAGGGCTTAATCCTGATGCTTTCGTTCCTATCCTTGCAACTTTTCCGTAGCTATCTCGAACAGCCTTTCTAATTTCTTCTTTGTCTCTTGTTTTCATTCTGATCTCCTTTGTGAAAAATCTCTTCATGTTTTTATGCACTCATATGCACATATAAGATTAAAAAAAATGACTGTTACTACTTGCAACAGTCAGGGCAACACTCCTTCATACATTTGTTTATCTTCTCTGTAATATCTACCAGTTTTTCCAGGAAGGGTTGACCATTGACGCCATAGAACACATGGCGACTCTCTTTTTCGCTTATCAGGATACCGGCCTCTTGCATGAGGTTGAGGTGTCTGGAGATAACCGACCGATCCTGGGGCATATTTTCCGCTATGCTCCCGATATCGGCTCGGCCGTTTAACATAAGGTACTTTAATATCTGAACTCGAACCGGTTCGCTCAGGGTTTTAAAAAATTTTGAATCCAAAACTTCAACCAGTTCTTCTGCGATTTTTATTTGTCTGTGGGTCAGCGTTGTTTCCATGGTTGTACATTAATGCACACATATGCACATGTCAAGAAAAAAAATATTTCCACCGTTTAATAATAACATCCTCAACTATTGATTTTTTGGAGATTCAAAAAAGAGGTCGTATAGTGGCAAGAATATGAAGGGGCTAAATTGATAAATAGTCTATTGAAGACATTTATTTGGGGATCTTTGGTAATATTTGGGATTGCTTTCGGTCGCAGGCAAGAATGTCTTGTTCGCTATGGTAGAAAGTGCAGCCATCATCCAGTTCTTTTTTTAACCTGGCTCTTGCACGGTGGAGCCTTATCTTTACAGTATCAAGCGAAACCTGCAAGATATCAGCTATCTCACTATTTTTAAATCCCTCAAGTTCGCTTAGTAATATAACAGTTTTATAGTCGGAAGAAAGCCTGTCGATAAACTCTCTTACACATTCGCTCATCTCCTTGCGGATAACCGTCTGGTCGATGTGGCTTTTCGTATGGCCGGACCAGACATTTCTATCTTCAGTCCCCGTGTCCTCGTTAAGGCTGGTATACTCAGATGAACGTCGAAATGAAGGGGATCTCATTCTATCAATAGCAGTATTGGTAGCGATACGGTATAACCAGGTCGAAAGCTTTGATTCACCCTTAAAACTCTTTAAACCCCGGCTCGCTTTTTCGAACACTTCCTGTGCTATGTCCTCGCCCTCTTGTCGACCTGTCAGGCGGGATAGGTAACGGACTATTTTCGGGTAAAATTCTTCGTAAATCTCGTTGAAATCTATCTTAACGCTCATTGTTTATCACCCCTTCGCCCAAGGTAGGGCGTATCTGTTTGACGAGAAATTACTCTTGCGGGGGCTAACCTACTACATTTATGTTTACCACAATGTAGTGTAGATTTCAATTGTAGAAATATCAGCACTCGTGGTGTCGGAGCTATTACGTTAAGAACAACCACATTCCTCTACAGTGGTTTCCGCCTCCCCTTCATGCTCTTTTTGGAGTTCAGTATTCTCTTTGATATCGGTTTCTTTAGATGGGCAACACATTTCCATCATTTTTTTCATCATGCCGCCTTTCATGGCGGAACAATCAGCAGAACCGTCATGGCCCGGAAAGCACTTGCTCATCTTTTCAAACATTTCTTTAAAATTCTCAGGGTTACAACATCCAAAATCAACACCTTCGTCTTTAGTTCCATTGCCTTTAGTTTCTTTTGTTTTCATTTTTAATCCTCCAACAATTTTGATGTTTTAAAAAAATGATTTTTTCCTATAGAAGGCTTTTTTTCAAAGCGTGATAATACACTATGCAGAACCTTTTTTATCTTTCTGAACGTCACGAACGAAATAAAAAACGGACAGAATGAGAATTTGTTTACACCATCTGTCCCAGGCGCAAAAGGTAATCCCTCTTCCTCCCACAAAAGTGTTCCGCCGACAACGTTATAAACTGTTTGGAATCCTAACTGCTGCATCAACTTCTGGGCGATTTTGCTTCTTCCCCCTATTTTGCAGTAGACCACATAAGTCCTGCTTTTATTCATGACATCCAGCCGGGTCTTGAAAAATCTCGAAAGGAAATTTATATTAATGGCCCCTTCCAGATGCAGGTTTTCGTATTCCTGAGAAGTGCTTACGTCTATGATAACCAGGTTATCGCCCTCCTTGAAATGTGATATTAAATCCCATGTTTCGGCGGGATAGATATCCTTCGACAACTGAACCTTCGTTTTTTTAGCTGAATTATGCATCAGAATTACCTCCTTTTTGACCCTATAGACGGTGAAAGGGATAAAAAGGATACACCTTTAATCGGATTTGCATTATTTTATAGATGCGGAATTCTGGTGTCAGCTTTGATATTCTGTTTATAGCGGTCTAAACTGAAGTATAAATAAAGGGTACAAATAATATTGATTGTGGAGGTGAATGTATGGGGTGGAAGTTGTGCTTGCTTGCCAGGGATCAGCGGTCAGGGGTCAGTTGTCTGGTGGCAGGGATCAGGGGCCGGGGATCAGCGGTCAGGTGAGGTCAATGATCAGTTGTCAGAAGTCAGAGATCAGCGGTCAGGAATTCAGAGATCTAATCCAAAAACCTGGGCCCTGAACCCTGAGCCCTAAATCCTGAGGTTTGAACCTGGACCCTGACCCCTGAAAGCTGCTTCCTGTTTATGCCTTAAAGACCACGGGTTCGGGTGATGCGACACCATTTCTTTGAATATCACCATGTGGCACCAGAAATGCGGCCATTTAATATATTGAAATCATATAATATTTGTGTTAAGGGGAGAAGGATTTTCCTTGACCTGCAATATTGATCTCATCAAAAATTGACCTGAATTCCTCACATGCGAAGATTCACAGAAGCAAGCAAAAATTTTGTTGGACTCTTCGAGTAAAACGATTCGATCTAACCATACGGGTGATACCGTATGAGTGAAAGGCGTTGAATGACAGAGATATTTCCAAAACCGATTCGGGATCTTCCTGAAGCCGACATCCCTTTGGAAGGCGTAAAAGCCTATCTTTCCCAATCCGATACCCATCAGATCATATTCATGGAATTTGAAAAAGACGTGGACCTGCCCGAACATTCCCATTCAGCACAGATCGGTATCGTGTTGGAGGGCAGGATCGATCTGACAATCGGCGGAAAAACGAAAACATACATAAAAGGTGATCAATATTTCCCTAATTTGAGCGAAAGTCAAGGATGCCCCAGATTCGAGACATCAAGGGTGAAGTCGTAGTCGTTTACTGCGAACCCTTGATAACGAAGAAAATGGGGTGTCATCGGCTTTCCCAACGGGTAAACAAAACGGGATTTTTTTTAATAAATTTATATCTCTTTTATAGAAGAGTTATGAATATGCATCTGAACTTACAAAATTGCTTAGAAATTAAACGTTTCAAACATTCTTCCCGTTTTGTTTGTGGTCATTTAGGGTATTTCATTCCGGTTAGTACGCCGCACTCCGGGAAAATATACGCCGGATATGCAGATGTCACTTTTATTAACGAACCGGATCGCTATTCCATAAAGTAACGACAAAGATTTTGGCATAATAGGTTGTTTCAGATTCGGTTTTGCGTCTGGACTGGCTGTTGCCCAGACAACTTTTCGCTGGGGACAATACGTTTTTGATAAATCAAAGGCTCGCTTCAGGCGATTTCAAAGCGCATTCTTTGGGCTCAACCAGTAGGAATCGCATTTCAATGATTTATGGATAAAAACCGTTTCAATGAGCGTCAAAAGGACTTTTGTTTGGGAAACACCCTGTTGAATAGTGAATAAGATGCAGTAATAATCACGATTCAAGCTTTTGACCCCAATACCTTTGAACTATGAACCTTGATATGCCTGGATAAGAGTGGGTGATGGGGATGGAGAATAAGTCAATGTAGTCAAGGGCGTCCCCAAGATTTCCGGGGGTTGGTTGAAGAATAGAAACTTATAAACTAATGTATGTCCCATAGAATCACGTTTTTGCTTTTTGAAATTTCTAAGGGAGATGTTATAAAAAATTTTATTTTGAAATGGACAAGGAGAACTGAATGAGCCTTAAAAGAAAGATTTATGTGGAAAACCAGAAGAAAGTTGTCGAGGGTAAGATAGCGGTCCGGCGGGCCTTTCTCAAAGAGAAAGGTTTGGATAGCGCTGTCATTCAACGAGACGTTACGATCAGAAAAATGAAGGCCGAGATCCGGAAGGCAAATTACCGGCTGGGAAGCATTGCCGACCAAGAGAAGTTAAATGCGGAAAAAGTTCGAGCAAAAGCAGAAAAGCTGGCCGCGGGAAAGAGCGCCCGTGAGGCGACTCCGGCGAAGACTGCCAAGAATGTTAGCGGAAAAAAAGGAAGCAAGGAGAAAAAAGGAGGAGGAAAAAAAAGTAAGGCCACCGGGGAAAAATGAATTAAAATGACAACATTTGCGCGGTGAAAAACATGCACTCATTTAGCCGCATAGCAAGCCGGGACCTTCAGCTTAGTTGTAGGTTTAATAGATTAATTAAATGAGGAATGAGGGGGGAAGAAACTTAATAACTGAAGGCGTCCCCAAGGTTCCCCCGTTTATTATCGACTCCAGGCTGTCAGTTGCGACACTTCAGTCCGCAGCCTTGTGAGAGTTTCAGGGGAGTTGAACAGTTTCCGGCACAGTTCGCATTTACTATAGGTTATGATCTCGCGTGCCTTCATACCGGTAAAGGATGCGATATTTGTTATCCCCATGGTTCTAATGAGGCTGTGCAACCGGTCTGTTTCACTTTTAGTAAAAAGCTGTTCCATCGTATTGTCGTTCAGGCTCCCAAGGTAAAAAAAATTTGTTTCCGGAAAATGGCTCCCCGCATCGCAACAGGCGTACATGTCAAGATCCGGAGTAAGATAGGGGTTCATGTCGCAGCAGTTTGCCTGATAGTCGGTCAAAATTCTCCTGCGTTTGAAAGACTCCGCACGACCTGCATAGATGACGGGTTCGGGGAAAAACGTGAGGCCATGATTACGCAGAAACTCTTCATGCTGATCATCCTCTTTGGAAAAATCGGTAATAAATGAAATGAAATAATCTAACCCGATCTTTTGGCAGCTGAGTGCCGCATTCAACACATTGTTCCTGTTTACATTTTTCTGGTGCCACCTTGAGCAACTCAACCTCAATTGGCAAAGCCCATTTTTTTTCAGTTCTGAAACAAGGCGGTCGGAAGACTCTGCTGTCTTTGCCCAAAAACTGTTGGTAACAATTCTCGTATATATTCCGATTTGGCTGCACAGTTTCACAAGCTCTGCAATTTCATTGAAATACAGAAACGGTTCACCAGCGGAAAAACTTATTCCGCCAACACCAGCCTGGGCCGCCTCGATAATGAGCTCTTTTGCCTTATCATGATCCATCTTCCTGCCGGCAGGAAGATCTTCCGTGGCCACGCAGTGCTCGCACCTGATATTGCATCTGGTTGAGTATCCAAAAGCTAATTTGCGCATATCTAATAATAATCCTCTCGTGTTCCATACAGGTCATTCTTTCAAAAAACAGAGACACACTGCCCTTGAAAGCCGGGAATATGTAGCATGAAACGAAGGAATAAGCCATGTTCAGTTTATGACCACTCCATTTTGGTTACACCGGGATAACTGGACCCGGTAAGCGGCGGCGCAGCCTATTCCTCAGGGGCGGTTAATTTCAAAGGCTTTACTGCTACAATGTATCATTTATGGCAACATCCTTGACATGTTAGGTTAAATATGCGAAAAAACATTAAATTTTAAAATAATCGCTTTAACTTTAAACAAAGAAGGATGTGCGATGGATAAAAAAACCCCGTTTCTCAGATAGAGAGGCGGGGTTTTATGGTTTTCAGACTCGATTAGCACGATGTTCAGATTTTATGCGATCACGAAAACACGAAAGAAAACCGGCCCCGTGACCCTGAACACTGATCCCTGATCATAGGCCTCTGACTTCTGAACTCTGACCACTGAATGTTGGTCCCTGAAGTCTGAAAGCACGAAAAAAGCTGAACTCTTAGCCATAAAGGAAAAGGCACTATAAAATGACAGAACTGGTTCCGATTGAGCTGATCGCAAGCAAAATATGCCTGATACGCGGGATAAACATGGAGGTTTCACGAATTCGAGGCGATCATTTGTAAGGCATTCAAGGGTGCAGCCGTAGTAGGCTACTGCAATCCCTTGATAACGTGGCAAATGGAAGTCTCGGATACGTCCGTAGGGTGAAAATTTTTGATAAATTGAATTATAAAATATCTGATACAAACTATCACCTTACAACTATGAGTTAAGTTGTAAATACCGAACTGTTTTCACTGCTAATTAAATTAATTAAAAGACCTATCGAAAATTTTCATGAAATATGCAGGTTAAGGTGATGCTGGATTAAGATCTGGCAGAGCTTTATGAGGTCGAGACAAGAGTGCTCAACCAAGCCGTTAAAAGGAATATAAAACGATTTCCAAAAGATTTTATGTTTCAACTGACAAAAGATGAATTCGAAATCTTGAAATCACAAATTGTGACATCAAGATGGGGCGGTGTGCGAAAACTTCCTTTGGCTTTCACCGAACAGGGCATTGCAATGCTTTCCGGCATCCTGCACAGCGATAGAGCCATTCATGTCAATATCCAGATAATGAGAGTTTTTGTGAAGTTTAGGCAGTTACTTTATGACAATGAGGAACTCAGGAAAGAACTCTTAGAATTTAAACAAATAACCGATGAAAGGTTCCAAATTGTTTTTGAGGCCCTTGACAAGCTGCTTCAAATTGAAGAAAAACCCAAGAAAAAAATCGGCTTCACAGTAAAGGAAAAGCAGAAAGCTTACGCCAAGAGAAATTAAGGACCAAAGGGTTCAAGGAGTCCAGGATTCGAGGGGTCAAGGGGTCCCCAGTTAAATTCGCTTCGCTCCTTTTCTCCGAAAAATTTAACGGGGCCCCGATAACGGGATCTACTCTTTGTTCCGACAGGCAAGGGTATGAGTGAAAAGTTAAAAAGTTATAAAGATCTAAAAGTGTGGCAAAGGTCATACCAGCTTTGTTTGGAAATTTACAAATTAACCAAAGGATTTCCGGATGAAGAAAAATATGGCCTGAAATCGCAATTAAGGAGAGCGGCAGTCTCTGTTCCAAGTAATATATCAGAGGGATACGGAAGAAAGACAACTCCGGAATATATTCAATTTTTATACATAGCGTATGGTTCAATATGTGAGATAGAAACCCAGATATTATTATCTGGTGATTTGAATTATATTAGCACTGGAAAGTTGGAGATGCTTAATGAGGGGATAAAAGAGGTTGAAAGGATGCTCAAAGCACTTATTAAATCATTAGAAAAAAAACACTCGACCCCTTGAATCCTGGAATCCTCGAACCCTGTATTTTAAGCCCTGGTATATAAAAATGGCGTTTTCCCATAACATTCTGGTATTGAACATCGGTTCTACCACGACCAAGATCGCTGTTTTTGAAAACGATCAACCCAAATTCCAGGAGACCATTCCCCATGGACCTGAACTGACCGGACTTTTAAGTGAATACATGGCGCAGTTTCCTTTGTACTTGAAGCGTGTTAAAAAATTTTTGGCCGATCATCACGTGGATGTCGGCCAACTGGATATGATTGTCAGCCGGGGGGGCTTGACCGCACCGATCTTTTCAGGGGTGTATCTCATTGATAAACAGATGCGCCAAGACCTGCGTTCAGGGAAATACGGCCAGCACCCGACCAATCTGGGCCCTCTGATTGCCAGTGATTTGGCCGGGCCGGCCGGCATTCGGGCCGTGATTGTGGACAGCCCCAGTACGGATGAATTTCACGACCTGGCCCGGGTTTCCGGGATCCCGGAAATTGAAAGAAAGAGCGCTTTTCATGCCCTGAATCAAAAGGCCGGGGCCAGAATGGCTGCCAAAGACATGGGCATCTCCTATGCAGAGAGCAACATGGTGGTCGCCCACCTGGGCGGCGGCATTACCGTAGGAGCGCATTGTCAAGGCAAGGTCATTGACAGCACCATTGGTGTTGGGGAAGGGACCGCTCACGCCGGAACGAGCCGGAACCTTACCCCTCATGGACTTGCTTCGGCTGCTGGAGTCCGGCCAATTGAGCCTGGCAGATCTGCGCCGGAAGCTGACATCGGAAGGGGGATTGCTGGCCTATCTGGGAACCAGCGATATGCGCCAGGTGGAAGCCAAGATCCAACAGGGCCATGAAAACGCACGGCTGCTCCTTCAGGCCATGGCATACCAGATTGCCAAGGACATCGGGGCCATGAGTACGGTTCTTAATGGCAACGTAGACGCGATTGTGTTGACCGGAGGTCTGGCCAACGCTGCCATGCTGGTGGATTCGATTGCCGACCGGGTCAAATTCATTGCGCCGGTAAACGTCTACCCCGATGAGCAGGAAATGCTTGCCCTTGCTGCCGGTGCTCTCAGAGTGCTTTCCGGCACAGAAGCAATCAAGCATTATAGCCTGCCGGGATAGGTTCTGATCTTTCTTCTGCAGACCTGGTTTTTGTTGAGAAACTCCAAAATGGAGAAATTGCCATTCAGCCACAGTCTTAAGCATTCAGATATTGTGAATAAACTTATAAACTAATGAGCATCCCGGAAGTTACTGAGGGAGTTTGACGAATCCTCCACCACAAAAGAATTTCTGAAAAATTTTGAGGAAATACTCAAAGCTGCAATTTAGCTATAACCGAAAAAGCAAAATATGACGAGATTGGTTATTGGTCCGAGATTAAGCCTGATATTATTAAAGAGCGCGCGCATAGAAGAGAAAATTGATGGCGGCACCTGGGATCAAATGCCCGATCGAAATCTTCAAAATTAAAAATAAAAAGCTTACGGCAAAAGGACGAAAAAGAGTGAAAAATAAGGGGAATCAGTTACAAAAGAGTCAAGAGCAGACTTGACCCCTTGTCTTTTGAGGTTCAAACAATTGACCATATAATATTATTGTTTATGCCGTATCTTATGGTAATATAATCCAACACTCTCTTGACAGAATATCTTACCAATGCTATGGTAATATAAAATAGAAAAGTCAAGGAGGGAAGAAATGACTAAAATTGATAAAAAACTTGGCGAGAATATTAAGATACTGAGAAAGCAGCATGGTATTACCCAGCAAAAACTTGCAGATCTATTGGGTCTTTCACGTCCTACCGTATCTCAAATAGAGACTGGAGAAAGAAAATTATCTGCTGATGAGCTGATAAAATTAGCGGATATCTTTAATATTTCCGTAGAATATCTGCTGGGGCTAAAAAGAGAGCCAAAAATAATTATAAAAAAAGCAGAGAGAAAGGAAAAACCAAAATATCAGGTAAGAATCAATGTGCCCCAAAAAAATATTAAAAAATTCAAAGAAGTTCTTCTCTATATCCTCAATAAAGTGGGCTCTAAACCCAACATCGGAGAAACAGTACTCTATAAGATACTCTATTTCATTGATTTTGACTTTTATGAAAAATATGAGGAACAGTTGATCGGCGCAACGTATATAAAAAACAATTATGGTCCGACACCAGTAGAGTTTAGAAAGATAGCAGAAAAAATGATTGATGATGGAGAGATAATTAAGGTTGAAAGCACCTATTTTGAATATCCCCAAACAAAGTATCTGCCTGTGAGAAAGGCGGACCTGACTAAATTCAAGGCAAACGAAATTGAACTTATTGACAATATCCTGTACAGGCTTTCCGGTATGAATGCCTCACAGATAAGTGAATATTCCCATAATGATGTTCCCTGGCTGACAACAGAAAATCAGGGAATTATTGAATATGAATCGGTTTTCTACAGAACACGTTCTTATTCAGTAAGAGAATATGATGAAGATATTTAATAAGATTTCTCGGCTTCCTGAGTTCGAGAAGGATTTTAAAAAACTCCTTAAAAGGTTTAGAACTCTGGAAGATGACCTAACGGTTTTTATTGAAAAGCAATTGAACCTTTACCATAAGCTACACAAAGATAATAAAGGCATTTTTCTAATAACCGGACTATCTATAGAATGTCCCGGAAGTCCCTTAGCTGGTGTTGGATTCCAAAGATTTTCCCACAGGAGAAGCCGCAGATAAATCTGTGTTCCGCGCTTAAGCGTTTGATTAACTGGTTTGATAATTTCACCAATAATTCATTTTTCAACAAATGCTGAAAATAAATATTTTAATGAAAACAACTTGATTTAGCTTTAATTTCACTATATGCTATCTTTTCAGCAAATGCTGAAAGGAGTTTATAAAATGAAAATTTCTGGTGAAAAACTTGAAAAAAGGGCCGAAGATGCGTTGCGAGCATGCCTGTCAAAAGTTCCCTTTTTAAAGATCAACAATATCCGAAAAGAACCCGGGAAAGGAGATAAAAAACCAGATTTGCTGGTAAAATTATTACTGAAGGATATAAAAAAAGATTTGTTGGTCGAGGTTAAAAGCAACGGCCAGCCCCGACGTGCACGTGAGGCCGTGAATCAGCTTTTAAGGTATCAGGCTGTTTTCCCAGGAGCTTATGGAGTCTTCGTGGCACCGTATATTTCTCCGAAGGCATCTGAAATCTGTATAAAAGAAGGGATCGGTTATGCGGATCTTTCCGGCAATTGCCGTTTGTGTTTCGAGCAGGTATTCATCGAGCAGACAGGTAATCCTAACGCATTTGCCAAAAAGCGGGATTTGCGCTCGCTGTATTCACCGAAGGCTGAAAGAGTCCTGAGGGTTCTTCTATACAAACCTGAAAAAACTTGGAGAATAATAGCGTTGGCAAATGAAGCCGGTGTTAGTTTGGGACAGGTAGCCAATGTTAAGAAACTGCTTAACGACCGCGAGTGGATACAAACGGGTCGGAGTGGGTTTTCATTAATTGCTCCGGAAAAGATTTTAAACGAATGGACTGAAAATTACACGTATCGAAAAAGTGGCATTCGCAATTTTTATTCACTCAAAAGTGTTCCTGAAATAGAAGCAAACATCGCTGAAATTTGCCGTAAAAGAAAATTGAATTATGCTTTAACCGGATTTTCCGGTGCAGCGCGACTCGCTCCGGCTGTACGATATCAAAGGGCCTTTGTATATATTGATGAGGCAGAAGAAGATGTTGTCGAGCGAATGAACTTCAAAGAAGTTCAAAGCGGTGCGAATGTGAGCATACTATCACCTTATGATGAGGGAGTTTTTTATGGCGTCCTTGAGGTTGATGGCGTAAAGATCGCTTCACCGGTTCAAATTTATCTGGATCTTATGGGCTTTCGCGGCAGGGGTGAAGAAGCTGCCAGAGTACTCTTTAAACAAACAATTAAACCAAAATGGTAACGAAAAAAGACTACACCGCTGAAGGAGTTGAAGCGGCTCGTTCAGTATTAATTGAACTGGTACACCTGCTTGGAAAATATCGAGACCACATTGTCATTGTTGGGGGATGGGTTCCGGATCTCCTTTTGGGTAATAAAAAAACACCGCATGTCGGCAGTATGGATGTGGATCTGGCTCTCGACCATAGGAATCTTAGGGATGATGGATACAAGACTATTCGAAAGCTACTCTTAGACAGAGGGTATAAGGAAGGAGAGCAGCCGTTTGTTTTCGAGCGTAAAATCGAAGGTAAAGAATTCACCGTAGAGGTTGATTTTCTTGCAGGTGAGTATGGCGGCGCCGGTAAAGGACGCAGGCATCAGAAGATACCGGAACAAGAAATGCGTCCAAGAAAGGCGAGAGGGTGTGACCTTGTTTTTGATAATCCTAAAGAAATGACTATTGAAGGGCACCTCCCTGGCGGGGCAAAGGATGCAGTTAACCTTCGGATAGCCTCCATCGTGCCATTTTTAATAATGAAAGCCATGGCATTACACGACCGTATAAAGGAAAAAGACGCTTGGGACATATATTATTGTATCCAGAACTATCCCAATGGGATTGATGCGCTGGCTGAAGAATTTAAACCGCACATCGAACACGGTTTGGTAAAAGAAGGTTTGGAGAAAATAGGGGGTAAATTTGCTTCTGAAAAGCATACCGGCCCGAAGTTTGTTGCTGATTTTGAAGAATTAGATGATACTGAAGAAAGAGAGATTCTTGAACGGGACGCTTTTGAGAAAGTAAACTATCTTTTGGAAAAGTTGGAGGTTAAATCTAAGGAATGAATAACGCCCCTAAAGTTAACACCAAACTTATAAACTTATGTGCGTCCCGTAGAACTCAATGAGAACTCCATGGGAAAACGTTTGACAAATTAGCCGTTTACTGTTTATGCTGCCATAGTGTTTGCTAAAGATGGCATCTGACAGACGTTGGCACGCGCGGCACCTTCTTGCACCTCATTGAACCTTCCGTGAAAGCTCACATTTAGCAAATCAACTGAAAGGGGGCGGGTTTGAGCAGAAAGCAGCATATCGTTGACGCTGCGGCTCGACTTTTTGCAGATCAGGGTTTTGACGGCACCACCACGCTCCAGATCGTCAAAGCGGCCGGCGTCACCGAACCGTCGCTCTATTATCATTTCAAAGGCAAAGACGATCTCTTCTTCCAGATCATTGAATCCACATTTAAAGAATATTTTTCCCGTCTAAAAGCGCTGAAAAAAGACACGTCCACGCAATTTGAAAAAATCAAAAACCTCATCGCCCTTCATTTTCAATTTGTCGAGGAAATGCCGGATGAAATCTATCTGACCGCCAGCACCTGCCCGGCCAAACTCAAAGACCCGAAACATATCTGTACAAAAAATATAAAAAAGCAAAGAAAACGGCTGACATCCTATCTCACCGATTGCCTGGAAGAGGGGATTCAAACCAATGAATTCTATACGGTTTCGGTTCCGCCTACGGTGAGTCTCATCATTGCCATGATCAACGGGTTGCTGCGGCAACGGGGGCTGAAGCTGGAGCACATGGCAGGGCTGAAGGAAGAGGCGGTTGAGTTTTGCCGCAGGAGTTTGGTGAAAAACAAGTCTCAACCCAGATAAACGCTGTTTTTTTAGACTCCGGTTAAATCAAAGGTTAAGGTAGAAACTTATAATTTAAGGGCGTTATATATTAAAATAACAAAAGGTTATACCCCCAAGGGTATGAGAATTACTGCAGAACTAAATGATCTATGTCATAGTAAAAAAATAACCTCCTGATAGCATAAAGGTGGCAAATTAAAACCCT
>PVMK01171005.1_pt1 | contig 30551 bp, 35 predicted proteins | sample 1853481 | NCBI WGS metagenome assembly PVMK01 (sample SAMN08533507, study PRJNA380276) | Marine sediment metagenome, whole genome shotgun sequencing project.
TAACTAAAGATAGACATTTCCAACGCGTTGATCAAATAGAGACCATATGTATTGAGCAGGTAATAATTTAAGTTGACCGTATATCCGTAGATTTGTTATTTTTTAGTCATGGCAAATACCAATTTAACATCCAGTTCATCCGCCGGGAGAAAAAACAAAGCATTTGGTGATATCCTCATACTAGCAGGTGACTTTTTCATGAAAAAAGGCATTGTCTTTGAAACCATGCGACGGCTGGCTGAACGGTTGGAAAGCGAAGGCATTCCCTATGCCGTTATCGGGGGCATGGCCCTGGCCGCACACGGCTTTGTGCGCATGACCCTTGATGTTGATATTCTATTAACCCCGAAGGGATTGTTACTTTTTCGGGAAAAACTCCTCGGCCGTGGATATGTCTTAGATTTTCCCGAAGCCGAAAAATCGTTTCGCGACACCGAAACCAATGTCAAAATCGAGATAATTACTTCCGGCGAATTTCCCGGTGATGGCTTGCCCAAGCCGGTAGCTTTTCCTGATCCAAAAGATTTGACAATTGAAGAAGATAATGTCCGGGTAATCACTCTTGAAAAACTGATTGAACTAAAACTGGCCTCCGGATTAAGTGCCACCCATCGCATGCGTGATCTCGCAGACGTCCAGGATTTAATAATCGGGTTAAAGCTACCTTTAAATTTTATGGATAAACTTGATAAAAGCGTTCGTCCGGAATACCAGAGAATCTGGGAAGCTGCGAATAAAGACCCTCATCGTTAATTACTCCACCCTGAAAAATAGCCATAACAGGGTTGGGTAGTATAAATTTGTTCTTTGAAAATTGAAGATAATATTTAGAGGTTGATCCGGGCGGATTAATTATTCATTTCTGAAAAAGAAGTGCACAAAGGCGTATGAGTACTGAAAAGTTCTTCAAAATCTTGAAAAAAATACAAGATTTCAGTAGCTTAGTCCATACTATTCTTTTTTGCATCAGCATCTGGGATGAAATTAAAAAGTCAAAAAAAGCATAAAAAAATGCGCAGCATAAAATAATTAATCCGCCGGACCTTCGATCTAACAACTTACTTCAGTTTTAAAAGAACAATTTGCAACCCTAAATGTGCTATTTTTCTGGGCGGAGTAATTAGTCGGTTTTGTTGGGTTTCGTTCCTCAACCCAACCTACGAAAATCAGGCAATTAAGAGGGTGGCATTTCTTGAGGCGAAACCCAACAATTCATGCTGTAATACTATTGTAATCATATAATAGTTCCAAGAAAGGTAACACAAATATGGAACCCGTGATATCCAGTAAGCTGACAACCAAATGCCAGGCGACCATTCCAGAGAAGGTTAGAGGTATTCTTGATCTTCATCCCGGCGATTCCGTAACCTTTGAAGTTACAGCCAACAAAAAAGTATTAATCCGTAAAGCAACGCCAATTGATTTTGAATTCGCCCAGGCCTTGGAAAGTACGCTTGTCTCTGAATGGCTTTCTGAGAACGATGAGGAGGCCTACCGTGACCTATAAGCGATTTGATGTCGTTGTTGTCCCTTTTCCGTTTACGGATAGAAAGGCGGATAAACGCCGGCCGGCATTGATTTTGTCTGACAAAATGCAATTTAATAAACCCAGTGGCCATGCCGTGCTGGCAATGATCACGAGCCAAAATAATCCTGACTGGCCTCTTGATACAAAAATTACCGCTAATCGCAAAGCGGGATTGACAGCGCCTTCCAAGGTTCGCATGAAACTGTTTACCCTTGATAATCGACTGATTGTCAGACAGATAGGAACACTGACTGATACCGATAAAAAGGCTGTTGCAAAAGCATTACAGCGTTTGCTGGCAACCAGAATGGGCGCCGGTAAATAAAGAAACGGGTAATTCAAGAATTCCTAATAAGTTATTTGTTAATGCTTTAAAAGGTTTGTCACAGTTAGGGCACTGTAACGGATCGATGCCTGTATAGTCAGTCTGACGTTCGGCCCATAAAGGCTGAGCATTTCCATCGCAATCATCCGGCTCAAATTGGTTCAAGTTAATACGGGCTTGGGCCACGTGTTGTTTCCATATCGGTTATGGTGTTTGTGTGACAGACAACTGACCAAATTCACTTTAACCCCGCATTCTGTAAAGCAACAATTACGAGTTCTGTATCGGTTTTACTTTTAAAGGGGAGCGTTTCTCCGAGATGTTCGAGCGTAAATTTGGGCTCTATTCTGAGCACATTTTTACCTGCAGCACGGGCCTCAGTTTCATGGCCTGACAAACTATAAGTTACGGCCAACCCTTGCCAGGCGAATAGATTATCGGGGCTGTGCTGGAGGGCTTTCTTAAATGCCGCGATCGCCTCCTCATACAGATCGGTGATGCCGTAGACCCATCCTAAAGTAGCTGAATACCAACTCGGAGGGATGGGGTTGAGACGTATAGCCTTCTTGAGCGAGGCGGTGGCTTCTTTCGGTTTACCGGCAAAAAATAAGGCCATCCCCAACCGCGCAAGGTCATCAGCCGAGTTGGGATTCCCGATTACAGCCAATTCCACTTCGGCAATGGCTTTGTCATGCTGTCTCTGCGTCAGATAGATAAGCCCCATTACGCCATGAGCTTCAGGCAGGAATTCATCGATGGACATCGACTTTTGCACCAGTTCTGTGGCCCTCGCCAACGAGTCACCGGGTGATTTGCTTGAGCCAAGCCACACATCCAATACGTGGATAATAGCCAGGTAAATGTAGGCCATCGCGTACCCCCGATCAAGGTCAATGGCTTCTTCAAACATCTGCCGGGCAAGATCACTACTCTCTTTATTGAAAAGACGCGCATATTGATGTCCCTGTAAGTGCTTTAAATAAGCTTCCAGGTTATCTGTACCTTTCCCATACAAGCGTGTCTGCTCTCCTTCGGTCAGCTTCATTTGCAATGCAATCAGGATCTTCATTGTAATCTCATCTTGCAGAGCAAATATGTCTTTCAAATCACTATCAAAGCGTTCCGCCCACAGATGATGTCCGGTTGGAGCGTTGATCAGCTGGGCGCTGATCCGCACCCGATCGCCGATTTTGCGGACGCTGCCTTCCAGCACATATTGCACTCCGAGATCCCGACCTACTTGCTGAATCTTTACTTGCTTACCCTTATAAGTAAACGATGAGTTGCTGGCGATTACAAACAGGTGTGAAACCTTGGAAAGTCCTGTAATAATTTCTTCGGTGATTCCGTCGATGAAGTACTCCTGCTGCGGGTCCTCACTCATGTTAACAAAGGGCAGCACCGCGATGGAAGGCTTATCAGGCAACTCAAGGGGCTCCTCAATAATTGATTTATCGGAATCAGGTACCATTAAGACTTTATAAACATGAACCAGCCTCGTAATGTTCTTTACTTTGTGCTTGCCAAGATCTTCGAATTCCAACTCCAGCTTGTTATCAACCTGCTCAAAAGCAGCACCGGAAATGCAAACACCTCCTGCGTCGCAGATACTTTCCAAACGAGCAGCAATATTGACCCCATCCCCGTAAATACGGTTTTCCTCTTCAACAACATCGCCCAGGTTGACACCCATGCGAAATTTCATCTTGTGTTCCTCGGGCAGCTCAGCGTTTCGTTCCGCAAGCTCCCGCTGGATCTCCACCGCACACTGCACCGCATCCACCACACTGGCAAACTCGGCCAACATATTATCTCCCGGCGCATCCACCACCCGGCCGCGGTGCAAGAGGACAAGGTCGGTCATGGCCTCGCGGTAGGCCGTCAGGGTGCGGATGGTGCCGATCTCATCCTCACCCATAAGGCGGCTGTACCCTTTCACGTCGGCGCTGAGGATGGCGGTGAGTTTGCGTTTGACGTTTTGGTTAATCATATGTTCCCGTTCCTGATTTTCAAAAGGAAGCACAGCGGCAATAATCATTTTTCAGATAGGCCCATTTTGCTTTTTCTAATTTTCTCAAGGTCGGGCTGTATCAAATCAAGAAAAATTTCGCAGCCAAACGTTCGGCTATAAGATGCAACGTCATTAAGTAAACCTTCTGATTTGCTGAATTCACCTGATGCGGCATAAACGTTTCCGAGGCTAAGTTTCACGAACTGCGAATAGAATGGATCTGCGGAAATTTGAAGTGCCTTCTCCAAGCTTTCAATGATTGCAGAGTAATTACCGTCAAGTATGAAGCTAAACGCCATAATCCAGTAACCCATAACTTGACTGCGGATATTCGAATACCGCCGTCCATAATCCAAAATAGTTTTACCGGCATTATACGTCTCTTTGCGATTTCCCTGGTAGAAATAGACAAATCCCAATGCTGCCCGAGATTTAAAATATAGATATTGATCTTGGGCGATGGATTTCGATATCTCTTTGGCTCTCATCCCATAGGTAAAGCCTTCGTCGAATAAGCCAAGACCTGAACAAGTGAAAGGAAGCCATGTGCTAGCATATCCAACGACGAGTTGGCTATTGCTTTCCTCTCCAATTTTGACAGCCTTTTGAAGATATTGATAAGATTCCTGCGGCTTTCCTCTAAAGTACAGTACAAATCCCAACCAGGCAAAAAACATCCCAACGCTTCATCTTTTTCGATGGTCTCAGCAAGATCTTCATGAGCGCTTAACAGCTTGTTCAGGCCTTTAAAATCTCCTCGATAATAAAAAACCAGGGCCCACTCTACAAGTAGATGGACAAGAAGTCTTTTTTCTTTCCTAGAAAAGTCGGCCATTTTCCTGGTTAGAAGGTCATAAGCCTCCTGGTAGTATTGATTCGATTCATCGAGAGCATATCTTCTGAGGCTTTTCTCACCTGATTTCATGAGATAGTCTATGGCCTTATGGATAGATTGCCCCATTTTAAAATGATATGCCAGAGTTTCATAAAATTCGGGGAGTCTGTTATTGAAAAGCTCTTCGATCACATAGCCGATTTGTTCATGGATTTCCCGTCGTTCTTTTTTGAGAAGACCATTGTACACAACTTCCTGGGTAAGCGCATGTTTGAAGATGTACTCCAGATCGGGTTGGATTGATTTTGTCTTGATAAGATCGAAGCGTTCAAGTCCACTGAGACTCCTATCGAGGTTATTTTTGATTTCGCTAATCCTTTTTAAAATCTCATAGTAAAAAGATCTCCCGATAACAGAGGCCTCCTGTAGGATCCGTTTTGATTCCTGCTCCAAGCGATCCACCCTGGCAGCAATCACGCCCTGTATCGTTGCCGAAATTTCAGATTCGGTAATGGGTCTGTCAACCCTCCAATCACCATTTTCAGGAACCAGGATTTTCGATTCGATCAGCGAATTGATGGCTTCTTCCAGATAAAATGGATTGCCTTCCACCTTTTGCTGAATAAATCGCTGCAAATCCTTCGGGATAGCGTCTGTCTTCAACAAAGATTCAACCATATTCTGGGCTTCGGAAAAGGACAGATCACGTAAGTTTAATTCCTGATGCGGGATTGCCAGGGCTTTTATCTGGTGTGTGGAAAATGGAGAAATTGTCGGTCGATACACACACAGAAAAAAAATAGGATGCCTGATTTCAGATAGGAGGAAATGCACAAGCTCTAATGTGGAAGGATCCGCCCAATGCAGGTCTTCCAGACAGACAACCGTCGGCGCTCTTTGGGCCAAAGCGGTGAGAACCGTCAGGATTGCTTTTTGCAGTTCGGCCTTCCAGAATTCGGGACTCACGTCGTCGATTTCGGGATAATCAAGGGCATACAGACTGCCTATGTAAGGGGCGATGTCCTGCTTTTCTCCGATTAAAACCTCGAGGCTCGATTCAAGTTTTTCTCTAACCGTGTCCGGGGAATCCCCTTCATCGATTTGGATGGCTTTGCTTATCAGGTCAATGAGCGGAAAATAGGGTATGTTTTGCGCGTAAGGAAAGGCTTGTCCTTCCCGCCACTGGATTTTATCCAAATCCAAACTGGCCTTAAATTCCTCAACCAGCCGGCTCTTTCCCGTACCGGCAGCACCTATGATCGAAAAAACCACTCCCTGGCCCTTTATCAGATTTTCGGCGGCTTCGGAAAGTTGAGCCATTTCGGCTTTGCGGCCGATCAGCTCGGCCCTTAAACCATGCAGGCGATGAATTTTTTGAGGATGCTCTTTGACGGATAAAAACTTATAAATCTGAACGGCATTTGTTTTGCCTTTTAATTGAACCGGTTCCAGATTTTCAAATTGAAAGTATCCTTCCGTACGGGTATAGGTTTCGTGATCAACCAGAATATCACCGGCTTTCGCCGTTGCGCTAAGACGGGCAGCGACATTGATGGTATCGCCAGCCACCCCGTGCACGCCTTTTTCCAGATTCAATTCACCGGTGACCACCAGTCCGGTATTGATGCCGGAATGCATTTGAAGAGGCTGTCCAACCGCATTCTCATACTGCGGGCTCATGGATTCAACCAATGCATGAATTTCCTGTGCCGCTTTGACGGTCCGGACCGGGTCGTCTTCGTGGGACTGGTTGGCTCCGAATAAAGCCATTACCGCATCGCCGGCATATTTCTCGATGAAACCGTCATATTTGCCGACTACTTTAGAAATTTGATCAAAGAGCTTACCGGTAATTTCTTTGACCTCTTCGGGATCCAGTTTTTCAGACATAGCCGTATAGCCGGATAAATCGGAAAAAAGAACGGTAACGTGTTTACGTTCGCCCTCGCTGGTGGGATCGGGTTTTTCAATCTGTGATTCTTGCACCAGTGAGAGACCGCATTCATCACAAAATTTGCTGCCTATTTCGTAGACAATCCCACAACCTGAACAGGCGAGTTCTAAATTGTTACCGCATTCTTTGCAGAATTTGGCATCTTCGCGATTTTCAAATTGGCATTCAGGACATTGCATAATAGTACCCCGCAAAAACCTCCCTTTTCGACAAACTCATAAAGGGGAGGTGGTGGATAGCAAGTTCGGCGATTAAAATATTCCTTGCAATATATTGAAGATATAATTATATTATCATTATGGCTTCAATATCGTTCTCCTGGGATCAAAATAAAGCCGAATCGAATGTTAAAAAGCACAAGATCTCTTTTGAGGAAGCCCAGGCGGTATTTTCAGATCCCAACGCCAGAATGATCTTTGACCCTGATCACTCCAATGATGAGGACCGCTTCATTCTTTTGGGTTTAAGTTCTGTATTACGCATTCTTGTCGTTAGCCATTGTTATCGGGAGGACGACAGGTCCATCAGAATTTTTTCCGCCAGAAAAGCCAACAAACACGAGCAAAACAAATACTGGAGTTTTATATCATGAGAAAAGATTATGATTTTTCAAAATCGGTAAAAAATCCTTATGCCAAGCATTTTAAAAAACAAGTGACCCTTCGCCTGAATATCGACGTCATAGAATATTTTAAAAAATTGGCGGATGATACCGGCATGCCCTACCAAAATCTCATTAACCTTTATCTGCAGGATTGCGCCAGCTCCCAAAAGAAATTAAAACTCAACTGGGCACCGTGATACGGCAAGAATCGGTGATAGGGAGAACCGGCGACCGAAAATTTCACCGATACTCCAATTCCCTTTTTCTCCGGCTCAATTCTGCAGGGATACGCTTGCTTCTCTCAGAAAACCTTCCTTCTCGTATGGCCCTCTCGGTTTTAAATCACTTCAATCCTGCCTTTCGCAAAGCGTCAACAGAATCTTCCAATAGTCCCGGATCTTTATATATTGCGATTTGTCTGAACTGCTCCAACGAAAATTCAATATTTAATTGATGCACTTTATCAATTAAATCACGAGCCTTTTCCCCCATACCAATTTTCACATATAAAATTGCTAAACCCACATACGCTATCAGACTATCAGGCTCGCGAGTTATGCAATCTTTTAGGTTTGCAATCGCTTCGTCAAGTCTTCCAACTCTGGCATAGGACACGCCCAAAAAATATAAATACCAAGGAGGGTAAAGTGGATGAAGCCGCATAGCCTTCTTTATTAGAGCTATACAATCCTCCCACATACCTACAGAGAATTTCACCTGAGCATAAAATGCGTAAATATCAGCATAATTTGATCCGAGTGATATGGATTTTTCTCCATATTCGAGAGCTTCATCAAAGTGTTTTTGGAGCAAACAGATTTGACTTTCAGCTACGTAGCATAATGGATCAGAGTTATCCAATTTGAACGCTTTTTGATTTAGTTCGATAGCCATATTTAAGGATTCTGTGCGGAAGTCGCCAAATCCAAACCGGGAATCTCTTAAATATGTCCAGGTTAAAGCATTCAAAGCACCCAAATAGTTAGGATCTATTTGCAATGCTTGCTTGCATAGCTCTCTTGCTTTGGCGACATCGTCCGTGCTAGATTTGTGCAGATATTTAACGGCTTCCATTAAATACCCCCACGCTTCCAAATTCCTTGTCGATTTTATTCTCCGACGAGCTTGTTCCCCATCTGTCAATTTCACTTGAAGCGCAATCACAATTTTCAAAGTAATTTCATCCTGGAGGTCAAAAATGTCTTCCAAATTCCGGTCATATCGCTCTGCCCAGAGGTGATGGCCATCTATGGCATCTATTAATTGAGCATGGATGCGAATTCGATTTCCCGCACATTGAATACTGACTTCCAGCACATATTTCACACCCAGTTCGCGGCTCACCTGCTGCACTTTCACTGCTTTTCCTTTGTAGGTGAAAGTTGAGTTTCGGGCGATCACAAATAAATCGGGTATCTTCGAAAGTGCTGTAATAATGTTTTCGCAGGTCCCATCAGCCATAAATTCCTGGCTGGGGTCGCTGCTCATGTTTGTGAACGGCAAAACAGCAATAGAAGGTTTTTGCGGAAGAGGTAGCTTCCTTTCTTTCGGTTCGCTCATTAATCGCGTCCGGTAAACTCGCACCGGCTTTGTGATATTTTTAAATTCGTGTTTACCGAGATCCTCAAACTCCAACTTCAGCTTGTTCTCCACATGCTCAAAGGCAGTACCGGAGATGCAAACACCACCGCCTTCACAGATGCTTTCCAGGCGAGCGGCGATATTCACCCCATCCCCGTAAATGCGGTCTTCTACTTCCACCACATCCCCAAGGTTTACCCCGATACGAAACTGCATGTGACGATCCTGGGGCAGCTCCTCGTTGCGCTCGGCCAGATCCCGCGGATCTCCACTGCACATTGGACCGCATCCACCACACTGGCAAATTCGGATAGCAGGTTATCGCCCGGGGCATCCACGATCCGGCCCCGGTGTTGCAAAATAAGATTGCTCATGGCATCCCGGTAGGTGGTCAAGGTGCGGATGGTCCCGATCTCATCTTCACCCATCAGGCGGCTGTAGCCTTCAACATCCGCACTGAGGATGGCGGTAAGTTTGCGTTTGACATCTTGGGTGTTCATTTCAATTTCTTTTCAAACTTTATAACCCGCCCGCCCCGTGGAACCGTCTCTTCGTCTGATGGTTGAAGACGTATCTTGTATCTCACGCAGGCGGGCAGGCGAAAAACAAAAAGCCCATACCCTGACATTCAGGTATGAGCTCTTTTAAAAAACATATACCCATCAAAAAAATTCGTTAACTTCGTACGCATCTGCGTACATGGCCCTGCAACCTTTTTCATCCTGACCAACCTCCCTTCGGTTTAGCTGCAAAGCTTCTATTACATCCAGGGGATCACAGAGCCTAATGAAATTCAGATTCTATCAGTACAGGCAGAAGCTATTTTTTTGTTGATGGTTTATATATCAGAAGCCCCCTCGGGGGGGCTGGAATATCTTTAAAATAATGAAGATCAACGCTTGCTCTTCAAACAGTTCCTGCTACGGGCTTGATTTTGAATTCGGTTCACAAATTGGAGTTGATTTAAAATTTAACATATACCACATTGTGGGGTATGTCAACCAGGGCGATTCGATAAAATTGATAAATAATTTCAGGGTGTTTGATTGGTGATAGGTAGTAGCGTCCGAATATTTTTAAATAAATATAAATAATTGACTGGTATATTATTTTGTGAAACCCTAACCCGGATAAACCGAAAATCCGAAAATTGCCTGATCTTATAAAATTGGCCGAAATACGAAACAAATTCGAATCACCAAAATTCAAATGACCCAAACAAAACCGTAGCCACGATAAACCCGAATCAAGCAGGTTAAAAAAAGTTGAGCAGCAGCTCAGTTTTGTGCAAAACACTGGTAGATAACAGTTTACAGCGATGCCAAAAAATTTCTTTGCACTAAAAACAACAAATTCACAACTAAGATTCTAATTGATAAGGAAAGTTTATCTTTTGAATGATAACACCACCAAATTATCTGCCCTGATTATTGCATCCATAAGCTCCTTTCTGACGCCGTTTATGATCTCCTCGGTCAATATTGCGCTGCCGGCCATTGGAAAGGAGTTTAAGAGCGATGCGGTTTTGTTAAGCTGGGTGGCGACATCCTACCTTCTGGCGGCTGCCGTTTCTCTGGTACCCTTTGGAAAGCTGGCAGATATTTACGGCCGCAAAAAAGTTTTTCTAAGCGGCCAGATCATTGTCACGGTCACCTCGTTGCTGGCCGCCTTTTCGGTGTCGGCACCCATGCTTATTGTCTTCCGGATTTTTCAGGGGGTCGGCGGGGCCATGATATTTGCCACCGGCATTGCAATTTTAACTTCGGTTTATCCACCCCAGGAGCGTGGCAGGGTGCTGGGTATTGCCGTGGCCGCGGTTTATATCGGTCTTTCCTGCGGTCCGTTTTTCGGCGGATGGCTGACCCAGCATTTTTCCTGGCGAAGCATATTTCTGATTAATATTCCGCTGGGGCTGTCCATTATTTGGCTTGTATTATGGAAATTAAAAGGCGAGTGGACCGGGGCGCAGGGCGATAAATTCGACCTGATCGGATCGGTGATCTATGGTGCGGCGATTGTGGCCATCATGTACGGTATTACCATAATCCCGGCCCTGGCGAGCATCTGGATCATTCTGGCCGGTGTGCTGGCGTTGGCCGGTTTTGTCAAATGGGAGACCCGGGTGCAATATCCGGTTTTTGAAGTGAGCCTGTTTATGGAAAACCGGACCTTTGCATTTTCCTGTCTGTCGGCTTTGATTAATTACAGCGCCACTTTTGCTGTTTCGTTTTTGTTAAGCCTTTACCTGCAATATATCAAAGGACTGAGCCCCCAGGGGGCCGGTGTGGTCTTGATTGCCCAGCCGATTGTGATGGCCGTGTTTTCACCCCTGGCAGGCAAACTTTCCGATAGAATTGAACCCCGGGTGATCGCTTCGCTGGGAATGGCGCTGACCACCCTGGGACTAATCCTTTTAGCGCTGATCAACCATAACACAACTCTTTTATATATTGTCATCAGCTTAATGGTTCTCGGATTCGGGTTTGCCTTGTTTTCCTCACCCAACATGAATGCCATCATGAGTTCGGTTGCTAAAAGGTATTACGGTATCGCCTCCGGATCCGTGGGAACCATGCGGGTGCTGGGCCAGATGCTCAGCATGGGAATTGCCACCCTGGTGTTTGCACTATTTATCGGCCGGGCCGAAATAATGCCGGAACTTTATCCGGAGTTGATCAAAAGTATCAAGATCGCGTTCATCATTTTTTCCGGCCTGTGTGCAGCCGGCATATTCTTCTCCCTCTCCCGGGGGGAGTTGAGATCACAATAGGGCAGTTAGCCCTTTTTGCCGGATTCTATAAAGAAAAGCTTTGGGCTCCAGCCTTCAGGGGATGGGCCGGCCCACGGCAGGGTGTGAATCACCAACAGTCTCGATTTACACCCCCTACGGCATAAATGAAGATATTGCTGTCCACGAAGATTAAAATTAAATTGACAAAGTAAAAATAAGTAGATACTTTAAATATAAGTGTTCACTTGGAGGTGCGGCGCATGGGAACTATTACTGCTAAGCAGTTAAAGCAAAAAACAGGAGATGTAATCAAACGAATCAAAGCCGGTGAAAGGCTTACCTTGACCTATCGAGGAAAACCGCTTGCTGTTATTGAGCCTGCCACTGCAAAGGATATCAAGGAGTTCAATAAGGTAAGCGATTCGGTAAAAGCCTGGGAGCGTATCGAATTTACACTCAACAGCACAAATCCTGAATTTAAGAATTGGCGGGAGGCAATCGGGTGGGTGCGAAACAGGAACTGATTTTAATCGATACCAATATATTTGTGATTGATTTGCGGTACAAAAGAGACGCCAGCTATCAGGTGAACCAGGCATTTCTTTCTGCTGCTGCTCAAAGTGGCAACGGTTTTACTACCATCGTCAATTTACTGGAGCTTTGCGGTATTCTTTCATTTAATCTCAACCAGAACCAGCTGCTTGATTTATGGACTTATTTTCAAGACAGATACAAAATTACCGTTTTACCTGAGCCGGATATTCAAAGTGCGTTTCCGGGCATAGAGATCAATCGGTTGTTTGACATATTGTGCAAAAAAGCCTCATTCGGTGATGCATTGATGATGGCCGTTGCCGAAAAACACCTTTCATTTGTTAAAACCATGGTTACCTGGGATAATGAGCACTTTAAAAATAAATACAGCGGCAAAGTCCTGACACCGGATGAGTACATGACCGTATACGCATAAACTTTCAAGTACCTAAATTTCAAGAATTTTCTAACTCAATAAACTAATCAACTTATTTATTCCACTGCGCTTCCTCTTCAAAAAACCGGTCCACAATTTTTAGATAATGATCCAGCTTTTGGGTGCGATGGATCTTTTTTTTAATTTTGCGGCTGTCTTTAAAAGACCGGCTGAAATAGGTCCAGAAGCCTTTCATTTTATCCAGCAAATGCCCGGGGCCGTGAAACGCCTGACGGTATTGCTCAAACAGGTCGTCATAAAATGTCCGGAACACATCTACTTTGTTGGCGGAATCGTCTTTACCGTTTTTGATGGTAGCCGGCAAAAAGGGGTTGGCCAATGCGCCGCGGCCGAGCATCCAGCGGTCCACGGTTTTAAAGCGTTCAGAAAATATCTTGAAGGTGTCCAGGTCATTGATATCGCCATTGTAAACCGTGTTATGGGCGGAGACCTCCAGACATTTTTCAAACATGTCCAGGTCCGGCTCGCCGTCATACATTTGTTTGCCGGTGCGGGGGTGAACGATAACTTCATCCAGCGGATATTGGTTGAATATTTGCAGCAGGGTCAAAATTTCATCGGTCTTATTGCGGCCCAGCCGCGCTTTTATGGATAGGCGGTTGGGGATGGCAGGAATAGTGGCTTCAAGAAAGGCCTCGATTTTTTGCGGATAGGGCAGCAGCCCGGAACCACGCTGTTTTTTAGCCACCATGGGAAAAGGGCACCCCAGGTTCCAGTTGACCGTTTCATAGCCCAGATCAAACAGACGTTGGGCCAGGGGAATAAAATCCCCGGGGTTGTTACCGATGATCTGAGGGATGATGGGCATGGCATGGTTGTTTTCGGGCAGGACATCCTTGAGGTGAGTCTTCTTAAAACGGACGGCCGTCATTGTCGGGATAAATGGTGACACCGCAGCATCAAATCCGTCAAAGTGCCGTGAGAAAGCATTGCGGTAGATATACTCTGTAAGGCCCCGCAGGGGGGCTAAATACAGGATAATTTTTTTCTGGTTGTTTGTCATGATGAGCTCTTGTTCCTACCTTAGCTTGATTGCCTCGAGGTATTCCTTTGATTTTGGCTTTTCTGAATTTTCCATCGACACACCATAATCCAATCCCCTCAATTACGCAAATGCCCTCAAATCCGCAAAAAACACCTTGATCCGGAAACCGCTATAATGAGATTGACGAATTCCTGCTAAAGATCTATTAATGGGTTCCCTCAAGCAAGCCATAGCAGGAATGGGATTGATTGGCTGCATCTGGCTGTTGGCTGGCTGCGCCGAGGTGGTGGTGCCCGGGGCATTTACCGGGGCGGGTGAAATCTAGCGCTACAACACATCCAATGTCGTCAAAAAAACATTAATGGCAGATGTCGGTCAGGTCAAAGCTGCCACCAGAAGTGCTTTAAAGAAAATGGATGTTCATTTTCATAAAAAATGACTGTCACCACACCATTGACGTTATTGTGTACTATCTGGACGGTAAAAATGGACCGACCACTTGGCAGACACGCGGTTGGTTCAGCGTAGAACCGGCAAAGAGAAAACACGTCGTTGATACCCACAATCGCTATATTTACTTGTATGGCGAAACTTCCTCCGGCAAAAAAAATATCTGGACCGGTGAACTGCCACAGTGGTTTGAGGGCAAGCGCTATCGGTTTTTCAAGGTGGACATGGGAACCAACCTGGAAGATTTTACTTACCCGTTTACTTGCAACTAAATACAATTCTAAAACCAATGTCACTGACTTAAGTATCGGTAGCACCTGCTTCCCACATCTTATTTCAGCGTTACAATTTGTTACATGTTTTTACATTACAGAAAAGCATTGGGGTTAAGGATGGCCTATAGTGCCTCATGCAATTAAGACCCATCTAAACAAGGAGATCTTTCAATATGGCGTCACACTCAGCTCCTTCCTCCGGACATCGCGGGGTTTGCACCTGGTGGATTGCTTATACATTTGATAATCCGCTACGCAGACTCATTCATAAACCGCAAAAGGTTTTAGGAAACTATGCAAAAGAGGGCATGACAGTGATGGATTTGGGATGCGGCATGGGGCATTTTTCCATCGGTATGGCCGGTTTGGTCGGCCCCACGGGAAAGGTCATCGCCGTTGATCTCCAGCAAAAAATGCTGGATATCCTGGGTAATCGCGCACGTCGGGCAGGTTTATCCGATAGGATCTTTGCTCATCTCTGCCAGGCTGACGACATCGGCCTAGAGGTATCAGCCGAGTTTATTCTTGCCTTCTGGATGGTCCATGAAGTACCCGATCAAAATTTTTTTTTCAAACGGCTAAAATCAATGCTGGCTGCCGAAGGAAAGATTTTAATCGCTGAGCCTAAAATGCATGTCACGGCTGAAACATTTGAAAGAACTTTAGATATAGCGCAATCCTGCGGTCTGCAATGTATCGAAAGACCGGATATTCGCTTCAGCCGAACGGCGCTGCTGGGGACGGGCGCTATCGAGTAAACCGTCCCGTCATTCCCACGAAGGCAGGAATCTAGACAAGAGTTCATGATACTGCCAGTAATTAAAACGCCTCGGTATTTCTACAACCCAATTGGGGCGAAACCCCTAACTTGGGTCCCTATCGGAATATGATGCTTATAGCGCAGGGGACTCACACATGGTGGTCAATGCTTCGATGTGATCGCTCTGCCCCTGATACAGCCGAGTCATTTCAATCAGAATACCCGCGATCTGGGCCAGGGCCTGTACGAAATTCACATTATCCAGGGTAAATTCCCATTTCTCGGCAGTATAGGCCCGGATGGCACCGATGGCTTCATCGCCGACCATAATGGGTACGCTCAGAATGGAGGCGATTCCTTCTTTCTGAGCCTCTTCGGGATATTGAATTCGGGGATCGTCGCTAACATCATAAATGGCGATGGGACCATCTTTAAGGGAATCGGCAATAGAGCGCAATGCACTTAGCGGTCCTTTGTTTAAATACTCGGTGCTCAATCCCGTTGCTGCCGCAACTTCCAGTTCTTTGGACTGATGATTAATCAAAAACAATGCACATCCTTTGATATCCAGTGATGATTTGAGATTTTCCACCGTCATGCGGATAATTTCTTCCGGGTCTTTTGATTTTGAGAGGGATTGGGAAATTTTAATCAACACATCATAATTAAGCCTCAGATTTTTCATAATGCCCTCCTTTGCGGCAAATTAAAATGGCCTGTTTTTTGAAGAAGTTTTATGTCATGCCGACGAACAGGTTTGAATTACAGCAGGTAGAAATATTCAGTAATCGGAACTGAAATTGGGTTCAGCAAATAGGTCAGCGCAATAAGAGGTAAAATACACCAGAAGGAGCTTCAACACTAGCAGATACCGGATGTCGTATACAGAATGAATATCTAAGAAATAAAATATTATAGCGACAATGTCAACAGAAACTGGGCTGCGACACCACAGATATAATCCCGCATCTTGAAAATAAATGGGTGATATCTATTCTAATCCCCCATCTTCGAATATTTTTTTGATTCCCGGTTTATTGGCAAATATCTCCTCCCGGGTGAGACCATCCAGTTCGTGGGGGAAAACCAACCACTGGTCGGTTTCATGGATATAATAATCCGGGGCAAAGTCAGTGATGTTATATTTCGGTTTGAACCACGGCGTGGCAATCCGAATGTCTTTCGGCAGGTTACGGCGCATCTTGCTTTTAAACGCCCTGATGATTGCCTTAATGCTGGAACCGCTATCAAATACATCATCCACGATGAGCAGTCCGTCTTCCCAATTGGCCTGCTGGATGACGTACTCCAATCCATGGACACGGACCTTTTTTTCTCTTTTTTTGATTCCATAATAAGACGAGGTACGGATGGCGATATGATCGGTTTTAACACCCAGATGGTCCAGCATTTCCTGAACCGCAATGCCGACCGGTGTACCGCCCCGCCATACGGCGATAATAAAACTGGGCTTGAATCCGCTTTTGAAAATACGAAGACCGAGCTCAAATGAATCATTCAACAACTCCTGGGCGGTTAAATATCGTTTTTTCTCCATGATCAGATAAAGTGCTCCTGTAAAAAATTATGGAACGTCCGAGAAATGCTGGCATTTTTCATATTCTTGTCACGGTTACTATCATTTTTTGCCATTTGTTAGCAAGTCATAGAGTTTCAAATGTCAATATTTCACGGATGTCCACCCCGAATCGCAAACCAGAATATTGAAATTTTCAAGGATAAATCAAATGCAATTATCAAAAACCTCTAATTCGGCAGCTTTTACCTAAAAACGTAATTTTAACTGACAAAAATTGGCAAAATCGGATTTTTGGGGCCGGGCCCTTTTGAGGTCGGTTACTATATAATCTTTTTGAATCATAATAAAAATTTGGCAACAAGTTGCAGGTCCCTGTTTTGGCATGGATATTGTACCGTGATGTTATAGTTTTTTCGTTTTCTGCTCAAAACCATCCGGTGGTTCCGCCAGCAAATAAATAGCTGGAACCACCGGATAGCTCATAAAAACAGGGGGATACCTTAAAATTTGGTTTTAGAACATTTACCGAGGCGCCGTCATAATTTTTCCGGGGGGAAAAAGCGCCACGGGACGTGAGGAATTATAAAAAGGGGGGTAAAATTATGATGCTCAGATTCGGGAGGGTATGTAGTTTTATGGTGTGTGTAATCTTTGCTGCTTCCCTGACGGCGTCTGCTTCTGACGGCAGTGAAATCTTTGTGGTTTCCGCCAACTTCAATGGAGCAGCCAACTACTTGGTCAGCAATGGGGATGGCACGTTCTCTTTTCAACAGTCTCAACTGAGTTTGGAATCAGCGAGTGCCGGTGGCATCGGCGGTGGCAGCTATGGTAACGGAATCGGTGATTTCGACGGTGACGGCGATCTTGATTACATTATGGCCAGTGGTTTCTCGGCCGGCCATATTTATCTCTTCGAAAAACTCGGTCCCGGCAATCAGTTTAAAGCCCCGGTAGCGGTTGCTTGGTGGGACCAGGGATTCTACCCGATGGACATGGCAGTGGCTGATTTCAATGGGGACGGCAACCTTGATTTTGTCATGTCGCATGAGCTCTTTTTTGTGGAAATGTAATGTAAAATTAGATAGTTACTTGTACCATAATTAGGAGCCTATTACTACCATTAAGTAGTAATAAAGGAAGATAAATATTGCCGTTAACCCTGATTAAGGGGTGCGAAACTTGAGGTGGATTTTTTAGTTCTACCATTATTAAAAATTTAGCAATTAGTACCTTAGTTGTAAATTTGTTGTTTTTAGTGCAAAGAAATTTTTTAGCATCTCTGTAAATCGCTAAATACGAAGGCTCTACGTAAATCTGAACGGGCGTTCAACTTTTTTAAAACCTGTTTGGTTCCGGCTTGGCCGGGTTAGGAGGAGGAAGAAAAAATGAGAAAAATTTGGAGTTTAATCACAAACCGAGGAAAAACTAGTTTTACGATAGCTATCACCTTGATGTTAATGCTTCTTACAGCAGTAGACTCTACTGCTGCTGTAGACGTTCTCGACTTTGAGGACTTGGACCCTGGGTCTGAAGCCCTCGGGCCGATTCCCTTCGGATACCAGGGATTCTCCTGGAGTTCTAGTAGCCGTTGGATGACGAAGTACCGCCAGTCTAAGACAGGGTACGAATATGGTACCATAGGTCGAGTCAGCCTTTATAATAGCTATGCCAAGGATGTTAGCTTGTCGGATGGTGTATTCGATTTCTCTGGCGCGTATATCACGTCGGCATGGGACTCGCCCGTACAGGTCGTTGTCGAGGGATGGCGTGACGGCTCGCTGGTGTATACAGAGACAATCACCACTCATAACGACCAAGCCTACTGGTTTGATTTTAGTTTCACAAATATAGATACCCTCTGGTTTAGGCCTCTTGGACGGCATATTGTAATAGATGATATCACGTTTGGGTCTCCTATCATCGAAGATATAGTATGCGAATTAAAGGTTGATGAAGATGATTTGGACGAGCAGCGGGTTGCCAAATCATTACATTTTAAGACGTATAATACTGATTCTGATTTGTTGGATACTTGGAATCCCCTGTTTGGTGTTACGCCAGGTGAGTACAGTTTTATTACTTTGCTAAATGACAGAGTCGTGACGTGGGAAGCAGGAACATTAGTGATGGGTGGAGTAATGAAGATTAAGGTGAAAACTGATAAAAAGGATCCTGCTTTAAAAGAGGTAAAGATCGAGAAAGCGGGTAAGAAGGAAGGAACAACCGAGTTTGTTTCAGGGACTGGTGGCGTGAACCCTAACATGGCTGATGGTGGATGGCATGAAGTGAAGATTAAGAATATGGATAGCATAACAGTCACATTTGATGGTTACACAGTCAAAGGCTTTCTAAAGGAACTAAAAGTAAAGCTGGATAAGGAAAGCACTACAGACGACCCCCTGGTAAAGGATTTCAAGCTGAAGATTAAAGGAGCTACCTCAGCGCCGGATGTGAAGAAAGGGACTGTGACTTCAGTCATTATTGATGTTCCAGAGACCGTTATCACTGCGCTTGGAGGGACAGAATATGAGGAAAAGATCAAAGATGGACCGGAAGTCTTATCAGGCCATACAAAGGCAGAGTTTAAGAGAGAAAAAGATGCCGGGACAGAAGGGGTGGATATCTCGAGTTTACTCGATGGCTTCAATGACGAACTGAAAGAAAGAAAAGGAGCCTGCATAGTTGAGGACTGAAGTCAATCATTACCATTTTGATTTTCATTAGAAGGAGAAATAACCTCACAGCTTATGAGATGAGGCCAACCTCTTGACATTGGACAAAAAAGGAAAGAAGAAATAGGCTTAACAGGCTTCTAAAAAGGAAGCGCCCTCTCAAAAGAGGGGGCGCACTCCTTTATTACAGATTTGGGATTACCCATTAGGAGGCAGGTTAGTCCCGAAAAATGAGGATTCGGGGTCAAATCTTTACGGGCTGTTGCCCAAAGCAGATTCATAAATCCCAAGTTCCTATGATGGGGTTGCAGCGGCCGATTTTAACCACGACGGCAATGTGGATCTTGCGGCTGCGCATTTCGGTTATCTGGACATTTACACGGGCAACGGCGACGGCACCTTTGGATCGGGTCAGCGCTATGAAGGCCAGGAACATTCCAATTCACCGCTCGATAACTATGACTTCGATGGCGACGGCCATCAGGACCTGGTGGCTGCCAGTTACGGTGTTGCAGTCTATATGGGCAATGGTGACGGTACCTTCACCTATTCAAGTACATACGGGGATGAAGGCAACGGGCAGCTCTGGTCCGTATCCGCAGCTCCCGTCATACTGAACATAGAACCTGTTGCTGTTTTAGAACCTGCCTACCCGGACGTTTCTGTCGGTGAAGCAATTGAGTTTTACGGTTCGGGATCCTGGGACGAGGACGGCGAAATTGCCGGCTATGCATGGGAATTTGGGGATGAAACTCCCCCGGCCGAGGGTGAAACGGTCGGGCATAGCTATTCTGATGTCGGTGTCTATGCGGTTACCTTGACCGTTACCGATGACCGGGGGGCCACAGCCAGTGCAACCACAGAGGTTACAGTCGTAGAGGCTCAACTATCAGCGGTTGAAATGCTGTCCGTCCAGGCGTCCGTCCAGGTAAAAATCAAATTTAGCCCTAGCAGACTTGATTTAAAAGGAAAAGGCAAGAAGAATAAGTGGATAGAGGCCAAAATCAAGCTGCCCAAGGGTTATGATGCCCGAAAGATCGATCTGGCCACCGTATGTCTTTCCCCGGACGTGGCGGGCGCAGTGGTGGAATTTGCATATCTAGATCCCAAACATGGTTTGAAGGCCAAAAAATCGAAGAAAAATTATAAAAGCAAAAAAGAGCTGACCGTAAAATTTGACCGGCAGGCAGTTATGGGTTTAATTAAAAATCCATCAAAAGAAATGATAATGAATGTTCAGGGTTATATGTCCCATAACGGCGGGGAGATAGCATTTTCAGGCGCCGGCAAACTGAAGATCAAAATGAAGAAGGGAAAGGGAAAAGAATTGTAAAGGTTAGACCAAAGAGGGCAGGGCCGAAAGGGCTCTGCTCTCTTCTATATGTGTATTACGGCTTTCTGAAATTGGTTTTTACAACATCGGCCATATATAGAATGTCTGTGGCAAGATAGCCGGCCTCATCTTCTCCGATATCCCCTTTGGGCCTTACCGAGGCTAATCTATCTTTGACGGATTCATAGATTATCTGTATGTTTTCAGGCAAATCATCCGGGTTGATGTCTTTTAGATGATCACGGTAGGCGCCGTAGACACACACGCGAACAGGGTTATTGTCGGATTTTACTGTTTTAGCCGCATCAGAGAATTTTTTGAGCAGATCGGTCATCGATTATGCCTTATTTAAAAAAATCCGTGAGGCCGTCGGTTGCCACACGGCGACCGATCCCGTTCCCTACCGCACAACCGACCAGCCGCTATTCGGAGAATATGCACCAGCACTTCATGTCCGGTGACGACGAAAGCTTACCCGAACATGTTACTGATTTTGGGGATCAGGCCTAATAACTGACTTCGAATTAGCAGTTTTGTCCCCTTTGCCAGCACTGGTGCCGGCGTATTTTGCAGGCCTCCAGCCGGTGACAAAATAGCTGAGATCTATGATTTTCCTGCTAAAGATGCATATTTTTTTGTAATTTTTTTGTACTCTATATCCAGCTCATCTAAGGCCTGGGGAGTGAGCTGACCGTCCATTTCCATTTTCAGATCCGACCATTTGGACTTATAAGAGTTTAATTTCTCATCCATCTCAGCTTTTTTACCGTTGTCTGATGCAGAGTATTCGTCGACTTCCTGGTTATATTGCTGTAAAAAATCCGACATCATCTGCTTTTCTTGCGAGCTCCCGCATCCAATGACGAAAGCCAGCCCGATAATCGCCGAGAATACAATTACATAGTTTAGGGTTGATCTGGTTTTGAACATCTTCCACCTCCAACAAGGAATGATAAAATAGGGCTAATGAATAAAATTCAGCAACTGCAACCGACCCGAGCGATTAGAGTTGACTCAAATGAATACATGATACAATTTAAGAATGCAAGGAAAATTGTCCCACGTCTAATTTTTTACAGAATATTCGCTCATTTCTCGATTTTGGTGGGTGTGGTCAGATTGGGCGGTTTAATTTTTCTTTCCAGATACGATGTTCCCCGATTTCCTTACTAAGAGAATTCATTATGGTTGTTAAGACGGCCATATCATCTAAATAACCGATAACCGGTATGAAATCCGGAATTAAATCTGCCGGCAGGATAAAATAAAGTAATCCGCCGCCGATCATGGCCACACTGGCCGGTGGCAGTTCGTATTTTCCGTTTACGCTGTCTTTAAAAAGCGCATAAAGCACCCTCACATTTTTTAAAGCCGATTTTAAGGCCGGATAGGCTTTATCGAATTTTTTCCGGATGGCCTCATCATTTATATACTTGTTGAAATCTTTCCCTTTGGTATAGCGAAGCATCCGGTCATAAGTTTTACGCTGTTCGGGATCCCCCAGTATGTGGTAGGCCTGATTCAGGACTTTGGTTTTTTCTTCGGCTTCTTCGGGTGCGGTCAGGATTTTTATCCGGATGCCATTCTTTGATCTTCGCCAGATAAGCCTGTTTTACAGTTTGCCGGTCTGCCTTTGAATCTATTCCAAGCAGATTATAATAATTGGTAAATTTGTCAGAGGTGCTGGTCATCTCGATTCTTAGTTGTGAATTCTTTGCATTTTATGAAAAAATATTTTTGCCACCAAGACACAAAGACGCAAAGATGAATATATACCAAAGGTCTCTGGATCTTACAGATCAGGATTCGGTGCGGCGATTCGTCACATAGGCCACCACTTCGCTGGTGGATAGGCGGCGGCTTCCGGGGCCGACCCGGATGTAGAATTCTTCCTCTTTGCTGATTTTAAGAAAAACAGGTGATGGAGAGGGCCGGCATTCGATAAGCAACACCTTTTTGTTATCCACCGGCACCAGTTGATACCCGATAAAACCGGCATGCTCGAGTCCGATATGCTGCTGGATCCGGTTATTGACATGCAACAGATATTTGTCTTCATTGTCAAAGTTATCCGCTTCTATCCCCAGGATTTCACCATTATCCCTCACCCCCACCAGGAGCACACCACCATCGGAATTTAAAAAGGCCGCAACGGATTTAAGCCAGGCCTTATCGATGACTTTTTCAGAATGGTCGGTTTTAAGATTCCAGCGCAGGGTGGATTTGAACTCAACACGATTGCTTTCGCCGCTGCTGATAATTGATTTGATCCTTTCGGTCCGCGTGTCCCTATCGCGGGAACCAGACTCCAGCGTAGTTGCAAGCTCTTCGGCGAGCTGCTGATTTTGTTCCAGCAATTCTTTGTGCTTTCGATGGTTATCGAGTTGAATGGAAACGCGAGCAATGATCTCTTCGGGATCAAAGGGTTTGGTTATAAAATCCATGGCACCCATTGACAGTCCCCGCACCTTTTCCTCTGTGCTTTGCAGGGCAGTTAAAAATATGACCACCGAATTTCGGGTTGCTTCATCTGATTTTAACCGGGCGCAGGTTTCGTAGCCATCGATACCCGGCATCATGATGTCCAGCAGGATGATGTCGGGTTTTGCTTTGCGGGCTATCCGCAGGGTTTCTTCGCCGGACCGGGCAACCAGCAATTGGTAGCCCTGGTCATCGAGCGTTTCAATCAGCAGTTGAAGATTGATGGCGTTGTCATCCACCAGCAAAATGACGGGCTGGTCCGGGGTTTCCGCATTTATTTCAGTCATAGGCACGTATCCGTTTCAATCATTTCTGACGCCGGGGCGACGAGGATCCCATTAGAGTCCCCCAACATTTGTAAACTTTATATGAAAAAATACACTTTTTTGCAACAGGTCGATTTATACCAAATTACAAGAACCTGTTAAATTTGCTCTACCGCCCTCCGAAAATATATCCTGCCGGCCCTATCCAGAGGTTGACAATAGTAATACATTGTGGTATTCGCCTCACGAATCATTGATCAACAATTCACTTTGAACCTCACGCTAGGTCTCATTTTCTAAATCATCCTCCGTTGATCTGAATCACCTTCAGCACCCATGTCGGCCAATTTCAAAACCTCACAAAGATTAGATAAACCCTTTAATATTTAAGAAAAGACGAATGGGAGGAAGCCATGGCAATCGAGGTGTTAATCAGGCGCGAGACCAAACCGGGGGTTAATGCCAAAGCGCTGTTGCCCTATATTATTGAGTTGAGATCGCATGCCGTCAAACAGCCGGGTTACATTTCAGGTGAAACCCTGTTCAGCCTGGAACGCCCGGAGGAATGTTTGGTCATCAGCAGGTGGACAACCCTCGATCTTTGGCGGGAATGGAACCGAACTGCGCGTCGTATCGAGCTCGATGAAGGTATGGAGGAACTGCTCGGAACTGAAACCGAGTATAGGTTTTATGGGGTTGGTCTCTGGTAGTTTCTTTAGCAGATGACAGATTACAGAAGACAGAGTTTTGAATTCGGAATGCGGAATGCGGAAAGAAAAAAAAGAAGAAAGAGGACATAAGACAGAGGGCGAATGACAGAAGAATGATCGGGTCAAATTGAACCATCCAGCTCATCTGCCACAGATTTCTTGCAGGCCCGGCAGCGTTGTGATCCCCTGAACAGAGGACTGCCGCAGGAAGAGCAGTGGCAGCGTTCGCATTCTTCTTCAGTCCATCCTTCCATATTTAGGCCTCCTGATCCGGATTATCCTGATTGAGCTTGACCGCTGTGCCGTAAGCTAACAGTTCAGCTGCGCTCCCCACCACACTCGTCGTCATATAGCGAACATTGATCACGGCGTTTGCCCCCATCTCGACCGCCCGGGTAATCATCCGATTCGTAGCTGTGTCCCGGGCCCTTCCCATCATCTCTGTGTACTCCGTCAATTCACCGCCCAGAATCAGCCTGATGATGGCGGAAAGATCTTTGCCCAGCCAGATGGCATACACCGTATGGCCCTGGACGAGACCAAAAATTTCTTCGATCTTTTGACCAGGCAGGGCGGCTGAAGTCAATAGCAATGGCGAGTGATCGGACGCTGCCGGTATTGTCTCCTCTGTCGATTTCTTCATGATTTTTTGTTCGAGGATCACCGTCAGCAAAACTACCAGGATACCGCCCAAAAGGCAGAAAATTGCCATTTTAAGCCACCAGGGCAAGACGGGATCATCGGCAACCATCACGTACCAGGGTATCCCGACAAATACTGCAGAAAAAAGCCCAAGGATGAAGGCCAGCGAACCGATGTGTCGAAATATTGTCATATCAATTCTCCTTTTGGCTTAAACTCATCCAATCATTACTATCAACATCGAGATGGATCCGCCATCGAATCCCTCGACCGGAAATCGGGAAACCGGTTATGGAGAGATGAAAACAGGCCCCGAAGAGATAGCAGGATAATATATACAATGAAATAAAAGATCAACATTATTGATAAAATGAGAATGATTACTACTTAATTTGGCCTGCAGGGTTTTACTTGACTCTTAAAGCCCCCCTGTGTTTTGGTAATAACGCATTTGATTTCAAAAAAACTTTTTTAGAACCTATCGGCCGGCATACTCGCGCCAGCAGTGAATAATTGGAGTGCCATGAAGACATGCAAAGCTTATTACAAGTCACCACTGGGGCCCATTGAAATCGTTGGTAGCCCGGACAGCATTTTAGCGCTGAATTTTGTGGAGGATATGATGCCGGGGGATGGTGAACTGACCTTCTGTGTTAAAGAGTGCTTCAAGCAATTAAGCGAATATTTTAAAGGTCAACGCAAAGAATTCTTTCTAAACTGTCAGCCTGCGGGCACGGATTTTCAAAAATCGGTGTGGCGCCAATTGGAAAAAATTCCTTACGGGGAGACAACCTCTTACGGAGAGATCGCTGACGCCCTAGACAAACCCAGTGCCAGCCGGGCTGTTGGAAGCGCCAACGGGAAGAACCCGATCGCTATTATCATCCCCTGTCATCGGGTTATCGGCGGTGATGGGAGCCTGACCGGATACGGCGGCGGGTTATGGCGTAAGGAGTGGTTGATAGGGTTTGAGAAAGGCGGAGTACAGCCACCCGGCGATATAATCGCCTAGAATCGGTTTTAAAGTATCATTCGTGGTTCGAGCATCAAAAAATGCTCATCAAGAATCTGACGGACAACATCAACTTAGTAGCCGAACCTTCTGATAGCTTTGGTATCCTTGCGCCAGTTTTTCTGGATCCTCACGAATAACTTCAAAAACACTTTGGTGCCCAACTGCTGTTCGATTTGCTCGCGGGATCGGGTGCCGATCTGCTTCAGCTTACTGCCGTGTTTGCCGATGACGATTCCTTTCTGGGAATCGCGTTCCAGGTGAATGGTGGCCTCGATCGAAATGAGCCGGCCCTCCTTTTTCCCTTTAAAGGTATCCACGGTCACCGCGGTGGCATAGGGGATTTCTTCACCTGTCATCCGAAATACTTGTTCGCGGATCAGTTCGGCCACGATAAACCGTTCGGATACATCGGTGAGGGTATCTTCCGGAAAGAAGGGCGGACCGTTGGGTAAAATCTTTTCCATGGCCGTAATCAAATCTTCCACCTGGGTTCCGTGCTGGGCGGATATGGGCACAACATCCTTGAAACCGTAAACCGAAGACCACTTCACGATGATTTCAAGCAAACCGGATTTTTCGATCAAATCGATTTTGTTCATGGCCAGGACAACCGGTCGGGTCTGGCCCTTCAGTCTTTTTACAAGATATCTTTCCGCATTGGGATCCGGACGGGAAACATCCACGACCACCAGGACCAAATCTGCGTCGCCCAGGGCGGATAAGGCGGTATCCACAATGCGCACATTCAGTTTGTCTTGGGCCTGAAACACGCCTGGTGTATCGAAAAAAACCATCTGTGACTTCGTGCGATGCAGCACACCCAGGATGCGGTTGCGGGTGGTCTGGGGCTTTTTGGAGGTGATGGAGATTTTTTGCCCCAGCATCCGATTGAGCAGGGTGGACTTGCCGGCGTTGGGCGCACCCACAATCGAGACGTAACCGGATTTAAAATCGGTATGCGGGTCGTTGATGTCATGTCATTTTCTGTATGCCTTATTATCTCTTAGGTGTTTGTCAGGGTCAAAATTGCGTTCCAGACGGCATCCTTGCCCCGGCGGGTTTTGGTCGAGAACAGGATCACATCTTCTTTTTCCACCGCCAGGTCCCGGACGATGGCAGCCTGCTGCTTTGATCACTGGTTTTGGAGAGCTTATCGGTTTTGGTGAGAACCAGTATTTTGGCAATCGAAAAATGGTCCAGCCAGTGGATGAGATTCTGCTCTTCCTCCCGGGGTTGGCGCCGGATATCCATGATGATGACCACCCCTTTTAACGTCTGGCGGGTGGAAAGGTAGGTTTCAATCATGGGGCCCCATTTTTTCCTGACCGATACCGGGACCTTGGCATAGCCATAGCCGGGTAAATCCACAAAAGTCAGGTTGTTGTTTATATCGAAGAAGTTAATCAGCTGGGTGCGACCCGGGGTGGAGCTGGTTTTTACCAGGCGTTTGCGGTTAACGAGAGTGTTGATCAGACTGGATTTGCCGACATTCGAGCGGCCGGCAAAGGCAATTTCAGGAAAACCCTCCGGCGGGTATTGAGCCGGCTTGGTGGCGCTGGTGACAAATTCGGCCGATTTGATGATCATTCTGGTCTCTGGTCTCTGGATGATAAAGGTACAGGGTAGAAGGTATAAGGTCAAAGGACGAAAATCGTCATCTATCCATTTACCTTTAACCCTAAAGCTTATACCTTAAACCGTTGATTTATTTCCACCGACTGCAACGTTTCCCCGTCTTGGCGTTTATCGCTTCTCATTTAGGTAATTCTCCAGTCGATTCATGCCTTCTTTGATATTATCCAGGGAGTTGGCATAGGAAAAGCGGAGATAGCCCTCTCCGTTGGGGCCGAAATCGATTCCGGGGGCCACACCCACATGGGCTTTTTCCAGAATATCAAAGGCCAGTTTATAGGAATCCTTCGAAATATGCCGGGCGTTGGCAAACACGTAAAAGGCCCCGGTGGGCTCTACCGTGATACCAAAGCCTATTTCCTTCAAGCGTGAAATCATGAACCGTCGGCGCTCGTCATAGATTTCTTTCATCCGGGTCACATCTTTGCCGGCCTCTTTTAAGGCGGCATCCCCGCCTTTGCTGTACCATGGCATTGGCCGAAATAAAAAAGTTTTGCTGCAGCTTTTGCATGGGACGTACAAACACTTTGGGGGCGATTACATAGCCCAATCGCAATCCGGTCATGGCAAAAAGTTTTGAAAATCCATTGAGCACAAAGGCATGATCGGTAAATTCCAGAATGGAATGCTCTTTACCCTCATACACCAGCCCATGATAGATTTCATCGGAGACGATATAGGGGGCCGGTCGGTTTTCCGCCAGGGCCGCAATTTCCTGCATTCGTCTTTCCGACAGCAGATTGCCTGTGGGATTGGACGGGGAGTTTATAAAAATGGCCTTGGTTTTAGCGGTCAGCTTTTCTTTGATGGATTCGGGTCGGTACTGAAAGCCGTCTTCTTCGTATACCGGAATGGTGACCGGCCGGCCCTGGACAAACCGAATGAAATTGGGATAGCAGGCATAATGGGGATCGGAGATGATCACCTCGTCGTCTTTTTCCAGCAGGGCGGAAAACACCAGAAAAATGGCCGGCGAAGAGCCGGATGTGACAATCACCTGGTCCGGTTCGACCGATACATCGTAGGCTGACAGATAATATTCACAAATGGCTTCCCGCAATTCGAACAGGCCCAGGCTATGGGTATAATGGGTGTGACCGTCTTCCAATGCCCTGCAGGCCGCCTCTTTAACACAGGCGGGGGTGTCAAAATCGGGCTCGCCCACCTCCAGGTGAACGATGTGGACCCCCTCGCGCTCCATTTCATTGGCCCGCTCAAGGACATCCATGACGATGAATGAGGTCATTTCCTGGGTTCTTTTGGAGATCATAATGATGATCCTTTTGTTACGAGTTACGTGTTGCGAGTTACGGGTTCCGGGTTACGGGTTGCAAGTTTCGTGTTAGGGGTTGCGGGTTGCAGATTTTTAGATGCGAATGAGTCACCGGCCAATTCGGTCAGCAGCATCCATCGCGGCTAAAAGCCGCTCCCACAAAGAAGAAATCACAGATTTTGCAAAAACTCGTCATTTGCCCCTTGTAACTCGTACCTCGTAAACTCGCAACACGTAACGCGCACCCCGAACCTCGTAACACGCAACGCGTAACCCGTAACCCTATACCACCTTGTTCAGCGGATACTCAATGATTCCTTCCGCGCCGGTTTCCAGAAGCTGCGGGATCAGCTCCCGGACCGTGTCCGAACTGACGACGATTTCCACCGAAAACCATGTTGACTGGTACAGGGAGGCAACGGTGGGGGCGTTGAGGCTCGGCAGCAGGGCAATCACCTTATCCATTTTTTTCTCGGGGACATTCATTTTCAGCCCCACCATCTTTTGGCCCAGCAGGGCTCCCTTGAGCAACAGGGCCATCCGCTTGATTTTTTTCTTTTTTTGAGGATCCTTCCAGGATTCGTGGTTGACGATCAGCTGGGTGTTGGTTTGCATGAGCTCATGGATAATGCGCAGGCCGTGGGCTTTTATGGTGCTTTCGGTTTCGGTGACCTCCACAATAGCATCGGCCAGTCCGGATACCACCTTGGCTTCAGTGGCTCCCCAGGAAAATTCAACGGTTACCTTAATGTTGCGTTCGGCGAAATATCGTCTCGTAAATTCAGTCAGTTCTGTTGCAATTTTCTTGCCCTCCAGATCTTCAAGCCGTTTGATCGGAGAGTCATAGGGAACCGCAACCACCCAGCGTGCCGGTCGGGAACTCACCTTGGAGTACACCAGATCGGTTACCACGTGTACATCCGAGCCGCTTTCTGCAATCCAGTCCTTTCCGGTGAGTCCTGCATCCAGGGTGCCGCTTTCGACATAGCGGGACATTTCCTGGGCCCTGCAGATGGCGCACTCGATTGAATCGTCATCAATTTCGGGGAAATAGCTTCTTCCGTTCACATTTATATGCCAGCCCGACCGTTTGAACAAAGCGATGGTGGCATTTTGAAGGCTTCCTTTGGGAATACCCAGTTTCAATTTTGAATTCACTTGTCATATACCTCCCGGGGGTCAAATACCGGCTCTCCGACTATCCGGATGACCCCATTTTCGACTTTTTTGTGAAAGCAACTCCGATGCCCGGTGTGGCACGCCGCCCCGCCGCGCTGTTCGACTTTTAAGAGCACGGCATCGTCATCACAGTCAATGCGGATTTCTTTCACCAGCTGCACGTTGCCGGAAGTTTCTCCTTTAACCCAGAGCGTTTGCCGGCTGCGGCTGTAATAGGTGGCTTTGCCGGTGGACAATGTGGCATTAAAGGCTTCCGGGTTCATATAGGCCAGCATTAATATTTCGCCGGTCTCATTATCCTGAACAATCGCGGGAACAAGCCCGCCGGTTTTAATAAAGTCGAGTTGGATCATCTCATTCATCGGTTTCTTCTTTGCGAGTTTTCAAATTCAATTAATTGATGTTGAATTTGTCGTTAGAAAGGGCTATTATAATCTGTTACCTCATTAGAGCGTAATTATGATTCGAAGGGCCCTGCCGAGTAATTTAAACTTTCTTCAATAACCGTTACCGGCGGTAATGTGAAATTCTTTTTTGGCTACTATAGGAGGTCTTGTTACTCGCTCGGAATTTGTTAAGAATGCCCAAGAGCAAAAGTAAATCTGACATTCGTAAAAAGCGCACCCGTCGTGAAAAAAGAGGTTTATTAAAGACGATTGTCCTGTGGTCCTTTATGCTCGGGCTGGTTTTAGTTCTTTGCGGCGGCGTGGCCAGCCTGGTCGTCTATTATTCCATCAGCAAGGATCTACCCCAAATATCCTCTCTGTCGGATTATCAC
>PVMK01160331.1_pt1 | contig 30550 bp, 31 predicted proteins | sample 1853481 | NCBI WGS metagenome assembly PVMK01 (sample SAMN08533507, study PRJNA380276) | Marine sediment metagenome, whole genome shotgun sequencing project.
CGCAGAAAATTCGCCTCGCCGTGCATTGAGACGGGTTGCGAAAGGGAGTATGCTGCAGCTGCGCGCTCCTGCGCGATGGAGGCGAGAGATGCGTATATTCGAAAGAAAATCCGTGGTATTCGCCATTTCCGTGCTGGCCGCTGCCGGATTGGCGCACGCCGGCACCCAGGCGCGGATCCAGGGAACGGTTACCGACACCAAGGGCAACCCCATCCCAGACGCGGTGATCACCATCACGGGCGACTCTTCACACGAGGTGATCGATTTCAAGAAGATCGTCGAGGTCGACAAAAAAGGGGAGTTCAGGGCCCTCATCCTCGATGCGACCCGATACTATCTCTTTCATGTCGAAGCTGAGGGCTATCAGCCCCAGGAACGGCCCTTCAAGGTCGGCGCGGGCTCCAGGGATAATGAGTTCGAATTCCAGCTTTTGAGTATTGCCGAGGCATCGGCCGAAGGCCAGATCGAGCTCCGCCAGCAACCCGGCTACAAGGAGCTCGAAGAGGCCAAGACACTCCTTGACGCCGGAGATACCGAGGGAGCGCGGGAAAAATTAAAAGAGGCAGTTGCGGCCAAACCCGATCTGTTGCCGGCGCTCTCAGGTCTTGCCGACCTCAGCTATGACGCGGGAGATATGGAAGGGGCTTTGGCGGCGGCGCGGAGCTGTCTCGAGAAAGACGACGAGTCCATTCAATGCCTTGCTATCGCGGCCAACGCGAGCCAGGCTCTCGGCGAAAAAGAGGCGCACGCGGCCTACATGGCTCAATATGAGGATCTCAACCCCGAGGATCCCACGATCCTCTTCAATAAGGCGGCCGCATTCCTCAACAAAATGGACGATGACGGCGCCCGCCCCCTGCTCGAGAAATGCCTGGATGCGGATCCGGACTTTCCCGAGTGCAACTTCGAGTATGGGATGCTGCTCCTTCGCACGGGTGATATGGAGGGGGCCAAGACCAACCTCGAAAAATACATCGAGGTCGCTCCGGATGGCCCCGATGTCGTGACTGCGCAGGAGACCATCAAGTACCTGTGACCGACCCTTTTGATGGCCACAACCGCCCCACCGTGAATACGCTGTGCATCGGAGTTGCCGGCGGAACGGGCTCGGGCAAGACGACGGTGGCGAATGAGATTGTTCGCAGGGTCGGACGCGAGCGAATTGTCACGATCAACCAGGATCGGTATTACCACGATCTCGCCCATCTCGACGAGGCGCAGCGCATCCACCACAACTTTGATCACCCGGATGCCATCGAAGAATCACTCCTGGTCGAGACCCTCAAGCTTCTCAAGGCCGGCAAACCGGCAGAGCTCCCGGTTTATGATTTTTCGAGCCACGTGCGCACCACCCAGATCGAGCGGGCGGAGGCGCGGCCGGTCATTCTACTCGAAGGCATTCTGATCCTCGCGATACCCGATATCCGCGAGCTCCTCGATATCAAGATCTTCGTCGACACCGACGCCGACCTGCGCTTCATCCGCCGTCTGAATCGGGATATTGCGGAACGCGGGCGGTCGGTGGAGAACGTGGTCGAGCAGTGGCTGGCCACCGTGCGACCGATGCACCTCGAGTTCGTGGAGCAGTCGAAGCGCTGGGCCGACGTCATCATCCCCGAAGGCGGATTCAACACCGTCGCCCTCGACCTCGTGATCAGCAGGATCCTGCAGATGCTTCAAACCTCGAGCTGAGGATTGTGAGAAGGGCGGGTTAGCGTGAGGAGGCCGGCGGACGGCGGCGGCGGCGGGCCCGCAGCTCCTCTTCCTTGAACATGAATTTGATGGAGTGCTTGAAAAGCAGAAGGTTGGGTGCATCGACCCGGTTGAGTTTGAGGCAATTCTTGTCGTACCACTCGATCCAACCCTTGAGCTCGGTCCCGTCGGTGAGAACCAGCACCATCGCGGTGCGGTTCTGCATCTGCTTGAGATAGTAAAAGCTCTCGGCATTTGTCTGCTCGGCGGGGACCTGCTTGCGGCGACCAGTGGATCGAGTGGGAAATTTCTCCATCATCTCGTTCATCGACGGCCGGATCAGCTTTCGGTCGGACATGATGCTCTCCTCACGCCCCATGCTGTGCGGCGAAGGGATTCCGGAAGCATGAAGTCTGCTGGGTCTGGGATCAATTTAGCAGATATCGGCCGGCGTGTCTCTACCGGTTGATCAGCGTCGGCCGCGCGGCTGCTCGGGGTACTGGTCGACCTCGTGCGAAAGACAGCACATCAGGCGTCCACAGAGCCCGGAGATCTTGGTTGGATTGAGGCTCAGGTTCTGACGTTTGGCCATGCGCACCGTCACCGAGTGGAACCGATCCATAAAGGTCGTACAGCACAGACACCGTCCACACGGGCCGAGACCGCCGCACATCCGCGCACCGTCACGCACACCCAGGGACCGCATTTCGATCCGCCGCCGGTAGCGTTTCCCGAGATCCCGCTGCAGTGGCCGGTAGTCAACCCTCTTTTCGGCTGAGAAGTAGATGACTGCTTTGCGGCCGGACAACGGCAGACGCACCTTGAACGGATGGAGCTCGAGCGCGAGTTCACGGGTTCGTCGCCGGAGATACTGCTCGATCTCACGCTCGAGATGGCCGGTGTCCTCGTGTCTCTTCTCGTCCGCCGCCGTGGCTCGGCGAACGATCCGCGCAGTCAGTTTTCGGGGTTTCTTAAAGGACGGTGGCGCGAATACCGTCACCTTGCCAAGGAACTTGCCGTCCGGGGTTTCGACGATGATCGCTTCACCATGCTTGAGCTCCAGCCTTCCGGCCCGGCATGACATCGGCGGAAGATCGGGATCCACCAGAACAGGTACCCAGTCCTCAATCTTGGACGGTACCGTGCACTGAACCAACAGAGATGTCATTGTGCGTCCTCTTCACTGACCGCAGCTGCCACCTGGCGGTCGCCGGCAAGGACCTTAGCTTCGCCTTCGGTACGCAGAGCCTTGAGGGACGCTCGAATTTCCGGTCGATTGTCGGCCACGATCTGGGCGGCAAAAATCGCAGCGTTGCGAGCCCCTGCCGAACCCACGGCGAAGGTCGCCACCGGGATACCAGCCGGCATTTGAACCGTTGACAGCAGGGCGTCGACTCCGTCGAGCACTCCTCCGGGCAAGGGTACTCCAAGCACCGGCCGTATGGTCAAGGACGCCACCACGCCGGCAAGGTGGGCGGCCATGCCCGCGGCGCAGATGAATGCCCGGCACCCGGCAGCCTCGGCAGATTGTACGAGCTCGGCCGTTCGCACCGGGGTTCGGTGGGCGGAGGACACGTGCACCTCAAATGTGATCCCAAGCTTCCGCAGAACATCGACCGCACCCTGGAGATGTTTCCAGTCATTGGCCGAACCGATCAGTATCACGACCTCAGGATCAGCCATCCGATGTTCCGAGCTTTTCCAACGTGTCGCGCCCGATGTCAGGGCGGAACCACATGCCGTCAAATTTAATCTTTCCCACGCCCTCATAGGCCGTATCGAGAGCTTCATCCAGCGTCGTTCCGCGGCCACAGACCGACAGCACCCGTCCGCCCGAGGTCACCAGACGACCGTCGAGGAGACGGGTTCCCCCGTGATAGACGGTCACGCCCGAAAGCGCCATGGCGTCGTCGGTGCCCGTTATCTCGTCTCCCTTGCGGGGGACTCCGGGGTAGTTCTTCGCGGCCATCACGACACAGGCGACCGCCTCTTTCCGCCATTTCATGTTCTGAATTTCAAGTAGGCCGGCGGCGGCGGCGCGGGCAACCTCCGCGAAGTTGTCGTCCAGACGCAGGAAAATCGCCTGCGTTTCCGGGTCTCCGAGACGGCAGTTGAACTCCAGGACCTTTGGTCCGTCAGTGGTCATCATCAGACCTGCGTAAAGCACCCCTCGGAACTCACGCCCCTCCTCGGCCATACCGGCAATCGTCGGCCGCACTACGCTGTCGAGGATGATGCGGCTGGTTCCGGGGGGGGATGACAAGCGCTGGCGAGTGGGCCCCCATTCCGCCTGTGTTGGGACCCGTGTCGCCCTCTCCAGCTCGCTTGTAGTCATGGGAGGTGGCGATCGGCACCACCCTCGTGCCGTCGCTGATGACCATGTACGAAACTTCGTTACCCTCGAGAAATTCTTCCACCAGAACCCGGTCCACGGCATCGCCAAACCGTCGCTGAACATAGAAAGCATCCATGGCCTGTTCGAGGTCTTCTTCGGTGCGAACGATGAATACGCCCTTCCCCGCTGCCAGGCCGTCCGCCTTGAAGACAACCGGCAAGGAGAACCCGCGCGCCGCAGCCACTGCTTCGTCCTGGGATCGAACAACCTCGGCCTTCGCGGTCGGGATGCCGTGGCGCTGGCAGAACTCCTTGGCAAAGACCTTGCTCGCCTCAAGCTCGGCGGCGGCGCGATGAGGGCCGAAGAGGCGTAGTCCGCGGCGATCGAACTCATCTCCTATCCCCATTGCCAGGGGAAGCTCCGGGCCGACGATGGTGAGGTCAACTCGAAGGTCCGCCGCAGCCTCGGCGACCGAGGGAAGGTCGTCTGCGGCCACCGGAAGGAGGTCGGCAGCCTGCGCGATTCCAGGATTCCCCGGGGCGGCAAAGATCTCGTTCACCCCTTTGGACCTCCGCAACGCGTGGACGATAGCGTGTTCGCGAGCGCCGGAACCGAGAACGAAGACCCGCATCAGCTATCCCTTCGCCTGCAAGAGACTCAGCAGGCTGGTCTGCACGATATCGCCCGCCGAACATCCGCGGCTGAGATCGTTGGCCGGTTTGGCAAGCCCCTGCATGAGCGGGCCGAGCGCACGCGCACCACCGAGTCGCTCGACCGCCTTGTAGGTGATGTTGCCCGAATTGAGATCTGGAAAAACAAGCACATTTGCTCGTCCCGCAACGGCCGAGTCGGGTGCTTTGCGTTCACCGATCGCCGGTACCACGGCGGCATCAAACTGAAGCTCGCCATCGAAAACGAACCCGGGGTTTCGACTTTCGAGCTCGGAGCAGGCGGCTCGGACCTTTTCAACCAAAGGGTGATTGGCAGAACCACCGGTTGAAAAGGAGAGCAGCGCCACTCGCGGCTCCCCACCGACGATGGATGCGAAGGTGGCCGCCGCCGAGATGGCAACCTCCGCCAACTGTTCGGGACTCGGGTCGGGAAGCACTGCGCAATCAGAAAAAACCATCACCCCGTCATCGCCCCATTGGGGATCGGGATGCACCATGATAAAGGCTGACGAGATCGTCCGCAGTCCCTTTCCGGGACCGATACAATGCAGGGCGGCGCGCACGGTGTCGGCGGTCGTCCGTACTGCGCCCCCAACCGATGCGTCGGCGGCGCCGGTTGCAACCAGCAGGGAGGCGAAGTAGAGCGGATCTTCAACCACCGAAAAGGCCTCTCCCTCGGTCAATCCCTTGTGTGCGCGGCGGTCATGCAGGAAGGCGGCGAGATCAGAACGCCGCGGATCCGTCGCCGGGTCGACGACCTCCACTCCACGATCTTCGAGTTCTCCATGGGCGCCGCCTCGTGCTTCACTGGGACAGAGCATGGTCACGTCGAATGCCGGGTTGCCGGCCAGCTCACCGGCCGCCTCGATGACGCGTGGATCATGACCCTCGGCGAGCACGACTCGACCACCGACTGCGGCCGCACGGGCATCGAGCCGATCGAGAAAATCCAATCCTCTTCCTCCGCAGGACATTGTACCGCAACGGTGCGGACCGATTCGTAGGAAGGTTTCACGGGAAGAGAGTCGGCCTCTTTCGGGTTGAAAGCATCAACACAGGCATTAGGATGGTCCATCATGCGCATCGCAACCGACATCTCGCGTCTCATGGGAGACACCCCACTCGTCCGGCTCGGCCGCATGGCTGCGGATCTGCCCGGACAAGTGGTAGCAAAGCTCGAGTTCTTCAACCCCGCGCATTCGGTCAAGGACCGCATCGGGGTCGCCATGGTCGATGCTCTCGAATCCGACGGGATGCTCGAGCCGGGCGTTTCCACCATCGTCGAAGCGACCTCCGGCAACACCGGCATCTCCCTGGCCATGGTGGCGGCCGCCCGCGGCTACCGTTGTATTCTCACCATGCCGGACTCGATGTCGACCGAACGACGGGATGTTCTGAAATTGCTGGGAGCGGAGATTATTCTCACTCCGGCCGCGGACGGCATGAAGGGCGCCGGCGCCCGGGCCGAGGAACTGGTCGCAGAGATACCCAACGCCGTGATGCCACTCCAATTTTCCAACCCGGCAAATCCCAGGATTCATGCCACGACCACAGCCCTCGAGCTGTGGGCGGACACCGACGGGCTGATGGATGTGTTTGTCGCCGGGGTCGGAACCGGGGGCACCCTGACCGGCGTCGGGCGAGTGTGGCGTGAGCGACGGCCGGGGATCCACATCGTCGCCGTGGAACCTGAGGACTCACCGATTCTCTCCGGAGGGGAGCCCGGATCCCACAAGATCCAGGGCATCGGCGCAGGCTTTGTTCCCGACAACCTCGATGTCTCGCTGATCGATGAGGTCATGAGGGTCTCAAACGAGGAAACCTTCGAAACCGCCCGCCGTCTGGCTCGGGAGGAAGGGATCCTGGCCGGCATTTCGACCGGAGCCGCCTGCGCCGCCGCCCTTCAGATCGCATCGCGCGAAGAGATGGAGGGCAAGCTCATCGTGTTCATCGCCCCCTCCACGGCGGAGCGGTACATTTCCACGGATCTGTTCGCAAATCTGTAAGAGACGTTCAATATTGGAACGTCAAACGTCTGCCGGTAGCCGCACCAACAGCGATTGCGGGTCAATGCCGATCTCGACCGGCAGCATTCCGACCACGTCGCCGTCCACCTGGTAGGGCACCTTGGCGCCGGCAGTAGCCGGTTCGATGCGGACGCGGTCGACCACTTCCCGCGTCACGTCGTGTCGATGAACATGTCGGCCGCGTGGAATGCCGAGGAGAAAGGCCGCCGCTGCGCGCCTTCCGCAACTCTGTTGGGTAACCACCTCGAGATCGTCGCGAAACGGATCGGCGCCGGGCGTCGCGCAGTACCGTCCGGCATAACATCGGGAATTCCCCACGATCACCCAACCGGCGTCGGTCGTCCTACCACCGATCGTTACCCGCATCTGTGGCAGTGAGCCACCGGACATGGTTTCGACAAATGCCTCGAGGGCAACACCTATTCTGCCGCCAAAGCGCTTGAAGGAGGGTCGCAGCCGTTCGAGGACGTGCGAGTCCGGACCCGCCGAGAGCATCAGCAGGATCACATCGCCGCGATCGCTGCGCCCCACCCGCATCGGCCGGTCCTCGCCTTCGAGGAGAGCGGCAGCGGCTTGGGCGGGTGATCTCGGGATCCCGAGCTCGTAGGCCAGAACGGAGGTGGTTCCACCCGCCAGAACTCCCATCGCGGTCGATGTTCCGAGAAGACCTCGCGCAACCTCGTTGTAGGTACCATCGCCCCCGAAAACGAATACCAGGGGTCGGTCTTCAGCCGCCGCGCGCTCGGCGAGCTCGGTCGCATGGGCGGGACCGTGGGTAGCCCAGATCTCGACCCTGGCGCCGGCCTTCGCGGTCGCAGCCTCAAGGGCCTCCCGAGCACGCAGCAGACGACCTCCGCCCGCCGTGGGGTTGAGGATGACCGGAATGCGCCTCAACCCGGCTCCCGCTCCTTGAAGAGCCCCCCTCCGGCGGCGGGCGGATCGAGACCGAGATGACGGTATGCGCCTGCGGTCACCGTCCGGCCACGGGGGGTCCGCTGCAGCAATCCGATCTGCAACAGATAGGGTTCGTGGATGTCCTCGAGGGTGCCACGGTCCTCTCCGATCGACGCGGCAAGAGCCTTCAGACCAACCGGTCCGCCATCGTAAATGTCGATGATGGTTGTCAAAAGTTGCCGATCGAGGTGGTCGAGTCCAAAGGCATCCACCTCCATTTGTTCGAGTCCCCATCTCGTCGCCTCGAGAGTCACCTCCGCCGACCCCAGGTGGTGGGCGAAATCTCGCACCCTCCGCAAGAGCCGGTTGGAAATCCTCGGGGTTCCACGGGATCGTTTTGAAATCTCCTCGGCGGCGTCGGGCGCAATTTCGATATCGAGGATTCCAGCCGAACGGGCCACAATCACAGCGAGATCTTCGGACGGGTAGAACTCGAGGCGATGGACAATCCCGAAACGGTCCCGCAACGGAGCCGTTAGCAACCCGGTGCGGGTGGTCGCGCCGACCAGGGTGAAGCGAGGAAGAGTCAACCGCACGCTCCGTGCGGCCGGACCCTGCCCGATCACCAGGTCGAGCTCGAAATCCTCCATCGCCGGATACAGAATCTCCTCCACAGCAGGCGGAAGACGGTGGATCTCGTCGATGAAGAGCACGTCGCCGACTTGCAGATTCGTGAGCATGGCGGCCAAATCACCGGCACGTTCCAGCACCGGCCCCGAAGTGAAATGGATCTGGGCGTCCATCTCGGTCGCCACGATGTGAGCGAGGGTTGTCTTGCCGAGCCCGGGGGCGCCAAAGAACAGCGCGTGGTCGAGCGCCTCGCCGCGGTCGCGCGCCGCGCCGATGAAGACACCGAGATTGGTCTTGAGCCTCTCCTGGCCGATAAACTCAGTTAGTCGACGAGGTCTCAGGGTCTCTTCATACGGACGCTCTTCGGGCGCGATGTCGGTGGTCAGAACCTCATCGGTCACGAATCGACTCTACCCTATCCCGCCCACCGGGCGGGATTGGGGGTTCAGGGTTCAGGGCGTAGGGTTCAGGTGGTCCCTGTACCCTGCACCCTGTGCCCTGTGCCCTTTACCGTGTCAGCTTCTGCAGCGCCATTCGCAGCAGGTTGCCGAGATCGCCCTCGCCGGCCTCGGACCACACCGCATCGACCGTCCGCTGTGCATCACGCCGCGAGTAACCGAGATTGACCAACGCCGAAACCACATCACCACGAAGATCGCCGTGACCCGGGCCGGTGACGACCATCTTGTCCTTGAGCTCGAGGATGATCCGTTCGGCGGTCTTGCGGCCGACGCCGGGACTTCGTTGCAGGAGAGGAAGGTCCCCCGTCTCGACGGCTTCGGCCAGCTCATCCACGGTCAACGCCGACAGCACCCCAAGAGCGGTGCGCGGGCCGACCCCCGCGATTGCGATCAGCTTCAGAAATGCTTCGAGCTCCGTTCGATCCGGAAACCCGAAGAGAACGATCGCGTCGGCACGGACTTGAGTGTGGATCCACAGTGTCGCGCTCTCACGATTGGCCAGCTCCTCAAACGCTCGCAACGTGGTTGAGACCAGATAGCCGACGCCACCAGCGTCGATCAGGAACGTACCCGGATCCACCTGGTGAAGCCGGCCCTCGAGCCGTCCGATCATGAGCTGGTTGGGGCGAAACGTTCGAGGAGCGCGGTGTCGACGGTTACGACAGTGTCGCGTCGTCGTTCGTTGAGGATCGAGCGCATGAGCTGGGCCGCCCTATCTGCCGTCAGACGTGTACGGATGTTTTCGAGCAAATCATCGAGCTCGTCGGGATCGACCAGATCGAGCTTCTGCACCTTGACCACCACCACCCCTCGGCCCCCCGCGTTGATTGGATCGAGAACTTCGCCTTCCGCGGACGAAAAGACCTCGAGGTCGAGGGCCCGAATCACACCAAGGGTTCCCACCAAGGCTCCGCGACGATGACCACGTGCTTCGGTGACGGCCGATCCGATCTCCGCGGCAAGGACCGTACCGTCCTCACCAAGGCGCCAGCGTTCGGCGAGCACGCGTCCCTCCTCGAGGGTCAGCTCCAAAGCGCGCTCGCGACGCAAGGTCTGCTCCACCTCGGTGCGGACATCCTCAAATGGAGGAATGCCCGCGGGGCGGATCTCCTCGAGCTGCCACACGATCCAACCGCGGGAGGCGGCGACCGGTCCATGGATGTCCCCGACAGCCGCGGCATAGGCCTCCTTGGCCAACTCGGCGTCTTCGGATGCACCGGGAATGGCCGTCCCGGCGGCAAAGGGGAGGCTCTGGTTGAGGGCCACCGCTTCATCCTCGTCGGCGATCGCTTGCCACTGGGCCTCGGTCTCGGGTTGTTCGGTCTCCAACCGATTTGCAAGAGCAGTCGCCCGGGCTTCGGCCTCGGCAGCTGCACGGCCCTCCACGACCCTGAAGCGGACCTGTTCCTCGACCTCCTCGAAGGGCTGCTGATGCTCCGGACGAAATGCTTCGACACGAATGATGTGATAGCCGAACTGGCTCTTGACGGGACCGACGATCTCGCCCGGCTTGGCTGAAAAAACCGCGTCCTCGAACTCCTCGACCATGCGGCCGCGATCGAACCACCCGAGATCACCCCCGTTATCCTTGGATCCTGGATCCTCCGAGTGGATGGCGGCGAGCTCTGCAAAATCGGCGCCCTGGTTGGCGATAGACGCGACGCCATTTGCTCGGACTTCGGCCTCCCCTCTCTCTTCTTCGGTTGCATCGGGAGCGACACGAATCAGGATATGGCGGGCATTCGCCTGTTCGCCTTGGAGAAACTCGTCCTTGTGATCGTCGTAGTAGGCGATCAGCTCCTCCTCTTCAACCACAAGCAGGCGGCGGAGCTTGGCGTTCTCCACCACCAGATAACGAATGACGCGCTGCTCGTCTCGGTGGTACTCCTCAGCCGTCCGTTCAAAGGCGCTGTGAGCATCTTCCTCGGAGATCATGACCTCGGCGAGATGGGGCTCATACCGCAGCTGGATGACATCGAGATCGGAGACCTCCCGCTGCCGGCGATACTCGTCCTTGGCCTCCAAATCACTGATCCAGATGCTCTGCTCAGCCAGGGTATTGAGCTTGCCGATCAGGAGGTCCCCGTTGAGACGCTGTTCGAACTCTTCCGGAGTCATGTGAAAGTAGGCTCGGATGATCCTCTTATATGTCTCGGTGCCGACAAACTCACCGTCCTCCGTTCGAAAGGACGGGATTTCGAGGATGGCGTCCTGGAGCTCCTCACGGGTCACCATGATGCCGGCGTCCTGAGCTTCGGCGAGTTGAAGCTCACGGTCGATGATATAGCTCGCGGTTTGTCCGGCAAGATCCACCTGTGATTTGAGTTCGTTCCAGCGATCGCCGTAGATCTCGGCAAACCGCTGGTCGAGACGTCGCATTTCGCTGAGAAACTCGGCTTCGGAGACGCCGCGATCTCCTACACGGACCGCGGTGGCGGCACCGCCGGATGGGCCGGCACGGCCCGCGCCCCAGTCGACAAAAACCAGCAGCACAAACACTGCCACCACACCCCAGAGGATGAACTTGAGGTGACGCAGGTTGTCTCGCAGCCACTTGAGAGCCATCGGAAATCCTCCACCGATCCCGGAAAATCGGGACAGGGAAGTGTAGCGGAGTGCAAGGGCCCGCGCAAGGCGCTGATTCTGATCGGCACCCTGATTAGCCCGGTCTTCTCACCGGGTTTCGTAGCGAGGGCGGCGAAGGGTAGTCAGATGTTGGGACTTTCGCGAATCGGGCGACGCAGGCGTAGTCGCACTACGTTGAGGAGCACGATTCGCGAAAAGTACGACAGATGGCTGCCATCCGCCGCCCGCAGTAGACACCCGGTGAGAAGACCGGGCTAGACCCGGGTATGGGGGAAATGGCGGTGGATATCCGTCGCGAATGCTTTTTACCTGCAATCAGGGGTGCACGAGGTATTTCGAAGGATCAAAAAAAGAAGCTGATCGGCCGGATTACGAGCTCCGATAGGTATGCTTGCCGCTTGAATTCGCGCATGTTACGGTGGTTAATTGGGAGGTAGGGTAAAGGTGGCACGGGGCTTGGAACTCGACTGGGTTGTGATTCGTGTGCAACCACTCCGAAAAGTGCTCATTGTGGCGATTGTCGGCCTTGTGGCAGCGGCCCTGGTGTTTTTTGCCTACAAGAGCCTCAACCTCTCACCCGAGGCGCGAGCGCGGCGTGCCATCGATCATGCCATCACCGCCCAGGGTCATGCGGAAACTCAGCCTCTCCCGTCACTGTGGCAGGGTGAGCTCGAGGGAGCCAATGACCAGCTCAACACCGCTCGTGCGGAGTACGCAGAGCAGAACTGGGCAGATGCCGAGTCGACGGCGGACAGCGCTCGGAGACGATTCGAGGCGTTGGCAGGAGCCGGAGATCAGGAGTTGGTCGGTGTCGGCCAATTCTGGGGTCTCGAGGGGCGAGTGGAGCTGCAACGAGCCGGTCAATCTCAGTGGGAGAATGCACACCAGCAGCTTCCGGTCTTCAACGGCGACTTCGTTCGTACCGGCCGAGACGGCAATGCCGAGATTCTCTTCGCTGACGGCAGCCTCTACCGCATCTCACCGAACTCGCTGCTCGAGATCCACCATCAGACCTCAGAGGAAGCTCCGGGAGCCGTCAAGATGGTGGTCGGGCGAATTAACGTCTACACCGCGGGAACATCGTCAACCGTGACCACTGACGCTACGGAGACCGAAATCAAACGGGATAGCAGGGTGGCGGTGGACGTGGCGGCCGACAACAAGGAAACGACCGTCTCGGCCTTCCAAGGCTCGGCGCGGGTCCGCAGCACGGGCGGCGATGAGGTAGTGATTAACGAACGCGAGGCGGTCATCGCTTCGGTCCGCGGCTCGATTTCCGAAAAGCTTGAAATCCCGGATCCCCCATTCCCGGTAGAGCCCCGCAACAATGCAGGCTTTGACGTTGGCCGACAGGACATCATCGAGCTCATCTGGCGCGGTCGGCCCGTCGGCGGCTCCGTTCATCTCCAGGTCAGCCGCTCCAAGAGCTTCGACAACGTGTCGCTCGATGTCGATGCCAATCATCTGGCTAGAGACAGGGCCCGCCTGCGACTGGTGACGCCGGGAACGTATTTCTGGAGGGTGGCGGCCCTGGCCGACGCGATGGTGCCATCGGAGTGGAGCGTCGTGCGACGCTTCCGGGTCTTCTCCTCCTCGGCCGATCATCTGCTAACCGACACGACACCACCCAAGCTGGTGGTCTATCCACCACAACAACTCGGTCATATGTTCATCTTCGAGGGCGCTACCGAACCGAGCGCCACCCTCACCATCAATGGTGAAAAGGTGGAACTCGATGCCGACGGCGGATTCCGAAAGACCGTGGAGATTTATCAAGATGGTTGGAGCGACATCGTCATTGTAGCCATTGACCCTTCAGGCAACCCTACAGAACGTCGCGAACGTGTGTTCGTGGAGGTCTATTGATGCACCTGTCCAGCCTGCTCGGGCTGTTTTCCTCCGATCTTGCAATCGATCTCGGCACCGCGAATACCCTGGTCTATGTCCGGGGACGCGGCATTGCGGTGGTCGAACCCTCGATCGTCGCGGTCAACAAGATTACCAATCGTGTCGAGGCCGTGGGCTCCAGGGCAAAAGAAATGCTCGGAAAAACACCTAGCAATATCGAGGCGATCAGACCGATGAAGGACGGCGTGATCGCGGATTTCGAAGTGACCGAGAAGATGCTCGAGCACTTCATCAAGAAGGCTCACGGTCGCTCGTTCCTGGTCCGTCCGCGAATTATCATTTCGGTGCCGTCAGAGATTACGCAGGTCGAAAAACGAGCTGTCAAGGACACCGCCCTGAGGGCCGGCGCCAGCGAGGTTTACCTCATCGAGCAAGCCACCGCGGCGGCGATAGGCGCAGGTCTGCCGATCACCGAACCATCCGGAAACATGATTGTCGACATCGGCGGCGGCACAACGGACGTCGCGGTAATCTCCCTTGCCGGCGTGGTCTATTCACGATCGGTTCGGGTCGCCGGAAACGAAATGGATGAGGCGATCATTCACTATATTAAAAAGAAGTACAACCTCCTCCTCGGCGAACGCACCGCCGAGAAGATCAAGATCGAGATCGGATCCGCCTACCCATTGGATGAACCGCTGAGCATGGAGGTGAAGGGCCGTGATCTGGTGGAGGGCGTACCGAAAAACCTGAACGTCACAGATGAAGAGATTCGCGAGGCGTTGACCGAAATCATCTCGACTATCGTCGACACGGTGAGAAACGCCCTCGAACAGACTCCACCCGAGCTCTCGGCAGACATTATTGACAAGGGCATCATTCTCGCCGGCGGCGGTTCTCTTCTCAAGAACCTCGACAAGCGCCTGCGCGAGGAGACCGGTCTCCCGGTGGCGCATTGCGAGGAGCCCGGTTCAGCGGTTGTGCGCGGTACCGGCATGATGTTGACCAACATTGATCTTCTACGAAAAATCGCCATCGCTTGAGCTCTCAATTCGCCGCTATCTCGGCGACCGGCCACCGGGGTAAACGCATGGCGGTAACGCGACCATTTCTTTCGTACCGTCCTCCTTTGGGGCCTCCTCGAGATCCTCGCAGCTTGGCAGGTGCGTTCTCCGGACGGTCCTATCTTCTTGACCTGGTTGCGAGCCGTTGTCCAGCCCGTCGTTGCGACCGCAGATCGGGTCGGGGATCTGACGGTGGATTTGGGCCTCGGGATCCACGATTTGCAACGGGTGATCACCGACAATCGGCTCCTGCGATTGCAGCTGGAGGAGATTCGCGCTCGCGAGCTTCTTCTCGAAGAGGATCTGCAAGCCTTGCGTGAAGCCAGCCGCCTGGCTGGGCCGACCCCCGAGCTTGAGACCGGGGCGCGCGTTGCCCGCTGCACCTTCCGCGATCTTGCCGCGGGTACCATGGAAATTCGGACCGCAAACAGAGTCATGATTCCCCGCGACGCACCGGTGGTGACTGAGGGTGGATTGGTTGGGCGGATCATTCGTTCGGAGGGGCGCCGCCATTGGCTTCAGATACTCACCCATGTGGCGGCAGCGGTGGCTGTTCGGACGACCGATGGCGGCCTCAACGGGCTGGCTCTGGGAACCGGAGCCGAAGCGTTGACCGTGGCCTATGTGCCGCGACAGGGCCACCTCGAACGCGGAGCAGTACTTGTCACCAGTGGTGGCGACGGCATCTTCCCACCCGGCATCCCGGCCGTCGAGGTCATTCGCGTGCGTGAAACCGAAGATCCGTTCCTCGAGGTCAGGGCCGTGCCAACAGTGAACCTGAACACCGTGCGCGTGGTCCTCATTCTCCCCGATTGGTCACCCAAGAACAGTGGTGAGGAGCGTTGAAAACTGCAGCCCTTGTCCTGCTGACGCTCTTCGCCCAGCGGTTGCTTGGCATACCGGGTCTTCCGTCATGGTCGTCGGAGATTCTGCTGCCGATGGCGCTGATCGTCGCCATGTCGCTAAAACGCCATGAACGGCACTGGCCATACGAGGCGATGTTCCTCGGCCTCGGTTGGGACGCGGTGCTGGAACCCGTGGTCGGCCCGGGCGGCATCGCTTGGAGCGCCGCGGCCCTGTGTCTTTCTGCCGCTTCCCGGTTGGTGGCGGACCGGTCGCCGAGGGCCTGGGTGGGATTCGGTGTGGTCGGCACGGTCGTCGTCCTGGTCGTGCAGCGGTTGGCCATGCTTCCGTTGGGTCTTGGAACCTCGTGGAATCTGCCCTCGATGATTCGTACTGTGCTGTTCACAGGCCTATGGTGCGGAGTCGTCGGAGCAGTCTCCACCCTCGAACTCCAGAAACACTGGCACGCCTATCGGGCCAGAAAGCTCCGGTGACCACTATGGAGCTTCGTGAGGACCTGAGACCATTTCGCCGCCGTACCGCGGCGCTCTTCGTCCTCGCATTCGCCGCCCTCGGCCTTCTCCATCTACGTCTCGCCGACCTTCAGGTCGTTCACGGTGCCGCATGGAGGAATCTGGCCGAGAACAACCGACTCCGGCGGCTGCCGCTGCCCGGTCCTCGCGGCTGGATCTACGACCGCCGCGGTCAGGTGCTGGCTGAGAACATCCCAACCTGGGAGGTGCTCCTGTTTCCGAACGAAGCTGAAGAGGTCGATGCAACCGGAGTATTCCTGGCACAAATCGGCGTCAGTGATATCAGTACATTTCATCAGCGCCTCGGCGAGCGCCGCATCGGCCGGATGGCGCCACTGGTGGTCGGTGAGGACCTGAGTTGGGACCAGGTTGCGACGGTGCGATCACACCAGAGCGACTACCCTGAGCTGGCGGTCGTCAGTCGTTTTCGCCGCCACTACCCGTACGGCGAGCTCACGGCACACGTGGTGGGTCATCTCCGTCCGGTCTCGAAATCTGAGGTTGACGCCGATCCGCGCCTCGAGCCCGATGCCATGGTCGGTGCCACCGGAATCGAAGCAGCGGAGAATGACTTTATCGCCGGCAGCTCCGGCGAGCGTTGGATCATGGCGTCGGCGGTCGGACTGCAACTCGGCGTGGTCAGCGGATCCGACCCCACTCCCGGTCATGATCTCGGGTTGACGCTCGACATCGGACTCCAAGGTGTGGCGGCCGAGGCATTCGGGGATCAGGCCGGCGCGGTGGTCGCTCTCGATTTAAGAAGCGGCGCCGTCCGCGTGCTTTACTCGGCGCCGAGCTTTCAACCCGGGGTTTTCGGTGGCAGGCTCAGTCGCTCCGACTGGAAAGCGCTGCAGGAAAACCCTGCCCATCCTCTGCAAAACCGCTGTCTTCAGGGCATGTATCCTCCCGGTTCCACGATCAAACCGTTCTTCGCCCTGGCGGGCCTCGAGATGGGGCTGATTGATCCTCTCCGGACCGTGTACTGCAACGGTTCGGTGGTGTTGTACGGACACCGCTTTCGCTGTTGGCGGCGCGGCGGCCACGGATTTGTCAACCTCGAGCGTGCCCTCACGGAATCCTGCGATGTCTATTTCTACCTCCTTGGGCAACGTCTCGGTATCGAGGAGATGGCGTCGTGGCTGCATCGATTCGGGTTTGGTGAGCGCACCGGTCTCGATCCCGTGTTCGAAGCCAAAGGACTGATCGGTACGCCCCAATGGAGTCGGGAGGTACGTGGGACACCGTGGTATCCCGGAGAGGCGGTATCCGTGTCCATCGGTCAAGGACCCGTGTTGGCAACGGTTGTTCAGTTGGCCCGCGCCTATGCCATGTTGGCAAACGGAGGACGGCCGGTGAGGCCATACCTGGTTTCGCTCCAGCCCGCGCCGCGCCCCGATCCGATCGTCAGTCCCGAGCACCTCGCTCTGGTGAGCGCCGCCCTCGAGGGAGTAGTTCACGGCCCTCACGGTACGGCCCGTCGATTGAGCGCGATTCTGATGGCGGGAAAAACCGGCACCGCCCAGGTTGCACGACTCCAGGAAGGGGTTGATTCTGATGATCTGGCCCCGCACCTACGCCATCATGCATGGTTCGCAGCCTGGGCACCGCTCGATCGGCCCGAGCTGGTCGTGGCGGTCATTGTCGAGCATGGCGGCTCCGGCGGGTCTGTCGCGGGCCCGATCGCCGGCAAGATCGTCGAGGCATTCCTCAGCCGGCGCGCACCAAGCGCCACCGAAGCTGCGGTCCCGCCACCATCAGATCAACCCCCATCCGACACGTCAGGATAGAATCGGCTATGGAACATCGCGTCGATCCTTGGATGATGCTGGCCGTCGTCGGCATACTCGGGGCTTCGTTGACGACCCTTCACACGGTGTCGCGCGTGGTCGGCATTAATCTCCTCTTTCGCCAGTCGTTGTGGGGGATCGCCGGTCTCCTCGCGCTGTGGTTGCTGTCGCGAGTGCGACTCGATGTTTACGAACGCCTCGCGCCCGTTCTGTACGGGGGCGGCCTGATGGCGTTGCTCACGGTCCTGATCTTTGGTGTCGCACGCGGCGGCAACAGGGCGTGGATCGCCATCGGGCCTCTGACGATCCAGCCGAGCGAGTTCGCCCGCCTTGCCGTGATTCTGATGGTTGCCGCCTGGCTGGCCGACCGGAGAGGCGACCGTCTGAAGGCTAGGGAGGTGGTCATCGCCGTGCTTCTCGTCGCCGTTCCGGTCGCCCTGATCATCCTCGAGCCGGACCTCGGTGTGGCCCTCACCTATCTCCCGATTCTCGGCGGGGCGCTGTGGCTCGGCGGCCTACCGCGCACGGCGTGGATCGTTCTGATAGTGCTTGCGGTGATCAGTGCAAACGCCACCTGGCGACACGTGCTCAAGCCGTATCAGAAAGAGCGCGTTCTGACGCTGCTGGAACCGGAACGGGATCCCTTCGGGGCCGGCTATCAGGTTCGACAGTCCAAGATCGCAGTCGGATCGGGAGGTATTTCTGGACAGGGTCTGGGTCGAGGCAGCCAGTCTCAGCTTCGCTTTTTGCCCGCGCAGCACACAGATTTTGCCTTTTCGGTGTGGGCCGAAGCCACCGGTTTCGTCGGCACCACGATGCTCCTCCTGGCCTACGCCCTTCTTTTTTCCCGCATCGCGAAGGTCGCGCTCACAACTGACAGCCGTCACGGTCTCATCCTGACGGCGTTGGTCGGTGGCTGGCTGGTCTTCCAGGTCGTTGTCAGCCTCGGAATGGTCCTTGGGTTGTTGCCGACCACGGGCGTCACCCTGCCCCTCTTTTCTTACGGTGGTTCGTCGCTGATATCAACTTGCGCCGCTCTCGGCATTGTCCAATCGGTGTGGCGATTCCGTTTTGTGAATCAGTAATGAGCACCGATCTCTTCCTATCTGTCAATCCCTTCGAAACACGGGTGGCGATGCTGGAGAACACGCGCCTCGTCTCGTATCGAGCGGAGCGTCACCGCACCTCATCGGTGGTCGGCAATATTTACAAGGGACGGGTCAGCCGGGTCCTGCCGGGGATGCAAGCCGCTTTCGTCGATATCGGAATGAGCCGCAACGCATTCCTCTATGTCCGGGAGGCCGGTGGGATTCTCGATGATTACACCGACATATTTCTCGCCGAGAACGGCGAAGCTGAGCAACTCGATCCGATGAACTCGGATATCTCCGATCTGCTCCAGGAGGGGCAAGAGATTCTGGTTCAGGTCGTCAAGGACCCTATCGGCACCAAGGGAGCTCGTCTGACGACCCACATCAGTCTCCCGGGTCGTTTCCTCGTATATCTCCCGAACGTCAACCAGGTGGGCGTATCGCGTCGGATCACCGACCCCGATGAACGCAGTCGGGTTAAGGAAATCGTCGAGACCTTTGACGCGCCGGGTGGCTGGATCGTGCGAACCGCCGGCGAAAATCAGGGCACCGCCGAGCTCGCGGCCGATCGCGATTACCTCTGTTTGCTATGGGAACGAGTGCAGGGCCGAGCCGATCAGGCACGGGCACCGAATCTGATTCATCACGAGCTGAGCCCGATTCTGCGCGCCGTACGTGACGTGTTCACTCCCGCTATTTCGGAGGTATGGATTGACGACGAGGAGAGCTTCCAGGAAGTTCTGGACTTTCTCGAGCAGTCCGACCCGAGCCTCGTGTCGAGGGTGAATCTCTTCCGCCAGACTACCGATCTCATGAGTTCATTCGGCATCGACCGTGAGCTGGAAAAGGCCTTGAGGCCAAAGGTGTGGCTCAAATCCGGCGGTTATTTGATCATCAACCAGACCGAGGCCTTGGTGACGATCGACGTCAACACCGGCAAGTTCGTTGGTTCTCATTCGCTCGAGGAGACGGTTTTCGCCGTCAACCTCGAGTCAACGGTGGAGATCGTCCGCCAGCTGCGACTGCGCGATCTCGGCGGAATCATCGTCATCGATTTCATCGATATGGAGGATCTCGAGCACCGACAAATGGTCTACGACACCCTCACATCAGAGCTTGCAACCGACCCCGCACGCACCCAGATCCTACCGATGAGCGACATTGGTCTCGTCCAGCTGACTCGCAAAAGAACCCGCCCCAGTCTCGAACGAACCTTGAGCCGGGAATGTCCCTACTGCCATGGCTCAGGGCGAATCAAGGCTCTGACCACGGTATGTCTCGAGATCAGACGAGAGCTCCTCGCGATGGCTACCGACGAGATGGATCAGCAGGTCTCTCTCACCGTCCATCCCGCGGTTTCCCACTACGTCCAAGGGCCGTTTCGAGAGCTGATGCGGGAGCTCGAGGAGATCCACGGCCTCCAGATCATCCTGTGCGAGAATCCCCTCCTCCACGAGGAACAGTTCGAGATCTCGGAGTAATTCGCTGTGTGGATTACAACGGTTCGTACAGCGTCCGTCGTTGCCTCGGCTCGTATCCCGCTGTGTAGATGATCCGCTCCATGTCGCCCTGCGACATCCGATAGCGGGCACCGGCGGCGGAAACGACATTTTCCTCGAGCATGATTGAACCCAGATCGTCGGCGCCGAAGAAGAGGGAAACCTGCCCTATCTTGGGCCCCTGAGTGACCCACGATCCCTGAACGTGGTCGATGTTGTCCAGAGCCAACCTCGAGATCGCAAGGGTTCGCAGGTAGTCGAATCCGCCGGATGGTTCGACCTCGCCTTCGAGGTCGGTACTCGCAGCCTGAAACGTCCACGGAATAAAGGCTGTGAATCCGCCGGTGGCATCCTGCACCTCGCGAACTCCGAGCAGATGCTCCACCCGCGCGGACATCGGCTCACCGACACCGAACATCATGGTCGCGGTGGTCCGCAGCCCGAGATCGTGCGCCACCCGGTGGACGTGCAACCACTGCTCGGTGGATGCCTTGGCGCGCGAGAAGATCCGGCGCCGGGTCTCATCCTCGAGGATCTCGGCGCCGCCCCCGGGTATCGATTCGAGACCGGCCTCCACCAGACGCTCGATGACCTCAGCTACGGGCAATCGCTCCAACTTGGCGAGGTACCAAATCTCCGGCACCGAGAAGGCATGGAGATGGATCTGGGGGAAGGCCCGCTTGAGGTTTGAGAGCAGGGTTTCGTAGTAGTCGATGCGTAGCTTTGGGTGAACGCCGCCCTGGAGGAGAATACCGGTGCCACCGGCGGCAACCGTCTCCGCGACCTTGGCCGCAATCTCATCAAAGGGAAGAACGTAGGCATCCTCGTCCTTAACGGTTCGGTAAAAGGCGCAGAAGCGGCAACGGTAGACACAAACGTTGGTGTAGTTGATGTTGCGATCAATGATGTACGACGCAACGCGGCCCGGGTGTTTCCGGCGCCGAACGGCATCCGCAGCCTGGCCGAGTTCCAGCAAACCGCTGCGGTCGAAAAGTATTTTAATTTCATCACCGTCGAGGCGCTGGCCTTTGACGGCCTTGTCGAGGATGGAATCAACTAATACCGGCATCACACCTCATAACACCGTTGAGCGCCCTGGCGTTCCCGAATCACGGCTTTACGGCGAAACGATCGGGCCTGGCACCGGCGTCGTCAACCGTATGGGCCGTATAGCCGTCCGCCCGTATAGCCGTCCTGCCGTATAGCCGTCTGCCCGCATAGCCGTCCGCCCGTATAGCCGTCCGCCCGTACTGCCTCAGCCCTGCGACATGGCCTCCAGAAACTCCTTGTTATCCTTGGATTTGGAAAGGCGCTCGAGCAGCAGCTCCATCGCCTCCACGGACGAGAGCGACGACAGCACCTTGCGCAGGACCCAGATCCGGCGCAGCTCCCACTCGTCGATCAGGAGCTCCTCCTTGCGGGTGCCCGACTTGTGGATGTCGATGGAGGGGAAGACTCGACGTTCGACGAGCTTACGATCGAGATGGACCTCCATGTTCCCGGTGCCCTTGAACTCCTCGAAGATAACGTCGTCCATTCGCGATCCCGTGTCGACAAGGGCCGTACCGATAATGGTCAGGCTGCCTCCCCTCCTCGATGTTGCGCGCGGCGCCGAAAAACCGCTTGGGCTTTTGCAGGGCGTTGGAGTCGACGCCACCGGATAGCACCTTGCCCGAGGGAGGTACGACAATGTTGTACGCCCGCGCCAACCGCGTGATGGAGTCGAGCAGTATGACCACATCCTTCTTGTGCTCGACCAGGCGTTTTGCCTTTTCGATCACCATCTCGGCAACCTGGACGTGACGGGTAGCGGGCTCGTCGAAGGTCGAGGAGATGACCTCGCCCTTGACCGACCGTTCCATGTCGGTGACCTCCTCCGGACGCTCGTCGATGAGGAGAACGATCAGGGTCACCTCGGGGTCGTTCTCCGTAATCGAGTTTGCAATCGCCTGTAACATCATCGTCTTGCCGGTGCGTGGGGGGGCCACCAGCAAACCGCGCTGTCCCTTGCCCAGGGGCGTCACGAGATCCATCACCCGCGAGGTCATGTTGTCCGGCACCTCAAGTCGCAACCATTCCTCGGGATAGAGCGGAGTGAGGTTGTCGAAGTGAACCTTCTCCATTGCCACCTCCGGTGGCTCGAAGTTGATCGCTTCGACCTTGATGAGGGCGAAGTACCGCTCGCCCTCCTTGGGAGGCCGGATCTGGCCCGAAACGGTGTCGCCGGTGTGGAGATTGAAGCGGCGAATCTGGGACGGCGAGACATAAATGTCGTCCGGTCCCGGAAGGTAGTTGTACTCCGGTGCGCGCAGGAACCCGAATCCCTCAGGCAGAACCTCGAGCACGCCCTCCCCAAATATGAGTCCCTTCGGCCTCGGTCTGATGTTGGAGGATACTGAAGATGAGGTCCTGACGGCGCATACCGGCAGGGTTATCGACGCCCAGGGATTTGGCGACCGAACCCAACTTGCTGATGCTCATCTCCTTGAGCTGGTTGAGGTCGAGCCGTCCCTCGGGGAGCGGGTCCTGTGCCTGCTCGCTGTCGACGACTTCTTCCTCGAGGTCGAGGGGAATCACTACCGCTTCGTCTTTTTCGTTCTTTTTCTTGTTGCTAGGCATCTTGATCTCTCCGTTGCTGTTCTCTCCATCGATTCACCATGTCGTCAATACTGCGGAGCAGCTCGCGCCGTCCCCTCACCGGTGCGGATACTCACCGCCATTGGTGGAATATTCAGCCCGAGCTCCCGCTGCACGGCCTGTTGCATCCGCGCTCCTCTGGCCGCGACCGACCTTGTCGGCCTTGGTCAGCACCACCAGGGCGCTCCCGATTCGTTGTCAGCAGCAAGTTCTGCAGATCCCTGTCGCGTGCCGTCAAACCGTGGCGGATGTCCACCAGCGACACCACCCCGGCGATGACGGTTGTCCGAGGCGATGTAGCGACCCACCTCTCGTCCCCACTCCTCGCGCATCTGCCGGCCAACCTTGGCGTAGCCGTAACCCGGCAGATCGACGAGGTAGAACGAACGGTTGATGAGGAAATAGTTCAAGGTTCGCGTCTTGCCTGGCGCCTTCGCAACCCGTGCCAGAGATCGTTGGAAGAGCCAGTTGAGAAGACTCGACTTGCCGACGTTTGATCGTCCCTGCGACCGCGACCTGGGGAAACCACTCCCCCGGCCGGTCCTCGAGCCGGAGAGCCGATCCGCGAAAACTGACTTCTTCGATTTCCAATCAAGGTCTCAATGAGCCAACGGCGGTGAATCGAGTCGCTCCGCCGGGTCGCCGGTCGGAGCGGCAACATTCGCTGTCCAATTTTCTTACCAGGGTGTGGGAGAGGACCTCGTCCATGTGCTTGACGAAATGGAAAGTCATCTCCTCACGGACGTCTTCGAGGATGTCCTCGAGATCTTTCTCGTTTTCCTCCGGCATCACGATCTCCCGGATTCCGGAGCGGTAGGCGCCGAGGATCTTTTCCTTGATCCCGCCCAACCGGCAGGACGTGACCGCGGAGGGTGATTTCTCCGGTCATCGCCACATCTGAACGAACCGGTATTTTGGTAAAGGCCGAGACCAGCGACGCAGCCATCGTGATACCGGCCGACGGCCCGTCCTTTCGGAATGGCGCCCTCGGGCACATGGATATGGACGTCAGTCTTTTCAAAAATCTCAGTGTCGATGCCGAGATCCTCCGCCCGTGAGCGTACGAAACGTCAGGGCGGCTCGCGCGGACTCCTGCATCACGTCACCGAGTTGGCCGGTGATGGTGACCTGTCCCTTTTCCGCGCATCAGCGTCGCTTCCGTCAACAGCAGCTCACCACCGGCCTGGGTCCATGCAAGCCCGGCGGCTGCGCCGACCTGAGGGCTCCTGCTCCCGGCTGCTGGGCTACGGTAGCGGGGCTTGCCGAGGAGCTCTTGGATCGTCTCGGGCGAAACCTGCGATCGCTGAGCCCTTGGCGATTTTCTCCCGCAGCACCCGGCGCGCGACCTTGCGACACACCGATGCGATTTCCCGCTCGAGATTGCGAACTCCAGCCTCGCGTGTGTAGCGCTCGATGAGCAGCAGGATGGCCTCCTCGTCGAAGTCGACCTCGAACTTTCTTTCAGCCCGTGCTTTTCGACCTGGCGAGGGACCAGGAACTGGCGCGCGATCTCCATCTTCTCCAGATGGGTGTAGCCGGAGAGCTGGATGACCTCCATGCGGTCGAGCAGCGCCGGTGGTATTGAATGAGTCACGTTGCCCGTGCAGATGAAGAAGACCTTCGATAGATCGTACTCGACATCGAGGTAGTGATCGTGAAAGGTGTGATTCTGCTCCGGGTCAAGGACCTCGAGAAGGGCGCCGGCGGGATCACCGCGGAAGTCCGCCGCCATCTTGTCCACCTCGTCGAGCAGGAGGACCGGGTTGACGGTCTGAGCCTTGCGCATCATCTGGATGATCTGGCCTGGAAAGGCGCCAATGTAGGGCCGGCGGTGGCCCCGAATCTCGGCCTCGTCGCGCGTGCCACCGAGCGAGAGGCGGACGAAGCGGCGACCGGTCGCGCGGGCGATGGACCGTGCCAATGAGGTCTTGCCGGTTCCCGGCGGTCCGACAAAGCACAGAATCGTTCCGGTGGTCTTGCGCACCAGCTGCCGTACCGCGAGGAACTCGAGGATTCGATCCTTGATCTTTTCCAACCCGTAATGGTCCTCGTGGAGCACCTTTTCCGCGCGTTCGATATTGCGGAGCTCACGCGAGGCTTTCTTCCAGGGCACCGCCAGCAGCCAGTCGACGTAGTTACGGGAGACCCCCGCCTCGGCTGAAACCGGTGGCATCCCCTCGAGGCGCCCGAGCTCAATTTCCGCCTTCTCTTTCGCCTCGGTGCTCATGCCGGACTCCTCGATATTCTTCTTGAGCTCCGCGAGTTCCTCGGTGTTGTCCGTTCGGCCGAGCTCCTCGTTGATGGCTTTAATCTTCTCCGACAGGTAGTACTCGCGCTGCGCCTTCTCCATCTGTTTCTTGACCCTTGAGGAAATGCGGCGGTCGATATTGAGCTTTTCGATCTCCATACCGAGGAGGTCGTGGAGGCGCTGGAAACGGTCGATCGGGTCGATGATCTCCAGGAGATCCTGTTTCTCGGCCGTCGGTTGGGAGAGGTGGGCGGCGAGGATGTCGGCGAACTGATCGGGGTCGTCGGTTTGCAACGATGCGAGTACGCCTTCGGCCGACAGGTGGTGCGAGAGTTTGGCATACTCCTTGAACAGCTCGATGAGCTGCGTCATGTGGTCAGCAACCGCCTCATCTTCAGGCACCTGGACTTTCACCAGTTCCACCCGCGCCATGAGGCAGCCGTCCTCGACCTCCATGTCGAGTAAACGGGCGCGACTCAGACCTCCACCATGACCTTGATGTTGCCCGACGCCAACTGAAGGTGCTGTACGACCCGGGCCACGACCCCTCACTGGTGAATGTCCTCCTCCCCGGCTCGTCGACCTTCGGGTCGCGTTGAGTGGCGAGAAAGATCTGTTTGTCGGAACGGCCGAGGGCACGCTCCAATGCCACCACCGACGGTCGGCGACCGACCACGAACGGCGCCATCATATGGGGATAAACCACCATGTCCCGCAAGGGAACGGCAGGGAGCGACAGGGTTGAGGGTTTTGAAGTCATGATGAAGCTCTTTGTCGATGAGGAATTTCAGACCGGGCCGGGGTGATTTCCCGCCCCCGATCTATTCTAACTTAAGATGAGAAGCGCCGCCGGATGAGGTATAGCACGAATGCCGGTGCGGGCATCTGTTCGTTCGGCTGGTTGGCCCACTTCAATCATCTTGGATCGATCTCAACTAACCTTGCGGACGGCGGGCAGGGCCGGCACCCGACCTCGCACCACATCTTTCGAGATCACCAGTTCCTTGAGTTCGGGAAGAGATGGTATCTGATACATGATTTCGAGCATCAGCTCCTCGAGGATGATCCGCAGCCCACGGGCGCCAACCTTGCGGGTGATGGCCTCCTCGGCCACCGCGTCCAGGGCGTCGGGGGTGAACGTCAGATCCACTCCCTCGAATGAGAGAATGGTCTGGTACTGACGAACCAGGCAGTTGCGCGGCTCGGTGAGGATTCGCACCAGGGCGTCGTGGTCGAGCTCGTGGAGGTTGGCGACAACCGGAATTCGGCCGACAAACTCCGGAATCATGCCGTATTTGATCAGATCTTCAGGGTGGACCTGGGACAGAAGCTCGGATGAGGCGGGCTCGTTGCCCCCGAGATCGACGCCGAAGCCCATCCGCTTCTGGTTGAGCCGGTCGGCGATCATCTCGTCGAGACCGACGAACGCACCGCCGCAGATGAAGAGGATGTTGGTGGTGTCGATCTGCAGGAACTCCTGATGGGGATGCTTGCGCCCCCCTTGGGGCGGCACATTCGCGACCGTCCCCTCGAGAATTTTCAGCAGCGCCTGCTGAACCCCCTCGCCCGAGACGTCGCGGGTTATCGAGGGGTTTTCGGCCTTGCGGGCTACCTTGTCGATTTCGTCAACGTAAACGATACCGCGCTCGGCGGCCTCACGATCACCTCCGGCCGCCTGATACAGACGCAAGAGGATGTTCTCGACATCCTCTCCGACGTACCCCGCTTCAGTGAGGGTGGTCGCGTCAACGATGGTAAACGGTACCTGGAGCTGACGGGCGAGGGTTTGCGCGAGGAGCGTCTTACCGGTTCCGGTGGGCCCGATCAGGAGAATATTCGATTTTGCCAGCTCGACGTCGTTTCGGTTGCGGTCCGATTGGTACTCGATGCGGCGGTAGTGGTTGTAAACGGCTACCGACAGCTTTTTCTTGGCCGCCTCCTGGGCGATCACGTACTCCTCGAGGTGTTTCTTGATCTCGTGTGGTTTGGGGAGAATCTGCTCGTGCGTCTTGGCTTCGTGCACGCGATCTTCGGCGATGATGTCGAGGCATACCTCGACGCACTCGTTGCAGATGTACACCGTCGGTCCGGCTATCAGCTTTCGCACCTCATGCTGGCTCTTGCCGCAGAAGCTGCAGCGCAGCATGTCACCGTCGCGCTGGGACATTCAGTACCTCCTCGGATCATTGTATAACAAATGGCCTCTTTCAACCGTCATGAACGAGCCTACTCTCTGGAAACAATGATCTTGTCGATGAGGCCATAATCGAGGGCGGCGTCGGCCTCGAGAATGAAGTCGCGCTCGGTGTCGTCGTTGATCTTGTCGATTTCCTGCCCAGTATGCTTGGGCCAGGATCTCATTGAGGCGATGGCGCAGCTGCATGATGTCCTTGGCATGGATGTCGATGTCCGAGGCGGCCCCTTGGAGACCGGCCATCAGCGGTTGATGCAGTAGAACACGACTGTGGGGGAGAGAGAAGCGCTTGGTCTTGGCGCCGCCGGCGAGCAGGACCGCCCCCATCGACGCCGCCTGCCCGAGAGCAATGGTCGATACGTCGGGTTTGACGTACTGCATGGTGTCGTAAATTGCGAGGCCCGCGGTGATCGATCCGCCGGGGGTGTTGATGTAGAGGAAAATATCCTTTTCCGGCTTCTCGGCCTCCAGGAAGAGCATTTGTGCGATCACCAGAGACGCCGTCTGGTCGTCGATGGTGGAGCCTAGGAAGATCACGTTGTCCTTGAGCAGCCGCGAGTAGATGTCGTACGCGCGCTCTCCTCGGCTGGTTTGTTCGACAACCATTGGAACCAACATCATTCCACCTCCCCGCCGGCGCGGCGAATCATCTCGTCCACGGTAGCAGCGATCCGGGCCCCGTGACGTACCCGCTCCAATTTTTTCTCCGCCGCGAGATTCGCCTTGTGCTCTGCCGGGGGGAAGACCCAAACGGGTCGCTTCCGATGCAACGTACGCATCGACATCGGACTCCGGAACCGGTACCTCCCAGGCTTCGGCCAATTGCTCGAGGACCAGCGTGTCGAGCACCTCCTGGCGAGCTGCCGGCTCGGCCTTGGCGGCAAGCTCCTGCCAATCGATCTTCTCGGGATCGACGTTCACACCCTGCATCGCGATGGTGTAGGCATAGCGGTCGAGCTGCTCGCGCACCGTTGACTGAACGAGGGAGGAGGGAAGCTCGCCGTGGTCGATGCCCTCCTCGAGGTGGTCGAGAATGAAACGACGCCACTGGGTGCGCCGATCTCCTCGCTTCTGCTGCCCGAGCACATCGGTGATTCGTCCGCGCAGCTCCTCGAGGTCCTTGAGGCCGATAGTGGTGGCGAGATCATCGTCGATCTCCGGCAGCTGCTTACGCTTCAACGACTTGATCTTGATGGTGTAGGAAACCGTCTTGCCGGCCTTGTCCGCGTCCTCGAGATCATCTGGCAGGATCTTGGTGGCGGTGCGCTCGTCGCCGACCCTTGCGCCCTGCACAGCCTCGTTGACCTCCTGGGGGACCGAGCCGGAACCGATGATGAACCGTGCGTCCTCCTCGGAAAAGGGCTCGTCATCGCTGCCTTCCAAAACGCCCTGGAGATCGACCTCGATCATCAGCCCGTCCTCGGCCGCCTCGGACTCGGCCGGCTCCCACACCGCCTGCTCGTCGGCTACCTTGGCGAGCTCACCGTCGACCTCGGCATCTGCGACTTCGATCGACACCTCGGGTATGGCCAGCACGCCGAACTCCGGGAGCTCGTATTGGGGGCGAACTTCGAGCTCGGCCATAAAGTCGACGCGCCGTCGGTGGCAAAGTCGAGGGTGTGGATGTGAGGATTGGTGAGAGGTTCGATATTCTCCTCACCATCGACAACCTCGCGCCATAAGAGGCTGGTGAGATGCTCCTTGAGCTCCTCCTGGATTTCGTCGGCATACCGGGCCCGCACCGCTGCGGCCGGCGCCTTGCCGGGACGAAAACCCGGCACGGCGGCCTTGCTGCGGATCGTCCGGATGATGCCGTCGCGTTCGTGGTCCACCGCCTCAGCGTCGAGGTGCGCGGTGATCTCGATGGTGTGGTTCGCTCGTCGTGTGAGTGTGTAAGGCATGAGGCTCCATTGCTCGTTATTGGTGCGAAAGGGGGGACTCGAACCCCCACGGGGGGACCCCCACGAGAACCTAAATCTCGCGCGTCTACCGGTTCCGCCACTTTCGCAGAGGGTCGATGGTGAGCCGTGGAGGAATCGAACCTCCAACCTAGTGATTAAGAGTCACTTGCTCTGCCAATTGAGCTAACGGCCCACAACCATTGGTCACTATACGGAAAAACAGCTCGAGGGGCAACCTTTTTCCGCGCCGTATCTGACCAGAGGCGCCGACGGGGGATGGGCAAGTTTTGAGTTTTGAGTTTTGAGTTACGGACGCCTTCGAGCCTCGTTACTCGCCGCCGGCCGCGAATTCCCATCCATCCCCGCCGGGAAACCGGGCAGGAAGGGAAAACTCAAAACTCAAAACTAAGAACTCAAAACTGATTGGGGGGTAGGTGGGCCGGTGGAAATTCCGAATTTCGAATTCCTACTTGTGAACCAGGTGCTTCATCTCGGACCGGCCGAGATCGGACTCGGCTGTGATCACGACCGCCGATGTGCCGCCGGAGTTTACCGGCATCTTGGCCTCGGCCGAAAAGCGACCGTCATCGTCGGTTGTGCCTTCAGCCAGCACCAACCGCCGAGGTTCGGCGGTGGACTTGAAAAGTACCGAAATCGTTACTCCGGCCTGCGGTTTATGGGCAAGTGAATCCACGGCCGTCACGCTGATCTCGGTGTGGGCGTCGTAGCAGAAATCGTGGTCAATCGTTGCCCGGAGGATGAGGTGGGCCTGCCCCCTCTGCGACTCGAGATAATCGAGGATCACCTGGTCGAGAGACGGTTCGTCTCCATAGTCCGAACCGCCCTCGGCGCCGTGGGTGATCGTCGTGTCATCGGAATTCGGCGCCCGCTCGACGGCACCAGTGAGTCGTTCCACTCCCCCCGTTTGGACGGCATCGACGATCGCCCGGTGCTGCCGTTCCATGAGGGAGGCAATGGCCTCCTTATCGACATCCTGCTCGACCAGGTCGTGATAGGGCGTCCGGCGGGTGTAGAGAATCTCTCCGCTGGTGTAGACCAACGACTCCACCAACGGGTTCGCGCGACCCTTGTCCTCGGTCTGCACGTGATAGGTGGTTCCGGAATGTTGAATGTCAGTGTTATATCCAGTGAGCACCACGGTGGGACGATCTCCTCCAGTTAAAAGGCTAGCGCGGAGGACGCCTGCGGTCAATCCGTGCTGAGCCCGGTGTTCTCACCGGGTAAGCCCACAATTCTCGCCAGCTTCCTGCAACGGCCGGTGTTGCACCGCACGCAGCGGTGTTTTCTTTCCGCTGGGTGCTCTACCCGCTGACAACAGCAGAGAGGGGCCAAAGGCTCGCCCTCAGGCGAACCCATCGGCCACGCGCTGGTAGCACAGTGAAAAAAACAAGCGCCGACGGCGCACAGTAGGGTACTGGCGCTACAATCGGATGATGGCTCCACTTTCAATACTCTTCGTGTGCATCGGCAACAGCTGTCGTTCTCCGATGGCCGAGGCTATCGCGCGCGCCCTCGGCGGCTGGCGGGTCGATGCGCGATCGGCGGGCCTTGCCCCGGCTGGTTTTGTCGCCGGCGGGACCCTGACTGC
>PVMK01129123.1_pt1 | contig 30543 bp, 23 predicted proteins | sample 1853481 | NCBI WGS metagenome assembly PVMK01 (sample SAMN08533507, study PRJNA380276) | Marine sediment metagenome, whole genome shotgun sequencing project.
TCGGCCTGGCGCTCGGTCGCTGCCGAGGCCGCGGAACCCGCTGCAGACGGTTACGAATTCGTCGGCAACGGCGGCGAGGTGCTGGCCGAATGTCTGCAGGCCGCCGGTGTTGAGTACATATTCAACGCGAACTCGACCGGTCAGGGCGCGTTCTACGACGCGCTCGGCGCCCGGCCGGAACTCAACCTGATCATCGCGCTGCAGGAAGGTCAGGCTACGTCGATCGCGCAGGGTTTCGAACTCGCAAGCCACAAGACCGCCGTGCTGATGCTGCCGAGCATCGGCATCCCGAACGCGACCAGCAATCTTTATAACGCCTGGAAAGACCGCTCCTCGATCGCCGTATTTTCCGACGGGCAGGACTCGACGAGCGCCGGCCGCGACGGTTTCCAGCAGATGGATGACTGGCTGAAACCCACCGAACAGATTACGAAATGGCGCTGGCAGGTCGAATACCCGGAACGCATCGGCGAAATGGTGCGCCGCGCGATCAAGCTGGCCGGCACGCCGCCCGGCGGTCCGGTCTATGTGCGCCTGCCGAAACATATCCTGCGCAGTACCGGGATAGAGCAGACCATTTACCCGCAGAGCCGCTTCACGGTGCCGATGAACCTGTCGCCGCCGGACGCGGTCATCGAACAGGCAGCAAAGCTGTTATTGGAATCAAAAGCGCCGATGTTGAATGTCGGCGCCGAGGTCACGCGGGCCGGCGCGAACGCCGATGTCATCGAACTCGCGGAGCTGTTGTCGATCCCGGTTGCGCAGGGGCACAGCGTGTACGGCGACTTTCCATTTCAGCATCCGCTGTTCGCCGGCTTTACCGTCGGCGGTGCGCCGCGCGGGCTGCGCCAGGCTGATGTGTACCTGAATCTCGGCGGCCACATGCCCGACCGGACGATCTTCGCCGCACCGGTCCCGGCCGCAACCACGGTCATCGATGCGCGCATCGAGTACGGCAAGATCGCGAACCTGTATCCGACCGATCTCGCGATCGCCGGCGGTGCCAGGGAAACGACGCGCGCGCTGATCGACGCGATAGACGGGTTGGCGAGCGGCTCGCGGATCAGGAAGATTCGCGCCGAACGGCTCGCAAGCGTGCGCGAGGCAACGGCCGCGGCCGAGCAGCGCCGGCAGCAGCGCATTGCGGATGCGTGGGACGCGAGCCCGATGTCGACCGAACGCCTGTCGGCCGAAATCAACCGGGTGCTCGACGATCGGGCCGTGATCTTATCCGAACAGGGCGGGCGCACGAATATCGGCGGCATCGATTTCACGCCCGGCGGCCGGACGCTGATCGGTCCGACGACCGGCTATGCGCTGGGCTGGGGACTCGGCGCGTCGCTCGGCGTGAAAATCGCCCGCCCGGATCAGCAGGTCGCCTGCCTGATCGGCGATGGCGCCCTGCTGTTCGGCCAGGTCGAAAGCCTGTGGACCGCGTCGCGTTACGACATCCCGGTCATCATCATCGTGTTTAACAACCGCAGTTACGACTCCGAACGGCAGGCCCTGTACCTGACCAGCCTGCTGCCCGGCGCGGACAAACCGCAGTGGAAAGACATGTCCTGTTATCTCGGCGATCCGGTGGTTGACTTCGTCGGTGTCGCCCGGGCGTTCGATATCGGCGGGGAACGTATCTCGGCGCCCGCCGAAGCCGGCCCGGCGCTGAAACGCGCGGCAGCCGCGGCACGTGAGGGACGACCGTACCTGATCGACGCCGTCATCGCGCGCAGGGGGCACGCTGCGGAGTCGACCTGGTATCCGGAGATATCCATCGCCGGCCGGCGGTCGAGAAAAATCTGATATAAAGGTGCCAGTGGTGACTAATCGGATTGGTGTCTGACACCAATCCGATTAGTCACCACCAGAATTTTAATAAAAAAGCGGGGGACTCGGCATGAACATGAAATCCTTTGGATCAATTCCGTTTCATTCGTTACGACTGCTGACCAGCACCATCGTGCTGTCGCTGTTCGTCGCCGCGCCGGGCGCTTATGCGCACCAGTCCGGTGAAGCCTCGGGCGTCAGGATCGTGATCATCGGCGCGACGGCAAAAACCGCGAAGGAATTGATCCCGCAAGCGTTGTGGCGGGGTCACGAGGTCACCGCGCTGGCGCGGCGGCCCTACCGGATCGAACACGCGCCCCACGAGCGCCTGACGATTGTCAAAGGCGATGTTTACGACCGCGCCTCGATCGAAAACGCGCTGTCGGGTGACGAGGTCGTGATCTCGGTGTACGGGCCGCGCGTCGACCTGGAGTCCGTGATCCCGGAAACCGACCTGATGTCGACCGGTACGACCAACATCATCGAAGCGATGAAGGCGAAGGGCAACACGCGGTTATTCGCCACGAGTTCGACGTCGGTGCAGGAGGTCAAAAAACGCGGCTACACCGTCGATACACCGCAACCGGAGGGACTGACAGCGACGAGTGGATTATGGTTCTGGAACATGCGCGGCCCGTACATCGACATGCTGAAAATGGAAGAGATTGTTCTCGACAGTGACCTCGATGCCACGGTACTGCGGCCGGGTCAGATGCTGGAATTGCCGGCGCGCGGAAACGTGCTCATCACCGTCGACGACAAAACGCCGAATCGCCGGATTATTACTTACGCGGATTTCGCTGCGTTCATTCTCGACCTCGTCGAATCGAAGCAATACGTCGGCAACATCGTCGGTGTCTACAGTGACACAGTGATCGACTTCAACTCGAACATCGATTTCGAGGCCGAGGCGAAAAAACTCAAGCAGGCGAAGCTCGAAGCCGAAGCCGACCTGGCCGCCGACGCGGCGCGCGAAGAATAGGCCCCCTTGTCGGACGCGTCGAGCTTGGGATCTTGATCAACCGGCGCACAGCGATACAGGGAGCCGGCGCCGCGGCGCTTCTGGCGCTGACCGCGAAACCGGGACGCGCGCGCAATACGTCGCAGGTCCTCGTGATCGGCGCCGGACTGTCCGGCCTGAACACGGCGCTGCTGCTCGAGGAACAGGGCGTTGACGTCCAGGTCATCGAAGGGCGCAGCCGCGTCGGGGGCCGCATCAAGACGCTCGACGACATTCCCGGCAATCCGGAGGCCGGCGGATTTAATTTCGGCGGCGGTTACGCGCGGCTGTTCGACGCGATAGACCGCTTCGGGCTCGAGGCCTGGGACTGGACCGACCGGCAACACAACCTGCGTGAGCGGGAACTGGCGCTCGACGGTGAGATCGTCGCGCCCGGGGCATGGCCGGATCATCCGCGCAACCCATTCCCCGATGAGTTCCGGGAAACCATGCCGTGGTCGTATTACCCGCGCTTCATCGATCGCAACACGCCGCTCGCAACGCCGCAAGACTGGCAGAATCCGGAACTCACAGAACTTGACGTGTCGCTGCACGAATGGATGCGCGGGCAGGGTCAGACTGACGAGATCATCGAGATGGCCTGCAATCTCAACTGGCAGCTCGGCAACTCCGCGCACGATGTGTCGGCCCTGTTCGCGATGTTCGATTACAGCTGGGGCAAAACCGTGTTCCGCGACCCGAACCGGCCCGGTACGTTCGTGATCCGGGGCGGCAATCAACAACTGCCCCAGGCGATGGCGGCCAGTTTGAAAAACGAAGTGCATTTCGACCGCGAGGTCAGCGGCCTGCGTTCCGCAAACGATGGCGCCGAAGTCCATTGCCGCGACGGAACCGTATATCGTGCGAACCGCGTGATCTGTTCGGTGCCGTTCGCGGTACTGCGCGGAATCAACGTCGACCCGGTGTTCACCGGCGTCCAGGCGCAGGCGGTCCGGTCACTGGGCCGCCAGTTGGTCGCCCAGGTACACCTGGTGCCGACGGCGCCGTTCTGGGAAGACGACGGCCTTGCGCCCGGCATGTTCACCGACGGCGCGGCCGGATTCGTCATGCCGATCTTCGGCCACGACGACCCGGACGAGCTGACCAGCCTGCAGGTCTGGCTTTTGGGTCCCGATGCGGAGCGTGCGGATCAATTGGACATGCAAGGCGCAACCGCGCGGGTCGTGTCTTCCATTGAAAACCTGCGACCGGCGGCGAAAGGCAAGCTCGAGGTGGCCGGTTACAAATCCTGGAATCGCGATCCGTTTTCCGCCGGCGACTGGGCCGTGTTCGGACCCGGTCAGGTCAGCCGTTTCGCGGGCGCCATGGCCGCGCCCCACGGCCGGATCCATTTCTGCGGCGAGCACACGGCGCTCGCCAACCGCGGCATGGAAGCGGCGATGGAATCGGGCGAACGCGCGGCGATCGAAGTGCTGCAGGTAATCTGAGAGAAAGATGGTGTCAGACACCAATATGATTCGGAAATTGGTGTCAGACACCATTTTTCTTCTGTGGCTGATCACGCTTTGCCTTGCAGCGCCTGAAGTCATGGCTGAACGGCCCGAAGTGAACGAGGCCGCGCGGACGCTGACGCTGATCGAGGCCTGGGTCGGCGGCACCTACGACAACAGCGCACAGGTCGCGGCCGAAGTTGCAGCCGGCATTCCCGCAGACGAACAAAGCATGCGGCTGCACCAGGTCATCACGCCGGTCACGCTGACCGGGTTTGACGGCCTGACGTTTTATTCGCGACTGACGAACGACGGCACGGTCGACACGCTGCTTGCGGTCGGGCTGTATCACTTTTACCCGGAACCGGATCGCGACCGGGTCGTCATGCGCCTGCTGATGTTCGATGACACGGCGCGCTTTAGCAACGCGGACCTCGAGCCCAAGCGCCTGCAGGGTGTGACCCTCGACGACGTGCACTGGACCGATGGCTGCGAGTTTTATTTATCGGTCAGCGAGGACGGTGCGCAGGTCGAAGGGGCGATGAAGGAACGGAGCTGTTTTCCGGTTAGCCGTCGGACCGGTCAGAAGCTGATGCATGTCGATGAACTGATCCTCAAACCGGGGGAATTCTGGAACAACGCGCGGTATTACGACCTGGACGGCAACCTGATGTTCGGGAACACGCGCGGCGGTTACCAGAAACAGATACTCCGTACGCCGTACCGGGTGGAAACGCTCGTGACCGGCGGGCCGATGCACGGCGCCAAGGGCATCGCGTTCGGCCCGGACGGTATGCTGTATGTCTGCAGCGTGTATGCGCAAAGTATTTATCGCGTGAACATCCAAACGGGTGAAGTCACGACGGCCGTGCCGGCACCCGATGGCGAGTCGGACGATGTCGCGTTCGCACCGGATGGCACGATGGCCTGGACGGCTTTGCCGAGCGGCGAGATTCGCGCGCGGCGGCCCGGCGGCGAGGTGTTCGTCGTCGCGTCGGGGCTGCCGTTGATCAACCCGTTGCGGTATACCGCTGACGGACGCCTGTTCGCCGCGCAGATCGGCATCGACCGCTTCCTCGAAATCGATGTCGCCGCGAACCAGCCGCCCCGCGTAGTCGCCAAGGGGATCGGCCATTTGAACAGCTTTGTAATCACCGGCGATGATCAGGTCTACGGACCCCTGGCGGGTCTCGATACGGTGGCGCGGATCGACATCGAAACGGGCGAAGTCACGCCGGTCGTCGAGAACGTCGGCACGGTGTCCGCCGTCAAACTGAATTCCCGCGGTCAGCTTTTCGCCGTCGGCTGGTCGAGCGGACAACTGTTGCGCATCGACGCCGGCATGGGTTTGGCCGAAGTCGTCACCGTGATCGATCCGCCGCTGGATAATCTCGCGATCGGTCCCGACGATACGATTTATGTCAGTCAACCGGCTCGTGGCGCTATCGTCAGCGTCAATCCCTCCACCGGCGAACAGGCCGACGTGGTGCCCGGCAACATGTCGGTGCCGGGCGGGTTGGCCATGACCCTGTGGCAAGGCCGGGAAACACTGATCATGGCCGACGACTTTGCGTTCCGACTGGTCGACACACAGTCCGGCGCGGTCTCGGCGATCTCCGATCTTGCCGATTTCATAGACCCGGCCGCGGCGACGGACGTAGCAGTCAACGACGAAGTCATCGTGTTGAGCGATGTCACGCGATCGCGGGTTTACATGATCGCCCGCGACAGCGGTGAAAAACTCCATCAATGGAAAGGCATCGGCGCGCCCTATGGTCTGGTCCTGCTGGATTCGGGAGATCCAATCGTCGCCGATTTCGCCAACGGCCAACTGATTCGGCTCAGCAGAACGGACCGCAAGTCGCGCGACATCGTTGCCGACGAACTGAGCGGGCCGGTCGGCGTTGCACGGGCGGGCCCGGATGCACTGTACGTGACCGAAGCCATAGCCGGCCGGGTCACGCGCATCGATTTAACAGACGGCAGCAAGGTCACTGTTCGTGACGGTCTGATTCAGCCCGAGGGATTGGCCGTGCTACCGGACGGCCGCATCGCCGTCGTCGAAGCCGGCGCACGCCGGCTCACCGCAATCGATCCGGAAACCGGTGCGACCGAAGTGCTGGCAGCAGACCTGCCGGTGGGCCTGATCGTGCCCAACACCCCAGCTCCGGTCCATGTGCCCAGCGGCATCGCGGTGGGCAACAACGGAAATTTATATCTGACCAGCGACCGGGATCACAGCGTAATCAAACTCGTGCCGGCAAATTAATTGGTGTCAGACACCAATTTTCTGAGCAAACGGTGCCGTTTATTTTTTCTTTTGCGCCTTGCGATATTCCTTGTGCCAAACCTTAATGAGTTTGTCCAACATCTTGTTCAGGCGCTTTTCCATTTTCGTGGGATTATCCGAAATGGTATCCGTCGTAGTGCCGCGCCATACCATTTCCTTCTTTTCGGCGTCCCAGATATCGATCACCAGGGTGCCTTTATCGTAGGTGACCACCCGGGATGTCGACGTCCCCATACCCATGCCCATGGAGCCGCCCCGATGACCGTATCTGCTTCCATAGACACCGCCATAGCCACCCCCATAGCCGTAACCCATGTGATCCGTAATGACGCGGGTAGTCTGCGATTCGGAGGCATAATAGGTCACGTAGACATCCGGGATCTCATCACCGGTCACCTCGGTCATGCCTCCCTCGACCATTCGTTCCGTAATCCCGTTGCGAACGCGCTCATGCCACAACGGGCTGGACTCGCTGAGATCTTCATCCGACTGGACCCAAGTGAAAGTCTTGTAACTTTCAAAATCGGCCTCTTTATCAAAGTCAACGTAGGATTGCTGTGCCGAGGCACTGGCCACCATGACCAAGGCCGCCAAACCAACAAGTGTGCGCATTATTTATCCCTCTGTTGTTTTCGTATCTCCGACCAATGGAGTGTTCCAGTGTGCATAATACCCCAATCACTCAAGCCCGCAGGCTTTCACCGGATAAACTCAACCCCGGAACACTGTATTTATTGGTGTCTGACACCAGTAAATACATCCAGCAGCGATCTGAATTCTAGGTGATATTACGGATTCTTGGGGCCGGCAGATCGTGCCATATTAAGAAGAAGGTGGATAAATAAGCAACAATGGAGACTCTCTGGCAATGAACGTCAAAGTTGAAGAAATTATGAGCCGTTCGGTGATCACGACGGAACCACACAAGAGCATCGATCATGTTCGCGGCTTGATGGAGAAAAATAAAGTCAGTGCCATCCCTGTCATCAACACGGACGGCGAAGCCCTGGGCATTGTCTCGTCAACGGACCTCGTGCCGGAACTCAACGGCAGTTCCCCGGTCAGCAAGCTCATGACGGACAAGGTCTATACTGTTCCGAAATATGACGACGTGAGCATCGCGGCGCGTGTCATGCGGAACCACCACATCCATCGGGTCGTCGTGACCCACGAACAGAAGGTGGTCGGCGTCCTGAGCACTTTCGATCTGCTGAAACTCGTGGAGGACCACCGCTACGTCGCCAAGAATGCGCCGACGAAATCGACACGCAAAAAACCGAAACGCCAGTAATCAATTGGTGTCAGACACCCATTAATAGTTAGGATGGTCCTATGAATTCAATTTGCAGCAATTGTGTATTCTGGGAAGTACCGCAATCGGAGCCCTTGCAGGTCGGTGAATGCCGCCGATATGCCCCCAAACCCTTGCTTAAAGACAGTCACGCGGAACGTCCAACGGTGTTCACGACCTGGCCGAATACCTACGAAACCGACTGGTGTGGTGAGTTTGACTTACGGACAAATAAAGTAGGGTAAAGTTGGCACTATGAAATATTCGTCCATCATCCTTGTGCTGGTCATCGTGGCGGCGGCGTGTACAACAACCACTGACCCTCTAGAGGACTACGAGGAACTAACCCCGACCCGGATGCCGGCCGCACCCGCTGTGCAACCGGGGCGTTCAGCAGCGCAAGACCCCGAGTTGGTCGAACATGGGCAATATCTCGTCGAATTGATCGGTTGCGCGGTGTGCCACACGGACGGTGCATTAATTGGCGAGCCACAATTTGATGAGTGGCTCGCGGGCTCTAATGTCGGCATCGCCCACTCGAATCCGATGAAAGGTGACAATCCGGGCGTCGTTTTCCCGTCGAATCTAACCCCCGATCCCGACACCGGCATCGGTCGGTGGAGTGATGACGAAATCATGGCCGCCATTCGTAGTGGTCGCGACCACCATGGAGGGCGACTAATACAAGCCATGCCATGGCTGGTCTACTCGATGATGTCCGATGAAGATACGCGCGACATTGTCGCGTATTTGCGCAGCTTGCCGCCGGTCAAACACAAAGTGCCCGATAACGTCACGCCCGGAATAAAGACAAACAAACGCTTTGTACACTTCGGCGTCTATCGCAGCCGACGATAATTGGTGTCTGACACCAGGCGATTTAACGGGCGGCCAACTTCTTCTGATCGACACCCAGTACGCGCGCCACACCCATCAGGACCCAGACGATTGCGGTCACCATTTAAGTAAACTGCCCCCCGGATCCTCGCTAACTGAAATGCGGGATGACGCGTTCCTTGATCGTCTGCAAGCCACCCATCGGGTCATCGAATACGCGTAACGCGAGGTCCGTGAGCCCTGCCCGCTCGAATTCGCGAAAGCGCTCGACCTCGCGGTCGATGTCGCCGTAGTCGCCCGACGAACTGACTTCGTCGATCAGGCGCTGCACGAGTTCTGCGGGCACGCCCTTGATCTCACCCGTGCCAGTGACGCCGGCGGTCAAAAAATTGCGAAAGTTGTCCCTGACCAGTTGCGCCTCTTCTTTATCGAGCAGATGATCCAGCCCGATGTGCGGCGGGATGACCTCGGCGCGTGCGAACAAGCCGCAACGGGCCTCATACATCGAGGCCTCGCGGTCTTCCTTGATATGCCAGGCCCAGAAGTTGCCGATGCGAAAATCTTCGGCTGGATGTGTGCGCTGCGCGAGGCCGGCCTGAACATCCCGCATGACTTCAGGCGTCCTCGCCGGCGTGACGTCACCCACTTGTAAACCGTCGGCGATGCGCCCGCCCATGCGCAACATCTGCGGTCCCATCGAACAGGTGAAGATTTGCGGCGGCGGTGATTTCATGAAACTCATCTTGAACGGCTGACTGACGCTGAAAACCTCACCTTCATAGCCGCGATGAAATTCGCCGGATGACACGAGGTAGATAATCTCCGCGGCCTCGCGCACGCCTCGCACGATGCGCATTTTCTTGAAGTCGAGACTGTCGCCAGGCGGCCGATTGACCGTGGCCAGCGCCATCGCGCCGCCGCCGCCGAGTCCGAGTATGGCGCGTCCCTTGGCAAGCTCGTTCAGACTGATGATCGAATACGCCATCCTGAACGGATGCATCTCGTAAGGGACTCAGCGCGAGCACGCCGAGTTTGATTCTGCTGGTCGCGACCGCGGCCTGTGACAGGCCGATGAACGGGTCCCAGCCGTTGGGCAAATTCGAATGCCAGAGCGTGCGCACTCCGGCCTTCTCCGCCTCAACTGCGTATTCGGCGACTTGCTGCGGGTGCATTTCACAGCCGATGATGATTTCGATGTCCATCTTTTCCCTCCGGTTGGCTCGCCCGGTTCATTTTAGGCGATTTTCATTGATTGCCTTATATTAGACCGCAATCTCGGAGGTTTCGATGTAATGCCCCGATTGCCCTACCCAATGCGGTTTTCAGGAATATGATGTCGATCCCGGCTACTGAATCTGCCCGACGACTCGTCGCAATTCTTGCGATGTCCTGTCTGATCAACGGTTGCGCGCAGAAATTACCCAGGGATGTGCCGGCGCCTCCGAACCAGGTCGCGTCACCGCAGGCCGAGACCGGGGTGCTCGACGCCATCGGTGATGCCGTCGATGCGCGATTGGCGCCCGGTCATTCGGGCATACTGGTTGCTCGATAAGAACGAAGACGCGTTGAACACAAGGCTGGCGATCATCGATCATGCCGTGTCGTCTCTCGACGTGCAGTATTTCATCTGGCAAGGCGACGAAACCAGCATCCTGTTCGGTCAGCGTGTGCTCGAGGCAGCCGACCGCGGTGTGCGGGTCCGGATTCTGTTAGATGACATGGCCATGACGGAGTCAAGCCGTGGAATCGCCGCATTTGATTATCATCCGAACATCGAAGTCCGAATCTACAATCCCTGGGAATCCCGGGGCTCGACCCTGGGCAAGGGTTCGGAATTCATGTTCGATGCGGGCCGATTGAATCAGCGCATGCACAACAAGATTCTCGCGGCCGACAATCGATTCGTGATTATCGGCGGCCGCAATATCGGCAATCGCTATTTCGGTTTATACGACGGCTATGTCCAGAATGATCTCGATGCGCTGATCGCCGGGCCCCTGGTATCCCAGATCAGCGGGATGTTTGACGTCTACTGGAACAGCGACACGCTCTACCCGGGTAGTGCATTTGCTTTGGGTCAGGATCCGGAAAAACTTTACCAGGACTTACGCACCGATATTGACGAATTCATTGCTGAAAATGAGGCGATGCTGAAGTCATTCGATGTCGCACGTCATGACTGGCGGGAACAACTGGAAGGGTTCCTGAATACAATGGCAACCGGTCCGGGTGTTCTGTATTTCGATGCGCCGGAGATCGATCGGAACGCAGGTGAGACACGAATGGCCTATCGGATCAAAGGCTATTCCGAACTCGCCGAGAAAGAATATTTAATCGCCTCGGCGTACTTTATCCCGAACGAGGAAATGATTACCGCGATCCAGGATCTGACGGACCGCGGCGTTCAGGTTCATATCCTGACCAACTCGCTGGCCTCGAACAACAATACGGTTGCGCATACCGGTTACAAGCATTGGCGTGACGACGTGCTGAAGGCCGGCGCCGAACTCTATGAGTTGCGTCACGACGCCGCGATAAAACCAATGTATGACACGCCGCCGGTCACCGCCCAATTTATTGGCCTGCACAAGAAAGCCTCGGTGATCGACCGGAAGCGGGTCTACATCGGGTCGTTGAACCTCGATCCGCGGTCGATCGATATTAATACGGAAATGGCGATTATCATCGAGAGCGAAAAACTCGCCGGGGAAATGGCCGATTTATTGGAGCGCGACATGCATCCCGATAACGCCTGGCAGGTCAAGTTCGATGCGGATGGCGATCTGATCTGGGTCAACAGCGACGAGACCGTGACGCGGCAGCCGGCCCAGGGGAACCATGCAACGCTTTCAGGATGCGTTACTCAACCTGATTCCGATCAAAGATCAGCTTTGATTAAAAGCGACCGATTTACTAATCGCTGAGCGAATAATAAATCCGGCATCTTTTCTAAATAACCGCGACCCGAAATAAATAGGGGTGCGCCCATAGCATGATCGCATAAAGACCGAGTGCCGCCGTGACGGTCATGACATCCTGCCAGGCCGGGATACTTCGTCCTCGTCTTCTGCACGCCACGCCGGGTCAGCGACCAGATGCTGATCAGTGCATAGCCGCCGAAACCGCCGAACAGAATCAGAGAAGCCAGGTCACCGTTCGCCAACAGGTGTCCGGCGGACCATGCGGTCATGCCCCACAACATCGGGTGGCGCGTGAGCCGGCGGAGGTTGGTCGGCAACAGCAATGCAGCCATCAGGATGAAACCCGCGGCGACAAGCAAGAGCGCGGCCTCACGCCCCCACGCAGGCGGAGACCAGAGGTGGATGAACGGCGCTATCATCACGCCGGCGATGATGCAGACCATACCCGTGACCGACGTGGCGATGTAGATCCCGAGGAAGCGCCCTTCGCCGAGCCCAGCCCACCAGCTGTTCGCGCAGGCCCAGCACGCCGGGTGACAAATGTGCGCCGAGAAACAGAACGAAACCAAGGACCAGGAGCCACATGCGGGTATTGTAATTTAGTGGATGGCGTCTGACACCGACTCGATGGTGTCAGACACCCATTTTATTCCGCATCCTTCAGCATCCCCAACCCCCGCTCTATGTGATACGCCATGCGGTCGCCGAGAAAGTTGTCGCGAACAACCACTTCGTCACCGATTTCCAGTGTGCGGGGCGTTTCGCCCGTAAAGGCAGGCCATTCGGGCAGCCCCTGCCGGTTGGGGTTACCGGTTTTCGCGAACTGGACCCAGTATGCGCTTATGAGTTGACTGACTTCCCGGTCCCGGTCCGTGACGTGTTCTAAATCGCGTTCGGCATCGACAGTTTGCATGACGAAGGCGATGTCGTCGGTGTGGGCCGCGCCGGGTTGGCGGTCGCGGCGATCTTCGGCCACGTAGGAGAAGTGGTATCGGTAGACGGGTTGCTCGATCAGGTCCATGTTCTCGGCCACGTAACGGGAACCGCTGAGCCCGATCAGGTCGCCGAAGATGGCATCGTCCAAAGCTTCGCCCGCCAGTCCGGGATACAGACGTTGCTTGTCGGCTGCGGGAACCAGTTTCGCGGCAAACTCCGGCGAAAATCCACCACCGATCATGCGGCCGAGGCTGGCTTCCCAACTCACGCCCCCGGTAATGTAGGGCACGGCGTGTTGTTTGCCGGCCGCATATAACAAGGCCGGTTGCCCGGGAATCACCTCGTCATCCACGAGGGGCGTAAACCGATCACGCACACCCATGCCCGCCAGGAGTTCTTCGGTGGACAAACCACGCAGCGTGGCGGCGAGATCATCGGTTTCGCCCAGGTTCAGGTTTTTGACGAGGGCTTCGCCGACTTTGATGCCCGAGGGCCGAAAGCCGACCCGCCGGTCAACACGCTGATCTGCCGCGAGGCCCACTGAAGAGCTCTGACTGATGGCACGGTGGAACAAACCTTTCGCCCGCGGCACGATCATCAAGGTATTGACGAGACCTGCGCCGGCGGATTCACCGAAGACGGTCACGTTGTCGGGGTCACCGCCGAAAGCGTCGATGTTTCGTTGCACCCATTCAAGCGCGGCGATGCTGTCCAACAAACCATAGTTGCCTTGCGGGTCCTCGGGATGACTCGCAAGGATGGCCGGGTGCACCATGAAACCGAACAACGCCAGGCGATAATTAATCGTGACCAGCACCACCCCCTGTTTGGCCAGGGTCGGGCTGTTCAGCCGGGGAATATTGCCCGTGCCCTGAGAGTAACCGCCGCCGTGAATCCAGACCATGACCGGCAGACCGGCAGCCGGATCAAAATCGGGCGTCCACACGTTCAGCGTCAGGCAGTCTTCGCTGATAACGTCGAGTTCGAACCACAGGAATTCCGACGGGGGCTGTGCACAGAACGGGCCGTAGGCCGCAGCGTCACGCACTCCGGTCCAGGCTACGGCAGGTTGCGGCGGACGCCAACGCCATTCGCCCACGGGCGGAGCCGCATAGGGAATGCCCTTGAACGCCGCAACACCATCGATCATGGCGCCCTGCAACTGGCCGGAGTCGACCGTCACCACGAGTTCGGATTCCGGCGGCGCACACGCGGCCGTTACGATCGCGACCAGCACCGCGGTGACAACAATTCGCACTCGAGTTCTCCCTGTTCTTCGGCCGTTTGAGGATTATCTATCCGGGACCTGACACTGATTAGACATAACGCAATATTGCACCGAAACAGACGGTTTGCTCCCAGTTTTTAATGGTGACCCCAGTAATATTTAACTGGCCCTTTTTGTGAGGACAGTCATCGGTGAAGGATCACGGCAACACGCTCGCACAAACCCTGATCACTGACAAGACCGTTGTCAGCGATACGGCAAGGGCCGGCGAAGTTACGCAGTCCATCACCGTGTCCTGGCTGGCCGATGGGCAGAAGCAATCAGCCGAATTTTCCGGTTCGGTCACGATCGGCAGAGACGCAGCCTGCGAAATTTGCATCGGCGACGAAGGTGTCAGCCGCCGGCATGTTCGGGTCTACCGTGAAGCGGGCCAGTGGTACGTTACCGACCTGAACAGCGGCAACGGCACCTTGCTCGATGCCGTGCGCATCCAGAAAGCGATCCTGCCCGCTCTTGCAACTCTGCGGCTCGGCCGCGGGGGACCGAAGATCTGGATTGAAGCGTCGGGCGCGCCAGCCAGCGCGTCGGTGGATGAATTCGCGGAACACTATTTCGGTGATCCGTCCGATCAGGAGGCGGGGCATCGAACGCTGATGGTGCGCCGCGCGTATCGCAAGCTCGATAACAAAAAGAAGCGCCGCTACCACGGCATCATCGCGGGTGCCGCCAGCGTACTGTTATTGAGTGCAGGTATCGGGATCAATCAATATCGCATGCTGCAGGAAACGCGGCAGCTCGGCGTGAATATTTTCTATGACATGAAAACGGTGCAGGTGCAGGTCGCCCAACTCGAGGACGCCGTGCGTGCATCGGGAGACCCGACGCGCCTCACCGAATTCAATGCGCGCCGCGAGGAAATGCACGCGATGGAATCGCAGTATGACCAGTTGCTCGATGAACTCGGTTTGTTCGGGTCCGGGCTGAGTGACGAGGACCGCATCATCCTAAGGGTTGCGCGCATGTTCGGTGAGTGTGAACTCGACATCCCGGATGGCTTCGTCCGCGAGGTCAAAAACTATATTCAGAAATGGAAGGCCACGGGCCGGCTGAAACAGGCACTGGCGCGCATGAATCAGGACGATCTCGCACCGGTCATTGCGGCCGCCATGCTCGAAAATGACCTGCCGCCGCAGTTTCTCTACCTGGCGCTGCAGGAAAGCGATTTCGATGCCCGCGCGGTCGGACCCGAAACGAGATTCGGCATCGCGAAGGGTATCTGGCAATTCATGCCGGCTACGGCATGGCATTATGGCCTGCGCACAGGCCCGCTGGTTGAGGTCAGCCGTCATGATCCGATGGATGATCGCTTCGATGCAGAGCTGGCCACTGACGCAGCCGCCCGCTACCTGCGCGATATCTATAACCATGAGGCGCAGGCTTCAGGATTGCTCGTGATCGCATCCTACAATTGGGGCCCGACCAACGTGCGCAAGCGAATTCGGGAAATGCCAGATAATCCGCGCGACCGGAATTTCTGGCAACTGCTCAAGCAACACGAGATTCCGCAGGAAACCTACGATTACGTCTTCTATATCGTCTCCGCGATCGTCATCGGCGAAGACCCCGGATTATTCGGCTTCGATTTCGAGAACCCGCTCGAAGTTTAAGTTGGTGTCTGACACCAATCATTGATTAACCTGTCTTTTCGATATAGCCGTACGTGGGTGGGATTGATGCGACGGGCGACTTGAAGCCATCGGGCTTTACGATGACGACATCGCACGAGAAGCGATCGAGTGTCTTTTCCGCCGTGTGCCCGACGATAGCGCGATCCAGCCACGACCGTGCGATCGCACCCATGACCACGATGTTGGCGTTCAACTCGCTTGCCATTTCAGGCAACAGCTCGACCGGGTTGCCTTCGCTCATATGGACCTGCTCGGCCGGAAAACCGACGTCGCCAGCCATTTTTTGTAATGCATTGGCGTGCGCGTCGCGAGTCTGGTCGAGCAGGCCAGAATCCAGCGCCACGGCAGCGACAGTCGGCGAGGCAAACGGGCCGACTATGTGCGGCGGTGGCGGCTCAAAGACGTGGGCGAGATGCAGGCGTTCCTCGAACATCGCGGACAAGAGTTGTGCCGTCTGGATTATTCGATGGTCGAGCGCCGTGGTTTGGTCATGCTGGTGCGTGGGATCGATCGCGGCCATGACCGTTGCGTGATTCGCCGCCGGCGCTGGTTTGACGAGCCAGAGCGGGCATGGGCACTCACGAATCAGGTGCCAGTCGGTATTTGTGAACAACGCCCGTGAAATCGCCGAGTAATGATGCGTGTCCTTCACGACGAAATCGGCTTCCAGGCGCAACGCCTCCCGGACGATCGCCTCATGCAGCGGGTTATCCCAGACGACTTTACAGGAGACCGTCCGCCCTTCACTGCGCAGCGGATCGGCCAGGTGCTCCAACACGTTGAATTGCTCCTCGATCGCCGCGCTGCGCAGGTGCTCGAGGTCACTTCCGGTCACCCACTGTACGTGGGCGATATCAGGGTCATAGATGCATGCGAGCAACGCCAGGTCGGCGTCAATATGGCGCGCGAACTCGGCCGCTCTCGACAGGGCGGGCTGGTCTTTGGTCGTGGGATCTATGACCACGAGTATTGAATGTTGTTTCGCCATGGCAAATTCCTCGCGAGAAACCGGGAAGCACTACCCTCCCTTTTATTATACGGACGTGGCTGCCGCCCTTATGAATACGGAATACTGTGTATTGTACGGGTGCCGGTGTAAAGTATTTAAGTTGTCGGAGTATACCTTTACACCAAAAGACAAATAACTTAAATACTTTACACCGGCATCGTTGACCAAGGAGAGATGTAATGAAAAAATTGCTTGCCACACTGATCGGGCTGAGCTGTCTGGTGACCGGCAGCGCGTATGCTGTCGGATTTACCCTGAAAAGCGCGGACCTTGGCGGGCAGCTGACCGAGACACAGGTCTTCTCCGGGTTTGGCTGCAGCGGCGGGAACGTCTCGCCGGCGCTCGAGTGGACCGGAGCGCCCGGGCGCACGCAGAGCTTTGCGGTCACGATGTACGATCCGGACGCCCCGACCGGAAGCGGTTGGTGGCACTGGGTCATGTTTAATATCCCCGCGGACACGAATGGACTGAAATCCGGCGCCGGTAACCCGGACAAAGGCCTGGCGCCGAAAGGCAGCATCCAGAGCGTGACGGATTTCGGTGCAAAGGGTTTCGGCGGGGCCTGTCCGCCCGAGGGGTCCAAGCCGCACATGTATCTATTTACGGTTTTTGCGCTCGACGTGGACAAGCTGGATCTCGGCGAAGACACCTCGCCGGCGTTGGTCGGATTCATGCTGAACCAGCATGTCCTGGCCAAGGCGTCGCTGGTCGCTTACTACAACCGGTAAAAGCAAAAGCTAACTCCTTCTTCCGCTGGTCGGGAAACCTCGGTTCGACCCCACTTGCAGAAAAACACGGCACTTTATTTACAGTGGAACGGTCACGGCGTTGTACCCGGCGAGGCCTAAGGTCTCTTCGTTCTGGTGCATCGCCGGCGTGTACGCGTCGGGATCGAAGGTGGTGAGATTTTTCCCGGCTTTCTGCGATTCGATGTAGACGAAATCGACGCGGCCCTTGCGGGCCGATTCATAACGTTCGAGGGCGGCGCCGACGGAATCAGCACTCTCCAGACAGCGCGCAATGATCACGGCGTCTTCCAGGGCCATGACCGCGCCCTGGCCCAGGAACGGGCTGATGGGATGCGCCGCGTCGCCAAGTAATGTGGCCCGCCCCACGCTCCAGGTGCGGAGCGGAGGCCGCTCGAAAATACCCCATCGATAACATTCGTTCGGCGGCGTCGCCGCCAGGACGGTCTGCACGTGGCCATCAAATTCGGCGAATTCTTTCTGTACGGCATCGACGGTGGACGGCACGGTCCATCCTTCCTCGGCCCAGGTGTCGGTGCGCGCCGTCGCCACGTAATTGACCAACTCACCGCCGCGAATTTTGTAGCGGGTAAAAAAATGTCCGGGTCCGACGAACACGGCGGTATCCGGATCAACCCATCCTTCCGGCAGGTCATCGATCGGAATGACCCCGCGCCAGGACACGTAGCCGGTGAACTCGGGTTGGTCCTGACCGAACAACTGCGCACGCACCGCGGAATGAATCCCGTCGCAGCCGATCAGCAGGTCGCCGCTGACCGATTTACCATCGGCGAAGTGCGCGGTAATCTCATCCCCGGATTCAGACAGCTCGGTAAAGGTGTGATCCAGGTGAATGCAGTCGCGGTCCATCGCGCGAACCGCGTCGATGAGTCCGTTGTGCAGATCCGCGCGGTGAATCTGGCAATACGGGGCGCCGAACTTGCGAATCGTCTGTTCGCCGTGGGGGACGTCGACCATGACGCGCCCGTCCCGGTAGTGCTGGACCGCGCCGGCGGGCGGGACGCACGCGAACTCCTCGAGCACCGGCCCGAGGCCGAGGTGTTGCAGAACAATCGACCCGTTAGAGGCGACCGTGAGCCCCGCACCCAGCTCACTGAGCTCCGGGGCCGCTTCGTAAACGGATACCCGGAAGCCCGCGTTTTGCAGGGCCAGGGCCGCGGTCAGACCGCCGATGCCGGCCCCGACGATGACGATGTGGAGGTCTTTCATCAGTGCGAGGATAGCTAACTTGGGGTCTGACCCCAACTCAAATACACTACGAAAAAGGAGACCCGTGTGTCCGAAAAAGTTTCCCGACGTGAATTCCTGGCCGGCACCGGCGCGGGTCTTGCTCTGGCTTCCGGTGCGGCGGCCACCGCCGCGAAACCGGTTTCTGGCGCGACCCCAACAGCGCCTTTCGACTCCCTGCGGGATTATATTCAGGCCGTCGACGCCCACGGGCTGTTGCAGCGTTTCGACGCGATCGATCAGGATGCCTACGAGGGCACCGCGCTCATGTACCGGCTCGTCGATCACCATGGCAAGGGCCGGACACCGGTCGTTTTATTCGAGCGCGTCAAAGTTGGCGGCCGCTGGATCGACGGTCCGATCATCGCGAACCAGGCGCGCCATATAGACTTGGAAGCGCTTCTGTTCGGTCTCGAGCCGGTGCCGAACGACGGCCCGGCCACGTTCGAAAAAGCCCGCGCGTATCTCGACGCGATGCTCGAAAAATCCGGCGGCATGTATCCGAACATCACGCCAGTGGAGTTACCGCGCGCGAATGCGCTGTGCAAGCAGGTCAGTTTGACCGGCGACGAGATCGATATAACGACGTTCCCGTTTCTGCAGAACAATCCCGGTGACAGCGGGCGGTATATCAACTCGACTTCCGTGTTCACATCCGATCCCCGAGATGGGCCTCAACATCGGCACCTACCGGTGTGAGCTCAAGGGTCCCCGGCACATATCGGTCGGCACCGGCGCAGGCCAGACCGGTTACAAGATGCTGATCGCGGCGAAGAAACGCGGCCAGGGCACCGCGCCGATCGCCCTCGTGCTAGGCATGGACCCGATGGTCTGGATGGTCAGCGGGACGCGCATCCCGGAACGCCGCGGCCCGAAACCGGTCGACGAACTCGCGACCGCCGGCGGTTTGCGGGGTAAAGCGATTGAAGTCGTGAAATGCGAAACGAACGAAATGCGCGTGCCGGCCCATGCGGAAATGATCATCGAGGGCGAAGTGCTGCTCGAGTCGTTCGAGCCGAACGGCCCCTACGGTGAGGGCTATGGTTACATCGGCGCCGCGCGCAACGGGTTTACGATGACGGTCACGCGGATCACGCATCGCGAGGACCCGTGGTTCGTCAATAATTTTACCGGCATCACCGAATCGATCAGCGAAATGCCGGCCGCCGCACTGACCGTGGCCGGGCTCAAATATTTTATCCCGGAGATCACGGACTTTCGTTTTCAGGAGAACGTGACGTTCATCAGCATAAAGAAAAATAAACCCGGGCAGGCGCTCGAAATCGGCAAGCGCATCACTAAGGTGATTCCGGCGTTCAAAGTCCTCATGATGGTCGACGACGACGTCGATCTCTGGAACGAGGCGGACCTGTTCATGGCGTTCGCGACACGCTGGCAGCCCTACCCTGCGAGCCATATTTTTGAAGACCTGCCGACACTGATGCTGGAACCGAGCGCGCCGGTTCGCGGACGCAGCGCCAAGATCGTTATTGATGCGACGCGGCAATGGCCCGAAGAAGGCGGCCCGAAAACCTACCCGGCGTACCGCCGCCAGGTCCTGGAACAACATGCCCCCGATATATTCGAGCGGATCGCTGCGAAATGGAGTCTATAGATTTAAAGGTCATTCCGGGGACAGTTTACTTATCTGCCGCTGAGGTTGTCAGTCGACGAAATAGGTAGATGAGTAAACTGTCCCCGGAATGATGCTGTTACAAATACTTACAACTCTGACGCCTGATCCGCTGGTAAACTGGCTCCGTTCGCGTCGAACCCAGGGAGTCCAACAATGACCAATAACCCGACCGATGCCGTGCGCATCGGCCCGATCGAATTATTGCCGGGAATCAGCCGCACAAATTTCTGGACATTCCTGCTGGCGGCGTTCGTCTGCATCGGCATGCTGGCGACGCTGAATATCGCCCAGTCATATATTCTCGTCCAGCATCTAGGGATTCCGTGGTCCGAGCAGGGGGCGCTGAGCGGCAACCTGACCCTCGTCACCGAGATCATGAGTATCGTGCTGATCGCGCCGTTCGGTATTCTGGCCGATCGGATCGGGCGCCGCACCGTCATCGTGATCGGCATCATTTTCGTTGGAATGGGCTACGCGTTGTACCCCTACGCCACGACCGCGGAAGACCTTTACCTCTATCGAATCCTGTTCGGCATCGGCATACCCATGACCGCAGCCATGACCGCCACCATCCAGAACGATTACCCGACCGACCGCACGCGCGGAAAACTGCTCGGCGCCACTGCGATCTTCAACAGCCTCGGTATCCTGGTTATTTCCTTCATCGTCGCCCAGTTACCGAATATCCTGTTCAAGGCCGGTTGGGATCCGATTACGGCCGGCAAACTCGCCTTCGGCTTCGGCGCCGCATTGTGTTTCGTCTCCGCGATCGCGTTCCGTTTCGGCCTCAAAGGCGGGACACCGGCGAAAAAGACGGAGCGGCTGCCCTACCGCGTCCTGATTCCCGAGCGGCTTCAAAGCCGCGCGGAACCCGCGCATCGCGCTGGCCTATTTTTCCGCGTTCACGGCCCGGGGCGACGTGGTGATCTTCGGAGTCTTCGTGGCCCTCTGGGCGCAGAAGGCCGGCTGGGCGCTGAAGATGAATCCCGGCGAATCCATGGCGGTGGCAGCCGTGACCATCGTGGTCGTGACCGTCGCGGGCATGGTCTGGGCGGGGATATTCGGCTTCATCATGGACCGCATTAACCGGGTCAGTTCCATCGCGATTTCCCAGTTGCTGGCCGCGTGCGGGTACCTGTCGATGATCTGGGTCACCTCCCCGCTGGATTACGCAATGATGCCGGCGTTTATTCTGCTTGGCGCCGGCATGTCCGGCGCGATGATGGCGAGCTTCGTCGTCATTGGTCAGGAGGCGCACTATAAAGAACGCGGCGCCGTCACCGGCATGAACGGGCTGTTCGGCTCGGCGGGCATCCTGGTCGCCGCCTTCGTCGGCGGCCGCCTGTTCGACGCCATCGGACCCTGGGCGCCTTTCGCCATGGTGGGCGCCGCGCAAGTGCTGATCTTCGTGGGTGCCGTCGTGATCCGGATCGTGGCGCCGGGAGAAGCCCCGGCGAAAAAATTGGTGTCAGACACCAATATTTTAACGCCCTCTGCGGAATAAAATCATGATTCGGGTTCGTACCGGTTCGAAAATTGCTTCTAATATTTGGTGTCTGACACCAATTTTTTGCCGAGATATAATTATTTTATGTATATCAATTTCTGGTACCCGGTAGCCGCTTGCGAGGACATCACGAACGAGAAGCCCTTGCGGGTGCAGATCCTGGCTCTGCATTTCGTCGCGTTTCGCGATACCGGCGGCAATGCCTATGTGCTGAGCGACACATGCATCCATCGTGGTGCGGCGCTCGGCGAAGGCAAGATCGTCGGCGATTGTGTGCAATGCCCCTATCACGGCTGGCAATACAACGGCGCGGGTGAATGCACTCTGATTCCGTCGCAGAGTTCGGATGAAAAACCACCGGCGCGGGCCAAGGTGGATAGTTATCCCGTGCAGGAGAAGTACGGGATCGTATTCGCGTTTCTGGGCGACCTGCCGGAAGACGAGCGCCCGCCGATGATGGAGATCGATGAGTACGAAGACGATGCCTGGCGCGCGAATATTCTGCGCATGTTCGAGGTGGATTATTACTACCAGCGCTCGGTCGAAAACGGGCTGGACCCGGCACACAATGAATTCGTCCACCCCAAGCAGGGCACGCCCGGAATGGCGATGGATTTCAAGAAGAATCCGATCCAGATCGATCCGCTTACGGACTACGGCAGCGGCTTTATGATGCCTTTCACACAGCACAATCCGGAAGGCGGGTTGATGTCCGAAGTTAATCAAGGATACGACGAGATCGTGCGTGCCGGTTCCGGGCATGTCGGCCCGAACGGGCTGGTCACCTGGTTGCACTTCAGTAAGGAGAAGCGGTTCCACCAGTATTTCTTCGAAGCGCCTATCGATGAGAATCGGACGCGAATTTTTTTCGTCAACATGCGCCACTTCATGATGGATCCGAAGAACGATCAGCGGATCGTCGACATCAACATGGAAATTGCGCAGGAAGATATCGACCTGCTCGTCAAACTGAACCCGGTGCGCACGCCGGAGACGATGACAAAGGAATTACTTGTGCCGACCGACAAGCCGCTCGTGCGTTACCGCGAACTCCTGAAAGAATGGGAAGAACGCGGCTGGCGCATCGATATGCAGAAGCTTGCAGAACAGCGCGGGAACATCGCCTCTACAATTCCGTGCCCCGAGCGGCGCATCGCGAAAAACTGGGTGCTGGACGAGGTCCCGCTGGGTTTAACCCATTGGTGCCGGTGTTATTCGACGATGACGACCTTGGCGTCGATCGTGCACACCAATTCGGCGCTCACGTCACACTTTTAGTCCGTTTCGCAGGCCGAAGTGCTTTCAAAACGAAGATTATCGATCCGCGGTTATATCGAAATTGGCCTGCGGGCGAGTGTTGCGGTCAGGGTCCGATTCTTTAATAGGCGACCGACGGAACCCCGGTGATCAGATCGATAGCGCCCAGATCTTTATTGTTTGTATGCAGCGTCAACGCCCGTTGGTTATACGGATCGATTTCCAGCTGAATAGGGTCACCTAACCTCGGCGTCGCGGCCCACAATATTGTCAGCTCATCGGTCATCAGGTCGAGGCTCAGGACTTCGCCGAATCTGTTAACGATCAGTATGCGCCCATTGACACTATCCAGCTCCACGTCCCGGGGATCGCCGACTCCTTGGGTAGCGTCGATCACTACCGACCGTTGCCCTGTCGTGGGGTCAACGGCGATGATAGCAAGCACATCGAGAAATGCATCGCTATGTTGGGCAACCAACAATCGATTGCTGATGGGATCCAGCGCCATACTGATCGGCTGTGCGAATGCGTTGTCGGCATTCGGTGTCGTTGCATCCGACAACACCGCCTGTGCGCCGGTTAGCAGGTCTACTGCGATGATGCGGGCATCGTCAAACTCGCCGAACAGAAGCAGCGCCCTCGCGCTGATCTCGTCAATAACCAGATCCTTCGCATCACCGATGCGCTCGTCCAGCCCCATCCCTACGGTATCCGTGACCAGGGACCTCTGGCCGGTGCCCAAGTCGACGCGCACGAGGTCATCGTAGGCCCGGTCGATAATCCACGCGACGGTGCCGGCCGCGTTGACGGCCAGTTTCCAGGGCTCAGTGATCGGCACATTCACATCAGGCATCTGCGGCTCCGAGAGGATGCTATGCGCGCCGTCGAGAAAATTAATCGCGACGACCGCGCCCAGACCCCGGTCTGCCACCAGGAGCCGGAGATTCGACGTGTCGGTCTCGATCGCCTTGGGTTCGGCGAGAATCGCCGCCAGATTCCCGATCTGGATTTGCGCCGCCGTCGGATTTTTATTGAACAGACTGTCGGTGCTAACAACGGTAATCACGTTAACGCCGTACACCAGCGGAATTTCAGCCTGCCAGGTGGCATAGCCATTCGCGCTGGTCGCCTCAATGCTGTTGACCTCGATGGAATAGACACCGTCGGGATCATTGGCCTGACCGGTGACCACGATGGTCCTCGCATTCACCGATTCCTGATCCGCAGGCGAAGAAATCTGCGCGGTAGGGGCATCGGCGGGATCCCCGGATATCGTCCTGACGGAGAAAGTCGCCGATGCACTGATGCCGAACAGGAATCGGGTGAGGCCATCAATACCGTCGTGAACGTGAAAGCTGACCGACGTGGTTGTATCAAAAGTCGACGCCGATACGACACGGACCCGCACGCTCGAATTGGGACTCATCTGACCGGTTTTCCGTGTAAACGGCCCCCCGTTAACGGAGTACTCGCCGTCACCGGAGATCGAGACCTCCTTGCTCCCGCAACGGGTGATTTTCACCTCTTCGGACGTAAATTCGGTATTCAACGCCGCGTTGTTGACCGACTTGAAGCTGAACGGAACGACGTTAGCGAAGATACCGCTGCACTCCCCTCCGCCTCCGCCGCCGGAGCCGATGATCGATGCGATGCCAAGCAGCGCGATAAGCAGCACCGCTGCTTTGGCGGCATAGCATTCAACCTGATTCGATAACCAGTGCATCACTTCGTACCTCGCAGACTGAGTCAATTCTAATTCCCTATTCATACCCAAAACCTCATCTATGTGGATGAAAAATGCCTGTCGGGTCAGACCCCAAAATTCACTACCAGTCGTACGTCATGCCGAGCTGCAGCGTGGTGATCGGACCGTCCAGGCCACCCAGGTTCCCGCCGAGTGCATCGACGTCGCTGAAGGTCGCGTAGTGAACGCGCGCGGCGGTGTTGAACGCCCAGTTATTGCCGAGGAACCGCAGCGGCACGTCGACGCTCAGCCCTAGGTACCCGCCGGGGGCATAATCGTTGTAGTGCTCGTTGTTCGGGACGGGTCCATACTCACCCTGGACCATTTCGGCAATCCGCGCCCAGTAGATGCCGGCGCCGGCTTCCAGGTTATACCGGGTTGGGCGATGTCCATTGCGGCCCGGCCCGCTGAACGACCACCTCAGTGACGGCGTGAAAGAAAATACGTCGATCGCCATCTCACCGTGATCCTCCGGCGCGACGATATTACTTTCATTGGTCATGAGGCCGAGGTCTGCGCCAAGCAGCAACTCGCCGCCGCCAAAATGCCGCCATCGGCGATGAACCGAGCCGCTGATGCTGTACCCGTTCTCATCGAATTCACCGTACGGCTGGGTGTCGAGTTCAGCAGCGGCCGGCCACTGGTGAAAGCCCAGCGTTACGGCGGTGACCCAGCGTGACGTGTCTTCGCCGTAAACCATTTCTTCCGTGAAGGCCTCTTCGGCGATGGCACGGCCGGTCATGGCCAGACCCGCGCCAAGCAACAACGCCGCCAATAACCAACGGGCCGACTTGGTACCACTGTTTCTACTCATCGTGTTCATGACTCTTTCTCCTTTTGTCCGGAATCGCGGCCGGCGGCCACCGATTCCCGTTTGCCTGCTGAGAAGCTTGCGCCACGGGGCCAGACAGCCCGGCTACAGGGGACTTACAATTCGTTTACAGATTGCGATTTGGCCCGTTTTCAAAGGTTTCCGGCGCTAAAATGGTGTCCACACGAAGGGGAACGGACCGATGAGCAAAAATTCGGCGGCCCTGGCGAAACTGACCAGACCGCAGTTATCCGGCATCCTGCCGCGGCAGCGGCTGTTCAGCATCCTCGACCGGGGGCGCGAGAAATCCATCATCTGGGTGAGTGGTTCGCCCGGATCGGGCAAAACCACGCTCGTCGCCGATTATCTCGATACCTGGGCACCGGAATGTCTTTGGTACCAGATCGACTCCGGCGACGTGGATGTCGCGACGTTCTTTTATTACATGGCGAAGGCCGTACCCGAGGCACACGGCGACAGCGAACCGTTGCCGCTATTCACGAGTGAGTATCAGAACAACCCCTCTGCATTTACCCGACGTTACTTTCGCGAACTGTTCGCCCGGCTGACGCCGCCGTTTGCACTCGTGTTCGACAACTATCATGAACTTCCGAATCAGTCTCGATTGCACGAAGTCTTGCGCGAAGGTCTCGCGGAGATACCGGCAGGCGGTTGCGTGATCCTGATCAGCCGACGCGATCCGCCGACAGCGATGGCGCGTTTTCGGGCGAATCAAAAAATGGAAGTCGTCGATCCGGACGATCTGAAACTCAGCCGCGCCGAGTCTGACGCGCTCGTAAAAATGCGCGGTCACAAACTGTCGCCGGAGGCACTCGAACAACTGTACGAAAAGACCCGCGGCTGGGCAGCCGGCCTCGTGCTGTTACTCGGCCGCAGCGATCAGGATGCGCCAGCAGCTGAGCTGACCGGCGACCCGACACTGCAGGTCGTGTTCGATTATCTCGCCGGAGAGATTTTCGACTATCTCGACGCAGAGACACGCGATCTGCTGTTAAAAACTTCGTGGCTCGGACGATTCACGGGCGGCATGGCCGATGCGTTGAGCGGACGAACCGACAGCGAAGCGGTGTTCGAGCAACTGGTCAAGGATGATTATTTCGTGACCGCACTGCACGGGCGCGAACAAACGGTCTATCAGTATCACCCGCTACTGTGCGACTTCCTGCGCAAACGCGCGGAGGACAGCCTGAACAACCGCGAACGGGCCGCACTACAGAAACGCGCCGCCGAGTTGCTCGAATCCGCGGACCAGATCGAAGACACCGTCGCGCTGCGTATCGCGGGCCGCGACTGGGACGAACTCAGCCGCCTGATCCGCGAACACGCCGAGACGATGCTCGCCCAGGGCCGGGGTCAGACCCTGGAAGCCTGGCTCGAGGAATTCCCGGCGGCGCGCATGCGCAAGGATCCTTGGATGTTGCGCTGGCTCGCAGCCTGCCGCCTGCCGATCGCGCCGCGCGAGAGCCGCCGTCTGTATGAACAGTCCTATGAGTTGTTTGCCGCCGACGATGGCCCCGATCTCGAGGGTCTGTGTTCCGCACTGGCCGGCGTCATGTATGCGATTCTCAATGATCTCGACGACCTGACACTGCTCGATCGCTGGATCGGTGAATCGCTGAAGATCAGCGAAACCTACGCAGAGTCGCCGAGCCCGGCCACAGCAGCTCGGCTGACCAGTTACACGTTCATGTCGATGGTGTTTCGCCAGCCTGATCATCCGGATATCGAGACCTGGGGCGAACGCACCGTCGCGTTCGGTGAAGCGGACCTGAGTCCACGGCAACTCGCCGAAGTCGCAATCATTATCGCCGCGTCGACCGCCTGGACCGGTCGGTTCCATCATACTGAAGCTGCTCTGCAGGCGTTGCGTCGGCTCGTGACGTATCCGGACATTCCGATGGTGATTCACGCGATCCTGCACAATGTCGAAGCGATGTATTCCATGCTGATCGGCGACTACGATGAGTGCATGACGGCGGTGCAGGCCGGCCTCGAACTCGCCGATGCGACGGGCGTGACGATCTGGCGCAATCGCACGATCATTTTCGGCATCGGCGGTGCGCTCGGGGTCGGCAACGCGGCCATGGCGGACGAACTGGCCGCGCAACTGGACCAGCCGGCGCTGGCGCAGCGGCGATTCGACTCCTGCTTGTTTCATTATTTCCGTGGATGGCAGGCGCAACTGCAGAACGATGTTCTGCTCGCCTACCATGAAGTCCGAAGCGCGCTGCGCATTGCGCGCGAGATCGGATTGCCGTTCTTTGAAATTCTGTGTGGCCTGTCGCTCGGTCAGGTGCTGTTCGCCTGTGGCGATCAGCGCAAGGCGCGCCGAATTTTGAAAGAGATTCGCACAGTCGCCGTTCGTATTACAAACCGCTTGCTGGAGTACATGAGCTTTATCGGCTTCGCACAGATCGCGCTCGAGGCGGGCCGGCCGCGCTCGGGACTGAATGCGTTGCGCTACGCACTCAGCGTAGGACGCGAAAAAGGGTACACACATATGCTTTCGTGGCAACCGGGCGCGATGGCGAAGCTGTGTGTATTCGCACTCGAAGAAGGGATCGAAACCGACTACGTCCGCAGCCTGATCGAGAAGCGCAGCTTGGTGCCCGCGGTGCCGCCCTATCATTTGGAAAACTGGCCTTGGGCGTTTCAAGTGCGCACGCTCGGCGGTTTTGAATTGCAGCGGCGTGACCAGAAGAGTGTTCTCTCGGGCCGCGCTCAGGGGCGCCCGATCGAAGTATTGAAAGTCGCGCTGGCGATGGGAGGCAAGAACGTCAGTGTCAATCGCATTACCGATGCGTTGTGGCCGAATATCGACCGCGACTACGCGCATCGTTCCTTCAATACGACCCTGCACCGATTGCGCAAGCTGCTCGGTGAGGATGCGGCGATCACACTGGCCGATAACCAGCTCAGCCTCAGCGAACGCTATTTCTGGGTCGACACCTGGGTGTTCGACCAGACCCTGGAGACCCTGCGCACGGAGATGCGACGGCCCGGCGCGGCACCGGAAAGATTGAAATCACTTGCGGATAAGCTATTGGCGCTGTACCGGGGCGGTTTTCTTCCGGGCGACGAAGACGCGGCCTGGGTGGTGTCGTGCCGCGAGCAGCTGCGCAATAAATTTGTCCGGTTCATCAACGAGGTTGGGCATTGGTTCGAAGAGAACGGGCAGTTTGATGAGGCCGTGGAGTTTTACTATCGAGGACTCGAGGCGGATGAAGTGGCCGAGAGCATGTATCGGCATATCATGCTGTGTTGTGAAAAACTCGGTCGCCGGGCCGAAGCCATCGATGCCTACAACCGCTGTTGCAAGACCCTCGACTCCCAGCTCCACGTGGCCCCGTCTAAAGAAACCCTCGATATTTACGATAAACTAAAAAAATAATCGGGGTCAACCGATTTTTCTGTAAGTCATCTGTAAGCGCGCCGTTTACCGAATGTAGGCACACGTCACCGAAACTGTCCTCGCAGTAAGCAACACAAGCCACATCATTGTGGCCCCTGTTAACCAAGAGGAGGTAGATGTGATGAATATCTTTAATACAATCAGCCGCGCCGCGATGCTGTTGGCGCTAATTTCACCGATGTCACTGGTCGCCATGGCCAGCGACGGTAAGGACCCGGCGCTGGTGATCTTCGGTGACAGCCTGGCCGACGGAGGCAATTACTTCGTCAATACGGGCGATTATTCACTGGGTCCATTCGAGCTGGTGCCTTCCGCGCCCTACGCGATCGGAGGTTTTCACTTCAGTAACGGCAAGACATGGGTGGAACAGCTGGCGAATATTCTCGGCGACAACAATAGCGGCAAGCCGGCCCTTCGCCACGACGGACACTTTACGAACTATGCCTATGGCAGGGCGCGCTCGCGGCCCGCGGCATCGACGTTTCCGGAATTCGACCTCGGCACGCAGGTCGCGCTGTTCCTGAGCGATTACTCAGGCGGCCCGATACCGGACTCGATATACATCATGGGTACGGGCGCGAACGATGTGCGTGATGCGCTCGGTGCGCTGAGTATCGATCCGAGCGGCGCTATCAGTATGGGCATCATTCAGGCGGCCATCACGGCGACCGCGGATAACATGCTTGCGCTGTACGGCAGTGGTGCCAAGACTTTCCTGGTACCGAACGTGCCCGATCTTGGCATGGTGCCGGCCGTGCGCATGCTCGGATTCCCGGCGCAGATGGCCGGGACGCAGTTGAGCGTCGGCTACAACGTTGGCCTGGCGGCAACGCTCGACAGCCTGGAAGGTCTTCCGGGCGCGCGAATTTTGCGGGTAGATGTCTTCATGCTGCTCCATGATCTCGCAGCCGATCCCGAGGCCGCCGGCTTCGAGAATATTATCGACTCCTGTATTACGCCCGGCACCATCGTCGGCGCGATCTGCGAGAGGCCCCACGACTATCTGTTCTGGGACGGCGCACATCCGACCCGCCGGGGCCATCGCTACCTGGCAGAGCAAATCGCAGCGGGTCTGGCGACAGAGTAAGCGCAATCGGGGTCTGGCATCCGGTCAGACCCCGGTTTTCCGATTCTTTATGGCAACCGCGTATAGTGTCCAGCGGAGCCCGACTGGAATGTACACGGAGAAAAACCATGAATAAGCTTGTTGCCCATCGCACTCTGATTTCGATCACCACGCTCATCTTATTGAGCCTGAGTTTGACGGCACCGGCGTTTGCGGGCGCCCATACCGGTGCCAAAAAGCCGAAACCCGAAATTAATCTGGACGCGGCCAAACGCACCGACATTACCGGCACGGTGCTGGTTACGGGCGCGAATCGAGGTATCGGCCTGGAGCTGGTACGCAATTACGCCGAACGCGGCTGGACTGTCTATGCGACGGCCCGCAAACCCGGCAAGGCGGACGCGCTGAATGCGATCGCGGCCGAGTACGACAACGTGACTGTAGAACAGATGGACCTGCTGGATCTCGATGGGATCGATGCACTGGCGGCCCGGCTCAAGGATATCCCGATCGACGTACTCCTTACTAATGCGGCCATGCTCGGTGAGCCGAATGACCAAAACCTGGCTAACCTGGATTACGACCTGATGAAGCAGGTTCTTAACGTCAACGTGGTTGGC
>PVMK01123354.1_pt1 | contig 30540 bp, 26 predicted proteins | sample 1853481 | NCBI WGS metagenome assembly PVMK01 (sample SAMN08533507, study PRJNA380276) | Marine sediment metagenome, whole genome shotgun sequencing project.
AACTCGTCCGGTCACCACTGTGCCGCGCCCCTTGATCGAGAACACGTCTTCAACCGACATCATGAACGGCTTGTCAGTTTCACGCAGCGGTTCGGGGATGTACTCGTCCACCACGCGCAGCAGTTCTTTGATGCTGGCGTAATCTTCGGCGTCCGGGTCCTGTGACTCACTCTCCAAGGCTGCCAGGGCACTGCCCATCACGATGGGGGTCTCGTCTCCAGGGAAGCCGTACTCATTGAGCAGTTCGCGCAGTTCTAGTTCGACCAGCTCCAACAGTTCCGGGTCATCCATCATGTCGATCTTGTTCAGATAGACCACGATGGCCGGTACTTCCACCTGGCGAGCCAGCAAGACATGCTCCCGGGTCTGCGGCATGGCGCCTTCAGGCGCTGCCACTACCAGGATGGCGCCGTCTACCTGCGCTGCTCCGGTGATCATGTTTTTGATATAGTCCCGGTGTCCCGGCATATCAACATGGGCATAGTGCCGGTTTTCCGTCTCGTATTCCACGTGAGCGATATTGATCGTTATGCCGCGCTCCTTCTCTTCCGGGGCATTGTCGATCGAATCGAACGGCCGGTAAGCACCGAACCCTGAAAATGCGCAGTACTTGGTGATCGCCGCGGTAAGTGTGGTCTTACCGTGGTCGATGTGTCCCATCGTACCCACATTCATATGCGGCTTTGTGCGCTCAAATTTCTTCTTGGGCATCTATTTTCTTCTCCTTTTGCGCTAAAAGCATTTTATTAGCAACGAGAGCCCTCAATGGGACTTGAACCCATGACCCCGTTCTTACCAAGAACGTGCTCTACCGCCTGAGCTATGAGGGCAGTCTCCTTACGTGGCTACGCGCTGACCACAAACAGCGTTCCATGGTCAGCGACAAATCCAAGTGGGCGGTGAAGGATTCGAACCTCCGAAGGCGTATGCCAGCTGATTTACAGTCAGCCCCCTTTGGCCACTTGGGTAACCGCCCGTATTGATAATGATGCCAGCCAGTGAGCGAGAATTTATCATCTCGACCCAATCACCAAAGCAAGCCGACGATGGGAATTGAACCCATAACCTACCACTTACAAAGCGGTTGCTCTGCCGATTGAGCTACGTCGGCGGGTACACCAACCCATTGGGAAGGCGAGAGGCATTATACCAGAGCCCAAGTGAAGGGGCAAGGTTATTAAAAAGCGCCCCAACAAGGGCACCAGGGAAGGAGTCTATCAGGATTCTTGAAGAGCGTCAAGCCGGATTATTGCGCTAATTTGCGGTATTTTTGGCTCAAGTTGGCCGATAATTATTGGTTAAATCCGCGCACTTCCCAGGCCAGGTAGAGGGCAATGGAACCAGCAACGGCAGCATTGAGGGACTCAATTTTTCCGCGCATGGGCAGCTGCAGCAGCTGGTCGCAGGATTTACGGATCAATGGTCGCATGCCCTGCCCCTCGGCGCCAATGACCAGGGCCAGAGGTCCGCGCAGGGCTTTTTTTTCCAGAAGCTGGGCTTGCGGTCCGCTTTCTAAGCCGATCACCCAGATATCCCGATCCTTGATGGTTTTAATAGCCTGGGCGAGATTGACCTGCGTGACCAGCATATGTTCGCTGGCGCCGGAGGAGGCGTTAACCACTGCCGGGGTGACGGTGGCAGTGCGGCGGAAGGGCAACAGCACACCATGAACACCTACAACTTCTGCGGTGCGCAGCAGTGCCCCCAGGTTTTGGGGGTCCTGGAGGGTGTCCAGGACCAGGATAAGCGGGGATTCAGCGCGCTGCTCACAAAGCTCGAAAATATCTGGCAGCGCGACGTACTGGTAGGCGCTGACTTCCAGGAGCAGACCTTGATTGCCCGGCTGAAGACGATCGAGATCGGCGCGCGGGGTAGATTTTACGGGAATATTTACCTTATTACAGAGATCGAGGATCTTGGCCAGCCGGCCCTTACTTTGGGCGCCTTCAGCGACCAGCAATTGGAAAATATGGCGGCGACCAGCCCGCAGAACTTCATAGACCGGGTTGCGACCATATATCCATTCACGCATAATTCTTTTGGTAAGGGTGGGCCAGTACTAATTCGGACTATTTCCAACGCCAGGTGGTGCCGTCCTTTGAGTCCTCGATGAGGATTCCCAGTCCGGCAAGCTGGTCCCTGAGCTGGTCGGAGAGCTCCCAGAGCTTGTGTTCACGCAATTGATCTCTGAAGACAACCAAAAGGTCGATGAAAGGTGCGGCCTGCTGGTTCTCGGTTTCAGGGCGCTCCAAGCGCAGACCGAAAACATCTTCAGCCAGCTCGCGCAGCAAGACCTGGGCTGGATCGAGGGCGGACTGCGGCACACCAGCATCGCGGGCCTGGTTGATCACGCGCACGAGGTCAAACAAATGACCCAGCGCCCCGGCCGTGTTGAAGTCATCATCCATGGCAGTGATGAAGCCGGATCGGGCAGCCCCCATCTGCTCACTCAGGACGGTTTTTGTCTCTTCAGGGACTGGATTGTCCTGCTGTGAACCAGGGCGCAAAGCCGAGCGAAGGCGTTCCAGATTGCTTTCAGCCTGGCTGACCACTTCCTCGTTGAAGGTTAATGGCGAGCGGTAGCTGGAATTAAGCACCATCATGCGCAGCGTATCCGGGTCGTGTTCATCCAAAAACTGCTCGATGCTGACGATATTGCCAATCGATTTGGACATCTTGTCACCCGAGAACTGCAGCATGCCATTGTGGACCCAATAACGAGCGAAGGGCTTGCGGGTCAGGCTTTCGGTTTGGGCGATCTCGTTTTCGTGGTGGGGGAAGACGAGATCGTTTCCACCGCCATGGATATCGATCTGCTCGCCGAGATGGTGCAGGTTCATTGCAGAGCATTCGATATGCCAACCAGGGCGACCCTGTCCCCATGGGCTGTCCCAGGAAGGCTCACCGGGTTTGGAGGCTTTCCACAGCACAAAGTCCATCGGGTTTTCTTTGTCCTCATTGACATCGATGCGGGCTCCAGCCTGCATCTCTTCCAGCTTTCTGCCAGAGAGCTTGCCGTAATCATCTTTGCTGGTGACGCGGAAGAATACATCACCATCCACCTCATAGGCGTGATCGCTGTCGATCAGATCGGCGACCATGGTGACGATGTGCGGAATCTCCTGGGTGGCACGCGGATATTCCGTTGCCAGAAGAACGTTGAGGGCCTTCATGTGGTCGGTGTATTCTTTGATATGCTCTTCAGCCAAATCCAGGGGATCGACACCTAAATCGTTAGCCCGAATGATGACTTTGTCATCAACATCGGTATAGTTCATCACGTGCCGGACTTCGATGTCACTGTATTCCAAGTAGCGGCGAATGATATCGTAAACCAGGGTGGACATAGCATGCCCGACATGCGCCTTATCGTAAACCGTGGGTCCGCAGACATACATTAAAACAACATCCGGTACCAAAGTTATTAGCGGTTCTTTCTGTCGGGTGAGGGTATTGTAGATCTGCTGTGCCATGGGATCTCTTCCTATACCTTAATCATTAATTTGGGCGAAAATCATGCGCCCGGCGGCGGTCTGGAGAACCTTGGTGACCACAACGGTGACCTGTTTGTTGATCTGCCCGCGGCCATCTTCGACCACGACCATTGTGCCATCATCCAGATAGCCCACTCCTTGACCCGATTCTTTACCTTCCTGGATGATGTCAACCAGGAGCGGTTCACCCGGGAGGAGCACAGATTTGACGGCATTGGCCAGCTCGTTGACATTTAATACTTGCACACCCTGCAGCTCGGCGACGCGATTGAGATTGTAATCGTTGGTCATAATGGGGGATTTCATCTGGCGAGCAAGGACGACCAGTTTTTCGTCAACCTCGCGCACGCCATCGACATCGATATCGCTGATGCGCACCGGGACGGTGGCATCTTTTTGTAATTCAGACAGCACTTCCATGCCGCGCCGGCCTCGCTGGCGGCGCATACTGTCCGCAGAATCGGCGATGTACTGCAGCTCATTAAGTACAAACCTGGGGATAAGGAAGGTTCCGAAGAGAAAGCCGGTGCGGCTGATATCCGCAATGCGACCGTCAATGATAACACTGGTATCCAGCAATATCGTGCGACCCTCATCGACCATTTCGCCAGCTGCATCGCCAGCCCGTCCAGGCAGATTCATGCGGAAGACAGAGAAAATGTCGTCCTTGCGCATGATGAAAACTGCGATGCCGAGGTAGCCGAAGAGCAAGACGCCGACGAAGGGCAGGACTTCACCAAATGGCGATGGCAGGGCTGAGAGGGGAAAAGCGAGCAGAGCGGCAACCAGCAAGCCGGCGATAAGACCGATGAAACCGGATACCAGGGTTTGAGATGAAACCCGACCAAGGATGCCACGTAGGGCTCGTACTGGCCGAGTGCTGATGTAGGGTGTGATTATTAAGCCAATCAATGCACCAACAAGAGCGAAAATGACCGCATAAAGGGCTTGATTTTCCCCGCTTAAATCACCTACATAGATCCCCCAGTAAACACCCAGACCGGCAAAGACCACCATGCCGACCAGGCGAGCAATAAAATCTGCACTCATGATAATGACTCCCGGATAATAAAAGATAAATTCTTGTGATATGACAATCGCTCATATCCATAATAATCGCACTCATCGTTGACCTGCTGTGAGAGGTTGTTCTAGATCCCCATATCTTGCCGAGTAATTTATCGATCGCATGAGAATAATGATAGATAAGTGCTGTCTTGCAGAACGTGCTTGAATTCGTTTCTTTAATAGATAATAATCGAAAAGCGGTGCTGTACTGGCGATTATTATTATACTATAATGATTATCCCAAGCTCGAAAAACGCATAAATAACCACCTATAGCCCGCATTTCATATATATTTGACATGGTTTTTATTCCCAATGCTGCCCAAAGGTCTCAAAAGACCCTGGGAAACTGTGAATCCACCTGAGGAGGAGAAGATGAGCGCAATTACAGGCAACGGAATTACCCAGAAAGAATATAAACGTCGAATCTGGGGATGGACAATGTACGATTGGGCAAACTCAGCATTTGCGACGACTATTATGGCTGCAGTTTTACCAGTCTACTACGCGGATGTTGCGGGCGCTAACCTGTCAGGCAACCAGGCAACAGTGTACTGGGGATACACCACGTCCATCGCCCTGCTACTCGTGGCAATTGTGAGCCCGGTTCTGGGTGCGATGGCTGATTTTAAGGGCGCTAAAAAACGCTACCTCACTATTTTTGCCCTGGTGGGAATATTTGGGACTACATTGCTGTTCTTTGTATATTCCGGTGATTGGTTAAAGGCATCCGCCTTTTTCATTATCGGAAATATTGGATTTGCTGGTGCAAATGTATTCTACGATTCCCTGCTGCCTCATGTCGCTAAAAAAGAGGATATCGATCAAGTCTCCACCAGAGGTTACGCGATGGGCTACCTGGGGGGAGGGATTCTGTTAGCGATCAATATTGCTATGATCATGCTCGTTCCAGATGGATTAACCCCACTGATGACCCGCCTTTCGCTATTAAGCGTTGCTATTTGGTGGTTGTTGTTCACCATCCCACTTTGGAGACGTGTTCCTGAACCGCCTCGCAGGGTCGAAGAAGGAGAAGAATATGGTAATCCAATAACAGCAGGCTTTCGCCGCTTGGGGATTACGTTTCGAGAGCTTACCAAGTATAGAGAATTACTCAAGTTTTTGATCGCCTTCTGGTTATACAGTGACGGTATTGGAACGATTATTAAGATGGCGACCATTTATGGGGCTGAAATAGGTATAGGTCAGATTGACTTAATTGGTACCTTGTTAATGGTTCAATTTGTAGGGATTCCGTTCTCGTTTGCTTTCGGTTGGCTGGCGAAGAAGATCGGAACAAAACAATCCATATACTTGAGCCTGCTGGTATACACACTGATCTCGATTGGTGGCTATTTTATGAGCACTGCCATCCATTTCTGGTTATTAGGTTTTGCGGTAGCTGTTGTGCAGGGGGGCAGCCAGGCTCTCAGTCGTTCCCTTTTTGGGCGCATGGTTCCCAAGAGCAAATCGGCTGAATTCTTTGGTTTCTTCAGCGTGAGCGCAAAATTTGCAGGTATTGCAGGACCATTCCTGTTTGCAGTTGTTGGCGCGTATATGGGGAGCAGCCGCTTGAGCATTGTTTCCCTCGTAATTTTCTTCATCGTTGGTGCTATTCTTCTTTCTCGTGTGGATGAGAAAGAAGGTATCCGAGTGGCAGAGGAGGAAGAGGAATCACTGGTGGCAGCATAATCTACTGAATCATGTCCAGATCTTCCAGCGGCGCACAGGCTCAGAAAGTCCAGGCTATGTTCAGCCGGATCGCCAGGCGTTATGACTTGATGAACCGCTTGATGACGGCCGGGCAGGATACCCGTTGGCGGAGAGAGGTGGTCCGCAGAACCCAAGTAAAGGCAGGCGAGCGTCTGCTGGACCTGGGAGCAGGAACTGGCGACCTGGCTCGCGAAGCTGTGCGGCAGGTGCCTGGGTGCACAGCGGTCGCGGCTGATTTCACCCTGGAAATGATGCGGGTCGGAAAATCACGCTCTCCCAGCAAGCAATTGAATTGGACCGGGGCGGATGCGCTGCGCCTGCCATTTCCTGGTGAGACATACGAGGCAGTAGTTTCTGGATTTCTATTAAGGAACGTGACGGACATCAAGCTAGCGCTGCGGGAACAATGGCGGGTGCTTAAGCCCGGTGGAATAATGGTAGCACTGGATACGACCCGCCCAGCTGAGAACAGGATACGGGTGTTGATCCATTTTTATTTGCATGTGATAATACCCAGCCTGGGCAAATTGATCACGGGTGAGGCCGAAGCCTACACCTATTTACCAGAGACGACGGCAGCTTTCCTGGAAGCTGAACAGCTGGCTATATATATGGAAGAGGCTGGGTATCAGCAGGTGGGGTTTAAGCGCTTGATGTTCGGATCAATCGCGATTCACTGGGGTATGAAATGAACGACCAGGCGCTTGCGAGAAATGGAGATGAGCGATGAGTGAGCGGATAAAAAGATTGGTGGTGGGTATCTCCGGCGCATCCGGGGTGATCCTGGGGATCAGGACGCTGGAGGTGCTGCAGGAGATGGAGATTGAGAGCCACCTGATAATATCCCCTGCCGCGAAAGCGACGATCGCTGAAGAGACGGATTGGAAGGTGAGCGATGTGATGGAACTGGCGGACGTGGCTTACAACCACGCAGACATCGGTGCAGGAATCGCCTCGGGTTCATTTTCAACACTGGGCATGATCGTGATCCCCTGTTCGATCAAGACTTTATCCGCAGCAGCGAATTCCTTCGCCAGCGACCTGCTCTCAAGGGCGGCGGATGTGACTTTAAAGGAAGGGCGACCATTGATCCTGGTGGTACGGGAAACCCCTCTGCACAGCGGTCACCTGCGCTTGATGAGCGAGGCATCCCAGAACGGGGCGGTAATCTTCCCTCCAATGCCTGCTTTTTATGCGCGCCCAACCAGCATCGCGGATATGATCGATGACACGGTGGGCCGGGTGCTGGCCAGGATGGGGATTGAGAACGAAATTTACACCAAATGGAAAGAATCTTAGAGCCCGCTGAACTGAGAAAGACTTTGGAGAAGCTGCTCGCTTTGAGCACCATGACCCTGGCTACATCCAGCCCGGATGGGGGTGCCCATGCTGCAGATATATATTTTGCTTGTGATGAGCAGTTAACCCTGTATTTCTTTTCCGACCCTGAAAGCCAGCACAGCAGCGATATCCAGCGGGATGCCCGGGCAGCAGTCACCATCCATGCTGACCGCAAAGGTTGGGAGCAGATCCTGGGTGTGCAGATGCGGGGACATTGCGAGGCGATCTCAACATCAGGGGTGTGGGAGCAGGCCTGGGAGGTCTACCTGGCAAAATTCCCATTCGTCAGCAACCTGGAAGAAGTGATTAAGGTGAACCAGCTCTATGGGTTTTCCCCTGATTGGATACGGCTGGTGGATAACAGTCAAGGTTTCGGTTTTAAGCAAGAATGGATATTTATGGAGATCGCGATAGAGGGGGCAGTGGTTCGCCGGTGGGAGCAGCTGGGCGGCCGAGGCGATGTGCGTGGGCAAACAAATGGCTGACAGGGACATGGAGAAGGCGGCTCTGAGGGGAGAACCATCCTACGTGTGGCGCAGCGGGCAGGAAAGACGCCTGCAAATGATCAAAGGCGCAGCTGGCGAACGCCTCAAGGGACGCATCCTTGAAAACGGCTGCGGGGTAGGTGTCTACCTGGAACGGCTCTCGGAACAAAGCCAGATGGCGGTTGGCCTGGAATTCGACTTTCAGCGAGCCCAGGAAGCCCATATCAACTCAGCGAATATCCTGAATGCGGCCGGTGAAAATCTACCTTTACCTGATGCGAGCATTGATTTCATGCTCAGCCATGAAGTGCTGGAACATGTCCGGGATGACCGCAAGTGTGTCGAGGAAATGGCGCGCGTCCTGGCTCCCGGCGGCAGGATGGCAGTCTTTGTACCAAACCGGGGTTACCCTTTCGAAACCCATGGAGTTTATTGGAGAGGGGAATACCAATTTGGTAATATCCCGCTGGTCAACTACCTGCCGCGGAAATACCGCGATAGCCTGGCTCCGCACGTGCGGGTTTACGGCAGCAAGGATATGCAGGGCTTATTTTCCGGGCTGCCTGTGCGGATCGTTGAGCGCCGGATTATTTTCGGGGCTTACGACAATATCATCGCACGCTGGCCGACATTTGGACGTTCGTTGAGAGGGATTCTGCAGGACTTAGAAAACTCGCCCGTCCGGGTATTCGGTCTATCCCATTTCTGGGTCCTGGAGAAGATCTAGATCCTAGCTTTGCTTAAGCCGAAAATCATAGATGCCATTTTCACTGCTCCAGATATGGCCGCAGCTGCGGCAGGTGAGGGCGGCTGAGGTGCGATCAAAATCAGACTGGTCGCAGACAAGGCAGCGGAACATTTCCCCCGTAGGAGCAATGGGAGTTTCACCGGTGGTGGAGGTGGACACAAATACGCTGGGGCTCAGCTGCCACCAGTTACCGGTCAGCTGGGCAATACCATCCAATTTAACCAGCAGGTCAAGGGGAAACAAGCGCTTGATACTGTCCACGCGGAAGTGAGATACAGTCAGCTGGCGGTTGATCAAAAATCCACTGCTCTCCAACCAGCTGCGAACGGACTGGGGGTGGAAATCGAAATTCAGCTCGGTGAACTCGACAGCTTCAGGGGAATACGGACTCCAGGTCTGGCGCCCCAGCGCGTAGCGGAGCATGGCTTTAAGATTGTGCTTATTGGCATACTCAAGGATGAAATTTGCATTGGGCTGCAGAGCAGAACGAACCTGCTGTATGGCAAGCTGGGGCTCGGCCATGTGGTGCAGGGTGCGGATCATGGTGGCACCATCAAAGACACCCGCCACAAACGGCAGCTGGTAAACATCCGCGGCGACGTAAGTGTAGCGATCGCTGGTGCCCAGGTTGGCCTGGGCCTGCTGCAGCTGGGTAGCAGAGTAATCGACAAGCACTACTTTTTGATAAGCATGGTAGCGAGGGGTATTGCGCCCAGCCCCGGCACCTATCTCCAGCATCAGCGTACCTGACCTGGGAAGCAGGCGGCGCAAGGCGAGTGCTTCAACCTGATCCTCGTACTCGCGACCACCAGTATCCCAGAACGTGGACTGGTAATCGGATCCTTCGTAATCACAGACGGGCGGTTTATCTGCATTCATCATAATAAGAAAGGCACGCAACCAGTGGGAAAAGAGGTTGGCGTGCCCTTTTATAGCACAATTTCACGAGCTTGGTTAGCCTGATTTTGAAGGTTTTATGCGGGTGCGACGATCACATCCTCTTCGAATTTCGTCTCCATGGTGTGGCCGTTGTAACCGCGGCCAAAGGCGCGGTACTGAAAACCCAGGTCACGGAGTTTTTCTGGTTCGTAAATATTGCGGCCATCGAAGAGCACGGGCTGTTTCATCGATTGACGGATGCGATCGAGATCAAGATGCTTGAATTCATTCCACTCGGTGACAACCACGAGGGCGTCACAGCCGTCGGCCATTGTATAGGGATCTTCAGCCATTTCGACATTGGGCATCAGTGGTTCTGCGACGCTCATGGCAACCGGGTCGAAGGCACGCACCTTGGCACCCCGCTGCATGAGAGATTCAGCGATATCGATGGCAGGCGCATCGCGCATATCGTCCGTGTTGGGTTTGAAGGATAAACCCAGTAATCCAACCGTGGAGCCGTTCAAATCATCCAGCATTTCCAGGAGTCGATCGACAACCATGGGCCGGCGATCGGTATTGATTTCCATGACTGCATTCAAGAGCTGCGGGTGGCGGCCCTTCTCAGCGGCCATGTAGGCCAACGCCTTGACATCCTTAGGAAAGCACGAACCACCGTAACCAAGCCCAGCATCCAGGAAGAAGGGTCCGATGCGTTTATCGTAACCCATACCAACAGCGACTTCCTTGATATCAGCACCCAATTCTTCACAGATATTGGCGATTTCATTAATGAAGGAGATTTTGGTGGCCAGGAAGGCGTTGGAGGCGTATTTGATCATCTCGGCAGTGCGCAGGTCGGTGATCACGATCGGGGCACGCAGGGGCAGATGCAGACGGGCTACCCGCTCGGCGGCTTCGTGGTCCAAGGAACCCAAAACCGTACGGTGGGGGCTCATGAAATCACTTATGGCGGAGCCTTCGCGCAGGAATTCAGGGCAGGAAACCACAGAGAAAGGTATAGGTTTGGCCTGATGGTTGGAGATAATCTCTGCCACCCAGTCACCGGTCCCGACTGGAACTGTCGACTTGTTGATGATGATCAAGGGTTCCTGCATTTCTGCAGCGACAGCCCTGGCAACCGCTGCAACATGCCTGAGATCGGCTTCACCATCCACCCCGGAGGGAGTCCCAACAGCGATAAAAGCGAATTCTGTTCCTTTCAGGGCTTCCGGATATGAGGTGGTGAAAGACAAGCGCCCGGCACGCACGTTGCGCTCGACGAGTTCTTCCAGAGCGGGTTCATAAATTGGCATTTCCCCACGCTTCAAACCGTTAATACGTTCCTCACTGATATCCAGGGCAACAACGCGGTTCCCGAGATCTGAAAAACAGGCCGCGGTTACTAAACCCACGTAACCAACGCCGATGACACAAATTTGCCTCATAAAATTTCCTCCGAATGTAAGCCGGTAATAGAATCGCGGGGAATATTACGCCGAATAGTCGACGAATCTATGCTGATTGCTCATTTCCTCCCCATATTGACCTGGAATTTTTGAATTTTCATCAATATATATAACGATCTTACCATGCTATTATTACACATAATAAGACAAAATTACACGTAAAAGATCATCCGGTTGGAATGACCTCTGTCACTTGTAATTCGGGCGAAAATACTCTAAAATATCCCTGATAACGACATATAATACGACCAAAAAGGATGAAATTACTATGCAAATAACTCGCCAAGCCGATTATGCCATGCGTGCAGTTGCTTACCTGTCGAATCTTGGACCGGAACAGAGGGCAGCAACCAGCCAAATTGCTGAGGATCAGCAGATTCCGCCCTCATTTTTAGCAAAAATCGTCTCTCAACTGTCAGTAGCAGGTTTGCTGCAGACCTCACGGGGAGCGCGGGGTGGCGTTTCGTTAGCACGCACTCCCGAAGAAATCTCGTTCCTCGAGGTAGTAGAAGCGATCGATGGACCCATTTTGCTCAACGAGTGTGTCGCAGATGGTACGGCCTGCAATTTTGGTGATTCATGCGCACTGCGCCCGGTTTTCTGTGATGCACAGGCAGATCTCGTAAATCGATTGGAAACCACATCATTTCTATCGGTAGTTAAAACGAACGGGAAAGAGGCAGCTTAGCGCAGCTAACAAAATAATAAGGTTTGTCATATATCGGCCTTCCTAATCCGTTTTTTGCGGTATGATGGTATCGAAGCGAGGTATGTAATGCCAAGTGGAGTACCGATCGATCGCCAATGGGTGTTTGTACTGGATGATGGGAGGTCGGTTGTTGATTGGGGTGACGACCTGATTCAAGACCTGTTCAGCGGTGATTTCCTGGAAAGTAATCGAAAAGATCCCGGTCATCCGATCCGCGATGATGAGCTTGATATGCTGAAAAGGGCTGGACGAATTGAGCGGTACGATACTCGCAATGTATATATCTACGCTTTACCCGAACGCCCACGACCGACAATCGAATAAAAAAACGTACTTGATCGTTTAGCAATAAATCCCCTTCCGGCTTATAATCCACCGGGAGGGGATCTCTTTTATGAAGGAGAGGTGAATGGCAGGTAAACGAGTTGTGCGCGCCCCGCGAGGTACGAAACTGCACTGTAAGTCCTGGTTGACAGAAGCACCATTTCGTATGATCCAGAACAACCTGGACCCGGAAGTGGCGGAGCGTCCCGAGGATCTTGTGGTCTACGGTGGACGCGGTCAAGCAGCGCGCTCATGGGAGGCATATGACGCGATCCTGGAAGCCCTGCAGAATTTAGAAACTGACGAGACTCTGCTGGTGCAATCAGGAAAGCCAGTGGCGGTGTTCACCACCCACCAGGACGCACCCAGGGTGTTGATCGCCAATTCCAACCTGGTGCCGCACTGGGCGACCCAAGAACATTTTGATGATTTGGTTGCCCGGGGGTTGATGATGTACGGGCAAATGACTGCCGGTTCCTGGATTTATATCGGCACGCAGGGGGTACTGCAGGGGACTTACGAGACGCTGGGCTCGTTGGCGCGCCAGCAGGGCTGGCCATCGCTGAGAGGTAAGTTTGTTCTGACGGCCGGACTGGGCGGTATGGGCGGCGCCCAGCCATTAGCGATCACCATGAACGAAGGTGTTGGATTGGTAGTGGAGGCCGATCCGGAGCGGGCCAAGCGGCGACACGAAATGGGCTATATCGACCTGGTGGTGGACACGCTTGAAGAAGCGATGACGCTGGTTGAGGAAGCCGTTGAGACTGAAACGCCGCAATCGATCGGTTTGATCGGCAATGCAGCCGAAGTTTACCCGGAGCTGGTAATTCGGGGGGTGGTACCTGACGCGGTGACAGACCAGACGCCCGCCCATGATGTGCTGATGTATATTCCAGCAGGGTTGAGCGTTGAAGAAGCGGATGCGCTGCGCGAGGACGATCCGGGTGAGTACCAGCAGCGCTCCATGGAATCGATGACCAGGCACGTGGAAGCGATGCTGGCATTTCAAAAGGCCGGAGCGGAAGTCTTTGATTATGGAAACAACCTGAGACAGCGGGCATATGACCATGGTCTTGAGGAAGCGTTTGATTTTCCTGGATTTGTGCCGGCTTATATCCGCCCCCTGTTCTGCGAGGGGAAAGGCCCCTTCCGCTGGGTGGCGCTCTCCGGTGAGGCGGAAGATATTTATACGACCGACGATGTGATCAAGGATTTGTTCCCGGAAGACCAGCACCTGCATCGTTGGCTGAACATGGCGCGAGAAAAAATTCCCTTCCAGGGATTGCCGTCACGCATCTGCTGGCTGGGTTATGGAGAGCGGGTTAAAGCGGGACTGGCATTTAATGATTTGGTTGCGGCAGGCAAGGTCAAGGCACCCATCGTGATCGGGAGGGACCACCTGGATTCTGGTTCCGTGGCCTCTCCAAACCGGGAGACTGAAGGTATGAGGGATGGCACGGATGCGGTATCCGATTGGGCGATCCTGAACGCGTTGATCAACGCGGTTGGTGGAGCGACATGGGTCTCCTTCCACCACGGTGGTGGGGTCGGGATCGGGTTCAGCCAGCACGCAGGGCAGGTGATCGTGGCTGATGGTACGCCGGAGGCTGCCAAGCGACTCGAGCGCGTATTGACCACTGATCCGGGGATGGGCGTGGTGCGCCACGCAGATGCAGGTTATCCAGAGGCGATCGCAGCTGCAAAACGACACGGGATCAAGATGCCGATGCTGGAGGGTGCATGAGATCTCCTTTATTGTGGTTTGCACTCAACCTGCTGGCGATTGCCGCTGTTACGGCGATTGGACCGGCAGAAAAATCATTGGGTACCAACGTGCGCGTGGTCTACCTGCATGGAGCCTGGGTGTGGGCAGCGCTGATCTGCATAATTGCAGCTGCGGTGATGGGGATAATAGGGCTGATCAGCCGGCGGCAAGCAGCTCATTACTGGTCGCTGGCATTGGGGCGCACGGGATTGATCTTCTGGATCACCTACCTGCCATTATCCCTATGGGCGATGCAGACCAATTGGAATGGATTATTCCTGTCCGAGCCGCGCTGGCGGGTGGCGTTAATCTTTGCCATCGGCGGGGTGGTGATGCAGATCGGGATCACCTTGCTTGAGAACCCTACCTGGGCATCGGCATTGAATGTGGTCTACGTGGTGATCCTGGCTTACGTGCTGCAAACTACCGACCAGGTGATGCACCCGGGCTCGCCGATCTTTGGGTCGGGTGCCTGGCGCATCCAGGCATATTTCCTGCTTTTGCTGGTGCTGACTTTGCTGGCCGCCTGGCAGCTGGCGCGCCTGCTGTATGGGATGAGAAATCCCTCGAGAGTTCAGGCGATTTCCACCGAATGAAGGAACCAGAAATTAATCTATCATGCAGCCGGTGATTTCTTAGATTTACCGGCTTAACTACCCAATCGAAATTAAATTGAAGAGCCACCTCCGCATCCGGGTTTTGATTTTCACTGCCACACGAGTGGTGCTGAACACCATGTTCCGCATGCTATACCCCTTCCTGGCAGTTTTTGCCAGGGGGATCGGGGTGGACCTGCCGACAATCTCGCTTGCGCTGACCCTACGTTCATTTACCGGGGTCTTTGCTCCATTCCTGGCATTTATCGGGGACAGCCGCGGTCGCAAAGTTGGCATGCTGACCGGCGTGGCGGTATTTATCACCGGCCTGGTTGTGGTGATGATCTGGCCGACATTCCCGGCTTTCCTGGCGGCGTTGATCTTGTCCATGCTGGGGAAATATATTTATGACCCATCGATGCAGGCTTACCTGGGCGACCGGGTAACTTACCAGCGACGGGGCCGGGTGCTGGCGATCACCGAACTGAGCTGGTCGTTGAGCTTCCTGGTGGGGGTGCCTGCGATGGGATTTTTGATCGCCAGGTATGGCTGGCAGGCTCCATTCCCGGTGCTGAGCATTTTGGGAGTCATGGCTTTTGGCGTGCTGGCCTGGATGATACCCCTGGATGAAGTCAAGCCAGACAAAGTTGTGGGCTTCAGGGCGAATGTGAAGAAGATATTCGCTTACCCCCCAGTCCTGGCTGGCCTGGCGATGGCCATGTTGTTCAGCGCAGCGAATGAAGTGATCAACCTGGTTTTCGGGATCTGGTTAGAAAATTCATTCGGGTTGATCATCGCAGCCCTGGGAGCAGCAGCTGCGGTGATCGGGTTTTCGGAGCTGGGTGGCGAGTCACTGGCAGCAGCTTTCACCGACCGGCTGGGAAAACCCGTGGCGATTGGCATCGGGGTAGCTCTAAATTGCCTGGCAGCGCTGTTATTACCCATACTAGGGACCAGCACTGCTGGGGCTGTGGTCGGACTTTTCTTCTTCTACCTGACCTTTGAATTTGCCCTGGTGAGCAGCGTGCCGATGATGACCGAAGTGATGCCGGCTGCACGGGTGACCGTGATGGCGTTTACCACGGCCAGCGTTTCACTGGGGCGCGCCTTTGGTGCCCTGATAGCGTCACCATTATTCCTGTTTGGAGAATCCTCAGCTTCGATACCCGATATCTTTCCTAACGCGCTGGCGGCGATCGTGTTGAATGTAGCCGCACTGGCTGCCCTGCGCTACTTCCAGAAAGGGATCCAAGGGCGGGCGTGATATAATCCCCCTTCGCAGTATCCTGAACTGGGTGCTCAAAGCAAAAAGGATGATATAGAAAACTGCGAAATGCAAACTTCTAAAAGAAAGCTGGTATTAATCGTCGGTGCAGTAGTGCTGGGAACCGTAGCTGTGCTGGCGGTATTTTTTTACCCCAGGATTCGACAGCGCTGGACCGAACCCCTAGGCCCCGGATTGGGTCTGCCGACGCGTACAGTGACCCCTGCAGCCATTGCGCTCGATGAAGCGACAAATACTCCCGCGGCTGACGCCAGTCTCAGCGAGGCTGAGGAAGATGTCGAGCAGCCCACTGAAGCTGTTCAAGCCACTGATACAGCTGTGCCAACACCAACGACGGCACCCTTGTGCGGCGGCCCACCAGTAATGACAGTATTGGCATTGGGGATTGATGGTAATGAGAACTACCTGTATGGGCTCTCGGATGTGATCCGCGTGGTAAGAGTTGATTTTGTCAAACCCAAGGTTACCGTGCTGGCTATGCCGCGCGACCTGTGGGTAGAAATTCCTGAGATCGAAGAACCGTATGGCATAACCCACGGGAAGCTAAACCAGGCTTATTTTTACGGCACGCCGGGAATGGGCTACTATGATGGGCCCGGTGCAGGAGCGGGGCTGCTGGCCAGGACGTTGGATTTGAACTTCGACCTGCTGGTTGATCATTACGGCGCGGTGAGCATGCAGACCTTCGTAAAGATGGTGGATGCAGTTGGTGGAATCGAAATTTACCTGCCGACAGATGTGGACGGCACGCCAGTGGATGATAAAACCGAAGATATGGGCTATTTCGATGCCGGTCAGCAGCATTTTACCGGCGATCAAGCCCTACGCTTCTCGCGAATTCGCAAGCGTTATAATGCGTTCACCCGCTCCAGCAACCAAAACATGGTGCTATGCGCGCTGAAGGATAAAGTCACCAGCCCGGCAGTGGTGCCAAAAATTCCGCAGATTATCAACGCTTTTCAAGATTCCATTCTCACAGATCTGAGTCCAGAACAGCTGGCGCAGCTAGCCTGTCTTGTGCCAAAACTGGATTCGGAGAACCTGATTTTCACCGCAATCCCGGAAGATTTGCTCTCCCCAGGCAGGGTTTACAGCCCGCAGCAAAAGGCGGAAACTTACGTCTTGAAGGCGGATTATAATGAGATCCGAGCGGTGATCAACCAATTTATGGCTGGCACCCTGGTGTCAGATTCAGATGGAGTGTCCTGCCCATGAAGAAGATTAACGATTTGTCTATTGATACAGAAAAAACCAGGCAGATTCTGGTTGACTTTATCAGGGATAAAGTAGCCGGGGCTGGTTTTAGTAAGGCAGTAATTGGTCTATCTGGTGGGATAGACTCGAGCCTTTCTGGCTACCTGGCGGTCGAAGCACTGGGACCAGAGAACGTGAAGGCAGTGCGCATGCCATATAAAACTTCTTCCCGTGAATCACTCGAGCATGCCAAACTGGTGATCGACAACCTGGGAGTGCTTAACATCACCGTGCCGATCACTGACATGGTTGAGCCATTGTTTGAACGATTCCCAAGCGCGGATCCCATCCGACGGGGGAATGCCATGGCGCGGGCGCGCATGATCGTGCTTTACGATCAATCCCAGGCTTTCGAAGGCCTGGTGGTGGGCACCGGCAACAAGACAGAGTTCCTGCTCGGGTACACGACCCTGTATGGGGACGCAGCCTGCGCCTTCAACCCGCTGGGTGACCTGTATAAGACCCAGGTGCGGCAGCTGGCCAGGGCGATGGGCGTACCCGAAGTGATCATCACCAAACCCCCCTCGGCAGATCTATGGGTGGACCAGACGGACGAGGGCGAATTAGGATTTACATATGATGAGGTCGACCAGCTGCTGTATCTGCTCGTTGACCAGGAGTACACTCCGGATGAATGCATCGCAGCAGGATATACTGAGCAGTTCGCGAAGGGGGTGGTCAACATGATTCGTAAGAATTCCTTTAAACGGGTTGTGCCGCCGATCGCAAAACTGGGCAAACAGGAATTGAACGAGGACTTCCTGTCTTTTGGTGATTGGGGGAGATAAGCAGCCATCTGGTTTTCATAAAGGTGTGAAAACGAAATAAGATTGGGCTGCTGAACACAAACAATGCCACTGCATATACCGCCTGCACTGCACCACCGTTCCTTTCGTCTGCTCTGGATTGGGCTGGCGATCTCAGTGGCGGGATCGCAGATGCAGATTTGGGCGCTGCTGTGGCATGTACGCCTGCTGACCGACCAGCCGATCGCATTGGGTGGGATTGGATTGGCACGCATTCTACCGGTGATCGTCTTCTCCCTGATAGGTGGCGCAGTGGCTGATTCAGCCGACCGGCGCAGGATACTTTTTGTCACCCAGAGTGTGATGGCCCTGGTGGCGCTGGCTCTGGCCTGGCTGACATATATGGGGGAGATCACACTGTGGCAAATTTACTTCCTGACCGCGATCCAGGCCACGGCACTGGCCTTTGACCTGCCTGCCCGCCAGGCACTGGTGCCAAACCTGGTACCAGCTGAAGACCTGCCGAACGCATTTTCCATGCAGTCGATCGCCTTCCAGGTGGGTTCGATAGTCGGGCCGGCTTTGAGCGGACTGGTGATCGCCTATTTGGGGCAGTATTACGCTTACCTGATCAATGCATTTACCTTCCTGGCTGTGATCGGCGCCCTGCTGCTGATCGGTCCAATCCCCCAGAAGACGCGCGGCAGCGGCAAAATCCAGGTGAACCTTGATGATATAAAAGAAGGGGTGCGTTTTATCCTGGGGCAGCCGGTGATTTTATCCAGCATGATATTAGATTTTTTCGCCACCTTCTTCTCTTCTGCCAACACCTTGATGCCGATCTTTGCCCGCGATATCCTGCATGTGGGGGCGGTCGGATACGGCTGGCTGTCATCCGCGCAGTCGATCGGGGCGATGGGGGCAGCGGCGGTCATCTCGCAGCTCAAAGAAATCCGCCACCAGGGCAGGACGCTGCTGCTATCAGTGGTTGCCTTTGGGATCGCCACGATCTTTTTCGGCTTAGCGCGCAGCTTTGTGGGAGCGATGGTAGCGTTGGTCTTCATCGGAGCCTCTGATTCCGTCAGCGCGATCATCCGCAATACGATCCGCCAGCTGCAGACTCCTGATTACATCCGAGGCCGCATGACCAGCATCAACCAGATATTCTTCCTGGGTGGGCCGCAGCTGGGCGAGGTAGAAGCCGGGCTGGTCGCGCAGCTGTTCGGTGCACCCGCGGCGGTGATCACGGGCGGCATCGGCTGCCTGCTGGCGGTGGGCTGGATCGCGCGCCGCTGGCCGCAGCTGCGAAACTACAATGGCGATGAGCCGATCAAAGCCGGGGCGATGGCGGATTAGGTTACGATCCTTTGTAAGGAGCGATAAAATTTATGCAAGAAACTACATCTCATTAGAAAATGAGTCGCCTGATGACGGGGCAATTAAGATGAAATTTGTCATGCTATAATTATCCGATCCAAATGAGCTGCGAAGTTCCCCCCAGCACCATCAGACCAACCACGACCCAGGAGGTGGATTTATCCTGAGAAGCGATCAATTCATGGACCAACAAAGGTTGGTTCTTTTTTGTTTCCTGTCATTAATCACCCTCATGCTGTTCGCATCGGCCTGCGGCGGGTCAGCTACACCCACCTTACCAGCACCAGATGTTGAACCAACGACATTTGTTCCCCCCATAGCAAACGGCGGGAGTTCACTTGCGTTTGAAGCGCAACTTCAGCCCGGTCAGAACCTCAGATTTGATCGTATCTCCCTGGAACAGGGTCTTTCTCAAAGCACCGTGTTCAGCATGCTCCAGGACAGCCAGGGGTTCATTTGGTTTGGCACCGAGGATGGGCTGAACAAATACGATGGCTACAATTTTACGGTCTACAAGCATGACCCGGAAGATCCCAACAGCCTGGGCGGAAACTGGATCTCGGCAATGCTCGAAGATGATTCGGGGCTGCTCTGGATTGGAACCGGTGACGGTGGGCTTGACAGTTACGATAGAAAACTAGATCAATTCACCCATTATCGAAATGACCCCCGGGATGCATCCAGCTTGAGCGATAATGAGATCACTGCTCTTTACCAGGGCCAGGATGGCGTCATCTGGATTGGCACCGGCGGCGGGGGACTCAATATGCTAGTTCCAACCACACCTGCGGCAGGACAGGCACAGAGCGAAGCCGATGGGTCTGATCTGGAAGCCAAGCGCTTTATCCATTACCAACACGATCCCGATGATCATCACTCATTGAGTTCCAACGCGGTCTCTGCAATCTATGAAGATAAGGATGGCGTGCTCTGGATTGGGACCGAGGATGGAGGTTTGAACAGGTTTGATAGGGAAAATGAACGCTGGTGGCATTACGTGAATGATCCCAACGATCCCCAGAGCTTGGGTCACAATACAATCACCGCAATTACCGAGGACCAATCAGGCGCGCTGTGGATTGGAACTGATGGTGGAGGACTCGACAGGCTTGTCCCTTCGGCGGGCTCAGGGCAGGCTCTGAGCGGAGCCGAAGGGTTTGACCGGGAGAGCGAGCGCTTCACCCACTATCTTCACGATCCCGATGATCAAGCTAGCTTGAGCAGCGATGATGTCGCGGTGATTTTTCAAGACCGGGATGGTGAACTATGGGTCGGAACAAGAGATGAAGGGATAAATTGGTTCGACCCGGACACGGAGACCTTTACCCATTACCGAAACGAACCTGGCGATCTGCACAGTTTGAGTTCCAACCTCGTATTGTCGATATTCCAGGACCGAGAAGGCCTGCTCTGGTTTGGAACCATTGGTGGAGGAGTCAACAAACTAAATATGGGTTGGAGGAACTTTGCTCTCTACCAGAACGATCCGGACAATCCCAACAGCCTGGGTGATAACATGGTGCGGTCGTTTTATCAAGATGACCAAGGTGCCCTCTGGATCGGTACCATGTTTGGCGGGATCGATCGATTTGATCGCCAGACTGGGAATTGGCACCATATCCGCCACGACCCCGACGATCCCGGCAGTTTGAGTGACGACTGGATCTCGGCAATTTACGAAGACCGATCAGGGGTTCTCTGGATTGGGACGGCGAGTGGGCTGGATAAGTTTGACCCGGAAACGGAGACATTCACCCACTATCAAGCAGAACCTGACAGCCCTCCTGGATCACCCAGCAATGACGTCAGGACGATTTATGATGGCAAGGAGGGCGAGTTCTGGATTGGTACCAAGGGTGGATTGTATCGATTTGACCGCCAGGAGGAAAGTTGGACACAAGCCTACCATCACGACCCTGGCGATCCTGACAGCCTGAGTGATGATTGGGTGTTTTCATTTCTGGAAGATCGCCAGGGAATCATCTGGATTGGGACATTGGCTGGAGGGTTAAATCGATTTGATCCGGAAACAGAAACCTTTACCCATTACAAAAACGACCCTGGTGACCCGCAGAGCTTGGGCAGCAATATTGTCGTATCGATTGTCCAGGATCGGGAAGGTAGGCTGTGGATTGGTAATGGCGGCGGGATCGACAGGTTTGATCCAGGGACAGAGACCTTTACCCACTATCGAGAGAAAGATGGAATGCCGAATAATTCGGTATATTGTATTGTGGAAGATGGAAGAGGCCATCTCTGGGTAAGCACCAATAAAGGTATATCCAATTTCGATCCACAAAGGGAGACATTTAGCAATTATGACGTGACAGATGGGCTTCAGAGCAACGAGTTCAACAGCATTGCTTGTCTCAAGAGTGACAGTGAGGAGATGTTTTTTGGCGGCATTGACGGATTCAATGCCTTCTTCCCAGATCGAATAACGGACAACCCAACCATCCCACCGGTTGTGATGACTTCTTTGGCACAAGACGGCGAGCAGGTCAATCTGGGAATGGCAGTCGACAGCGTGACCGAGGCTACATTCAAGTGGCCGGAGGACTCTTTCTATTTTGAGTACGCCGCGCTCAGCTTTGCTAATCCTGAGAAGAACCAATACGCCTATTATCTTGAGGGATTTGAAGATACCTGGAATGAGGTGGGAACCAGACGGTATGGACAATATACCCACTTGCCGGGAGGAACCTACACCCTGCGTGTGAAAGGCTCCAATAAAGACGGAACCTGGAATGAAGTTGGAACTGAGGTTGAGATCACCATCCTGCCCCCATTCTGGGCGACCTGGTGGTTCAGGGGGATTCTGTTCATAGCCCTGGTAGGGGTTGTAATCGGCGGCTTCCGGCTGCGGGTCAGGAACATCGAAGCGCGCAGTCGAGAATTGGAAGCCGAGGTTGAAGACCGTACGGCTGAGCTCCAGAGCGAAATTGCCCAACGCATGCAGGTTGAGGAAGCACTTCGGGAAAGTGAAATGGAAAAAGCTGTTGCTGAAGAGCGAAGTCGCCTGGCGCGTGAGTTACACGATTCAGTTACCCAGTCCCTGTACAGCCTGACGCTCTTTACCGAGGCTGCGCGTCATATGGTTGAGGATATGGGGGAAGAAGATATCGAACAGTATATCGGGCAAATCGGAGTTATTGGTCAGCAAGCACTGAAAGAAATGCGCTTATTAGTCTACGAGCTGCAGCCACCAGAGTTAGAAAACGATGGTCTTGTGCCTGCCCTGCGAAAGCGCCTGGAGGCAGTAGAGGGGCGGGCAGGAGTGGAAGCTCGCCTGGAGGTGGATGAATTCGTCCAGCTGCCGGGAGACGTGGAACAAGAACTCTACCGGATAGCCCAGGAAGCTTTGAATAACGCCCTGAAGCATGCTGCAGCTGGCTCAGTGGTTGTATATCTTCGCCAGTCAAATGGATTGATCGAGATGGAAATCGTTGATGATGGGGTTGGATTTAACCCAGAGGATCCCCCTGACCAGGGAGGATTGGGCTTGAAAAGTATTCGCGAACGGGCTGAACAGATCGGTGGTTCTGTAACTATTAACTCGCAAATTGGTGAAGGAACAAGTGTAAAAGTAAGCGTCCAACAAATAGCAGTGGACAATCAGAGATCTGAAACCGATCCAAAATAATGAGATGGCAGCCGTATAAATATTGGTGGAGGCAACCCGATGACCGAAAAAGAAAAGACCATTCGTATACTTATCGCAGATGACCATCAATTGGTGCGCCAGGGATTAATGGCCTTGTTATCCGTCAAACCGGGGATTGAAGTGATAGGCCAGGCTGCAGATGGGGTTGAAGCGGTTGAGCTTGCTCAATCGTTGCGACCGGACATCATATTACTGGACCTGCTAATGCCAAATAAGGACGGTATAGAAGCCACCCGGGAAATCAAAGCTGAGCATCCCGATGCCCGGACATTGATCATCACCAGTTTTGCTGAGGATGAAAATGTATATCAGGCGATTAAAGCTGGCGCGCTAGGTTATCTTTTGAAGGATTCATCCCCTCAAGAATTAATGCAAGCCATACATGATGTTTGTGAAGGAAGACTGTCTTTGCATCCCAACATCGCTTTGAAACTAATCGAAGAGCTAAATCAGCCGACGGATATTAAACCCACGGAGGATCCGCTTACAGATCGGGAAGTCGAAGTATTAAAATTAGTTGCCAAAGGACGATCCAACCAGGAGATCGCTGAAGAGTTATTTGTCAGTGAACGCACAGTGGGGGCACACGTCAGCAATATCCTCAGCAAACTGCATCTTGCCAATCGAACTCAAGCAGCTTTATTTGCTCTGAGAACAGGCCTCACAGATTTATCTGAAGAATAACTAGCGCCGCACCAAATTTCCCCACTTTTGTTTGCCATCCTGATGTGAAGCGAAACCCATCGCGAAGCTCAGGATAAGCTTCGCAGCGAAGTATCTCTGAGAATAAAACCAACCAAGTCCAAAGGGATTCTTCGCTCCCTTCGTTCGCTCAGAATTACAATTCACTCAGGTTTTAACCAAAGAAAGGATTAGCTCGTTGCGTGTAAACTAAGTATTATTGCCAATAGACCCATCAATTATTAACCTATAAGAGGCCGCAAAAATGTGGTCTTTTTATTATTTATATATGATGTTTCATCCGATGTGTTTTGGGGGCGATTACGCGATCATAAACATATCTTGAAGAATAATAAAAACAATAAACCATTAATTCTAATCATCGCCCCCCCCGGGGATTTACAAATTGGCCTGCAGGCATTGTTGACTACTCATCTGGAGGCGGATGTTCTGGTAACCGGGGAAGAGTCGTCTGCCATGAAAGTTATTGCAAGGCACAACCCAACCCTGATCATCGTGGATAACGACCTACCGAGGAACGCGGCTGCAATGATTATCCAACACATCAAATCAAGCTGGCCAGATATGCGCAGCATTGTATTTGTGAATGATGACCAGGGGCGTCAAAAGTTTCTTTGCACTGAGGCTGACCTGATTGTCGTCAAGGGAATACCAGGCTCTAAATTAGTCACGGAGATAGAAGAAATTCTTCGACCAGACGAAAACATTTAGTTCAGGCTTACCCGGTCGTCCGGGTACAAAAAGGAGAGCATCATGACTGAAGAAAACACTGCAGACCAAAAAGTTAGCTCGAAGCCCCGCCTGTTATATATCGACAATATTCGCATCCTGCTTACTATCCTTGTGATTCTTCACCACCTGGCGATCGGGTATGGTGCATCAGGGAATAACCCGTATATTGAATCAGGAGAGATAAGCACCGTGTCCACCATCTTGATGACCCTGTTCGTGGCCATCAACCCGTCCTTCTTTATGGGCTTCTTTTTCATGATTTCCAGCTACTTTATCCCGGGTTCGTATGACCGCAAAGGTCCCGGGCCGTATGTCCTGGATCGGCTGAAACGACTGGGCATCCCCCTGCTGTTTTACATTATCGTGATAGATCCTTTGCTCAACTACATGTTGAGCCGCTTCTATGGTTACCAGGGATCTTTTGGGGAGTATCTGAGTAGATACCTGGGCAGTTACCATCGTCTCGGAGTGGGTCCACTCTGGTTCGTGGCAGCCCTGTTGATATTCTCCCTCGTCTACGCACTTTGGCGGCTCGCAATCAAATCGCCTACTACGCCTCCGCCGGGTAAGGGCACAGCCCCCAGCAATCTGGCCATCGCCGGTTTCGCCCTTGCACTGGGTCTATTGACTTTTGTAGTGCGCATCTGGACGCCAGTGGGCAAAGAATTCGAGTTGCTAGGATTTCAACTGGCCCACTTTGTCCAATACATCGCCATGTTCATCGTCGGCATCGTCGCATACCGTCGCAACTGGTTTTCTGCACTGACCGTTGCGCAGGGCAAGGTGTGGCTGCGGGTAGTCCTGCTCCTGCTCGTGTTGTTCCCTGTCCTATTCGTTGCTGCAGGAGCGCTGGAGGGTGATATCGACAAAGCTTTTGGCGGGGTTCACTGGCAGTCCCTGGCATATTCCATCTGGGAACAATTTATGTGCCTGGCGATGGTAGTCACGCTGCTGGTCTGGTTCCGCACCAGGTTCAACCAGCAAGGCTCTTTGGCTCAAAAAATGTCTGCTGCCGCCTATTCCACGTACATATTCCATCGACCGACCATCATCTTGTTGGCGATCGCCCTGAGCAGTATCAAGTTCGACCTGGCGCTCAAGTTTGTCCTGGTAGCGCCAGTGGCAGTTGCCCTCAGTTTCCTGGTTGGATATGCCGTCAAGCGACTGCCGGTTGCCAGGAATATTGTGTGAGGTCATCGGAAGGGATTCTGTTTCCTCGGATGAGGAGAAAGTTGAAAAGCACAATTCCATTTACATCTATAAGCTCAAATAATACAAACTTAATAAAGGAGATAAATATGAAACGCACATTACCCCTAATTCTTTTCGTACTATTCAGTTTGCTGGCTTCTGGCTGTGCCACAGCATCCACCAGTGGTGATTACACCCTGCAGAGCGGAAACACCTTGCGGGGAGACCTGTATATTACCTCGGGCAATGCCAGTCTTGAGGAAGGCTCACATGTGACTGGCTCTGTCATTATGACCAGCGGGAATCTTAAAGCCAATGGGGAAATTGGTGGGACTATTCATATTTCTTCTGGTGAGGTTATTCTCGGTCCCACAGCAATTGTGCATGGCAACATAAGGGGAACTTCAGGTAATGTCAGTCAGGCGGAAGGCTCCCAGGTTGAAGGGCAGATATTGATGGACCTATCCAACTTCGCCTTTGGCAGCCCTATAATTCTTGGAATCCTGATCAGATATTGTTTACTGCCCCTGCTGGTGATCGGCCTGCTGATTTTCCTGCTGGTCATTTTTTTGCGGCGGCGACCGGCTGATATTGCCCCTCCCGATCCATCATCGGAAGACCCCAAGAGGAAATTAACGCAGCTGAAAGAGATGCTGGATGAGGGTCTCATCACAGAAGCCGAATATGAGGCTAAGAAAGCTGAGATTCTGACCGCCATCTGAATTATGAGCTACCTCCAGGGAAGCGCAGCAGATGTCCAGCTGAAGATTATTGCAGAGATTACCGCATACAGCGAAGTTTTTGGTCTTACATATCGCGAGCGAAAAGCCGCACATCATAAAAGGAGTTTACAAAATGTTCAAATTGAAAATGATCGTACTGTTCATAGTTGCAGCAATGCTGGCGGGTTGTGGGGGATTGGTCTCCCTCACCGGTTCGGGCAACGTGATCACACAAGAAAAAGACATCACCGGTTTCGACAGGCTGGAGGTCAGTGAGGGCTTCCAGGTGGATGTCAGCCAGGGAGACAGCTTCAGCGTGGTGATCCGCGTCGATGAGGACCTGCTAGACGACCTGCAGGTGGTCAAGGAAGGCAGCACACTCAAGATTGGCCTCAAGCCTGGCGGCTCTTACAACCTAAAAAATGTCACCCTGGAGGCCGACGTCACCATGCCCGAACTGACCGGGGCGGACCTGGTTAGCGGCAGTCATCTAACCGGTGATGTCGAGATTGGTAATGTTGCGTTCAATCTTTCCGCAGGCAGCCACGTGACCTTGAGCGGTAGCGCTGGAAACCTGATGATCGACGCCGGTGGGGGCAGCCACGCCAATCTCGCCGATCTGGTGGTGGTCGACGCCAACGTCGAAGCCAGAGGCGGCAGCCACGCCACTGTAAATCCCAGCGGCAGACTGGATGCCGTTGCCAAGGGAGGTTCCCACGTCACCTATCTTGGCAGCCCCACCCTGGGGACGATCGACACGGATGGCTCTTCCACCTTCAAGCAGGAGTGAGCAATTCAGCCTAGGGGATGGACATGTCCATCCCCTCGTGGGCTGTTTCCTGGTTTGATGAGAAACTAGTTTTGAAAAAACCGGAGAGAGATGACTGAACCTTATCCTGCTCAAACCAATACCCTTGCAGAAAGCACCGGCAGCAAGTCAGAGCGGCTTCACTATCTCGATTGGCTGCGCGTGATCCTCATATTGGGAGTCTTCCTTTATCATGTCGTGAAACCCTTTGATCCGCTAATAGATTGGCACATCAATAATGCAGAACAAAGCGACACGATCTTGACCTTCCTGCTCCTGGTCAATCCCTGGGGGATACCGCTCTTCTTCCTGGTTGCGGGTGCCGGAAGTAAGTTTGCCCTGCGCGGGCGAAGCAACCGGCAGTACATCAGTGAGCGAGTGACTCGATTGCTGATCCCATTCATCGTTGGCTCCATCTTGCTGACGCCATTTCAGAAATATCTCGAGGCACTGCACCAAGAAAGCTTTCAGGGCTCTTTCCTGAACTTCATCCCAAAAATGCTAGCCGACAATATCTCAGGCAATTTGTTCACGCCGTTAATATTTAGTGATTGGGGGCTTCATCTCTGGTTCCTGGGCTTTTTGTTTACGTTTTCTCTGCTGGCATTACCAGTCTTTCGATGGTTTAAGCGAGATGCGGGACTGGCGTTTATTGCCTGGCTTGGCCGGCTGGTTGAGATACGGGGCGGGATCTTGCTGTTCATCCTTCCCTTGGCGCTGGCGAGGATTCTCTTCCAGCCATTCTTTGCAGTAGAAGAACATGGTTGGTTAGATTTCGTCTACTTCTTGCTCTTTTTTATATTGGGCTACATCATCTATTCCGATGATAGATTTCTGAGCGCTGTTCGCAGAGATCGCTGGCTGTTATTTGCTGGCGGTATAGTGGGCCTGGCTGCATTTTTTGGATTATTTGCAGTTTACGGTGACATTGCATTCGAATGGGGGCTGACATTTGTATTGCCGTGGTCCGTGATCCTCATTTTCGCCTTCACGCTGATGAGCTGGGGTTGGGCACTGGATGCACTCTACCTGGCAATGAAACACCTGAATTTCTCCAACAAATGGTTGGAATACGGTAATGAAACCATCATGCCCTTCTACCTGCTCCACCAGCCAGTGATCATCGTGATTGCATACTTCGTGGTCCAGTGGGAGGCGGTTATTTGGGTGAAGCTATTAGTCATATTGATCGGTTCTTTGTTGATCACGCTGGGATTGGTTGAACTGCTGATCAAGCCCATTAATCTCATGCGCAGGCTCTTTGGGATAAAACCCAGGAGACGCAAAGAGGAAGAAACCGAAGTTGCCCTTACCTAAGGTTGGAACCAATAATCTGTAATTATGCTAAAAGGAGAATTTCATGAAGACTTTTCTTAAATGGATCGGGATTACAGTAATTACCGTTCTTGTGCTCGCCATTATCGCAATGGGAGCGGTCTACATCTACGTGCCCGAAACTCATAAACAATGGGTCAAACCGGGTATTACTCAAGAAGAGATTCCTGCAGGCGTGGATACACCGGTCGTGTTCGAGAATGTGAACGTCGTACCCATGGACAGCGAGCGTATTCTGGAAGGGCAGACAGTCATTATCGAGGATCAGCGCATTGCTAATATAGGAACCAGCGCGGAAGTAGAAATCCCCGCCGATGCGCATGTCGTTGAAGGGGGTGGTAGGTTTCTCATCCCGGGTTTGAGCGACATGCATATGCATACGTTCGGTAGTGAAAACGACCTGCTGCTCTACCTGGCGAACGGTGTGACCACTATCAGGATCTTGGGGGCAGATCCCCCTGCTATCCTGGACTGGCGTGACCAAATAAAAGCCGGAACGAGAGCTGGTCCCAGTATTTGGGCATGGTGGCCTACAATTGAGAGCCATGTTGAGGACCCGGCGTGGATGGTAGAGTTTGCGACTCGCGGCGGAGAGACCTTTGTATTCACGCCTGAGGAGGCGGAGAAATTGGTCGCGGAGGCCGCAGCTATGGGGGTTGACGGTATCAAATCGCATTTCGTTTGGTCCCCAGAAATATTCCTGGCTCTCATGGAATCAGCGGCCCAACATGGCTTGCCTTTTGATGGACACGTACCCGTTGAGCTAAGTACCAGTGGTGAGCGTGAATGTGCTCCGTCGGACTGTTGGAACGACTTCCGAACAATGGGGGCACCTGCAATTGCGCATGTTGAGGAACTGATTAAAGTAGTGGCATGGTCGGATGGGAACATTCGCAAAGCCTCTGATGAGAGCATTCGACAGGTAGCTCAGGACGTTGCCGACGACGGTCTATGGGTAACAACAACAGTTCACCTGTTCCGATCAATTGTTGACCAGACCACCGATCTCGAATCTATTCTTTTCGAAATGGAGGCGGGCAAATTCGTACATCCTGACGTCATTAACACAAGATGGGCGCCAGGTGCGAATGATTACGCTTATCCTGACTCTCGGCTATATTATGAGGAATGGTATGCTTCCAACGAGAAGATGCTGCTGGCGTTGTACGAATCAGGAGCACTTCTCATGTCTGGGACAGATGCGACGTTGCCGGTACTGGCGCCAGGATTCTCATTGCATGATGAATTAGAAACGATGGCTGACGTCGGCCTGCCCCCCTATGACGTCTTGCGGACCAGCACATACAACCCGGCGCTCTATCTCGGTAAGCTGGATGAATTCGGCACGGTCGAGGTCGGCAAGCGCGCCGACCTGGTGCTATTAGAATCGAACCCACTGGAGGAAATCGCCAACACCCGGCAGATCGCAGGGGTGATGGCGCGAGGCCGCTATTACTCCCGCGCTGATTTGGATCTCATGCTGGAGGCAGTCGCTAAGGACTATGAGACGGCAGAGACCACCCAGAGTGTGATCGAGATCGCCTTTCCAGTTGTGGTGATCTTGCTGCTAGTGGCGCTGGTGTGGTTCATCGTCCGCCGGCGGAAAGCCACCCAGATCTCAAGCTAATAGACGCTTGAAAGCTGGCGAGGAATGCATTTCCCCGCCAGCCCGTTACCGGTGAAAAGATTGAACGGCAAAAGGAGGTGCAGATAGAAAAAGACAATCCAAATTCTTTGCTGGTCGTAATTTATATTTATAGATATTAGGAGATAAATTCGGAGGAAAATGACATGAACTCGCACGTAAAAGTAGTTGGTTGGCTCTGGATAGCAAATGGGGTACTGAGTATCCTGATGGCACTAATCGGTCTTACCGTCATCAACTGGCCTGGGCTTATTCCCAGCGCCCGGGATTCATTTCTCGCCAGTCTTGGCGCACTGTGTTTTTTCCTACCTGGAGTGATCGTATATGTTTTAGCTGGCTATGGCCTGCTCAAGTACAAGTCTTGGGCTCGCATTCTGGCGATCATCCTGGCCATCTTGAACCTGATCCTCTTCCCGATAGGCACTGCTCTGGGAATTTACACGCTGGTGATAATGTTCAACGATGAGGCTGAGGCCTTATTTAGCGGCC
>PVMK01154018.1_pt1 | contig 30532 bp, 29 predicted proteins | sample 1853481 | NCBI WGS metagenome assembly PVMK01 (sample SAMN08533507, study PRJNA380276) | Marine sediment metagenome, whole genome shotgun sequencing project.
GAGCCCCTGGACCCGGAATCCATTGTCCGGCAGTACCAGGATTATGCAGAAAGACTTGCACCCCACGTCGTCAACATCTCCATTGTCATGAATCAGGCCGTCAAAGCCGGAAAACAGATCCTGTTCGAGGGCGCACAGGGTACCCACCTGGACATCGATCACGGCACCTACCCTTTTGTCACATCGTCGAACACCGTCTCCGGCAATGCCTGCTGCGGCGCCGGCATCGGCCCCAAAGAGATCACCGGTGTTATCGGCATCGTAAAGGCCTATACGACCCGTGTGGGGAGTGGTCCTTTTCCCACTGAACTTTTCGATGCAATCGGGGACACGATTCAGAAAAAAGGTGCGGAATTCGGCGCCACAACCGGGCGAAAGCGACGGTGCGGATGGCTGGACACCGTTCTGCTGCGAAACGCAGCACGCCTCAACGGCCTCACAGGCCTCGTTATTACCAAGCTGGACGTATTGGACGGTCTGGAGTCCCTTAAAATTTGTACCAGGTATGAATGCAACGGTGAGACCATTGACGACTTTCCGGCAAACCTGAAAATTCTGGTGGCCTGCAAACCGGTTTTCGAAACCTTTCCGGGGTGGTCGGAAAATATATCCGGTATTCGGAAGGTAGGAGATCTGCCGAAGAATGCAAGAAATTATCTGGATCGAATCGAAGAACTTCTGGAGACACCCATCGATATCATATCCGTCGGTCCCGGAAGGGATGAGACCATCATCGTCAGTCATCCTTTTACCTAAACCCTAGCGTTGGATAAATAACACGGCAAAATGAATTTAATGACTATGATGATCGGCATTTCCAGGCTTTTCCTCTATTTTGATGGAATTGCCCCCCAGATGACATCATCAAAATATGGATTGGATGCCCGAATATAGTCTTTGATAATGGGGGTTTTGGGAATTTAAAATATTGACAATTCGATATAAAGGGCATAAAAGACGGAATAAGTCGGGACGTGGCTCAGCCTGGTAGAGCACAGCGTTCGGGACGCTGGGGTCGGAGGTTCAAATCCTCTCGTCCCGACCAATAAAAACAATATGTTAGGCCGGATTGAAAAATCCGGCCTTTCTGCTTTTTGGGAATTGTTTTACCAAAAGCTAAAACGTACAAATTGGTGTCCCAAGCGCATCCCATTCGGTCCAGGTCCAAACCAATGTCCACGCCTCATCTCCAGCGTCAAATATACCAATCTCTGGATCTGATACTCGATGATTTGTAACGCTAATTGTACTTGATCTCGTTGCATCAGTCTTTGAAATAGTCTTAATCTGCCCGATATATGCCCACTCCCTAAAGTACCCGCAACTGCCCCACCGCTTGAATCTATGTTGCAATCATCTATATAGAAATTTAAAGTAACCGTTCCGGCCCCTTTGCTTCTGATGTTTGCCAGAGGAAATCCCAAGAGCTATAGTTGTATAACTGCAAGATGATTCTGGATTTTTTCCATTGTGTTTTGTTATACTTTATGTTACGAATTTATATTTTGTTGCGCTTTAAGTAATGGGTTTAAAGTTCAACAATTCCTTATGTTACATATCTGCAGACAATCTTTTTCAAATAATATCGCATTTCTTGGGGGCCGACACTCTAAAAGAGGACCAATCTAATTTTTTGTCCGATTTACTTAATGATGTTATCCAAAAAATGATTCAGGATAAGGACAAAAAAACACCTGAAATCATAACCTACCGCGGCCAGCCGGTAAAATGCATAAAAAAAGCCTTTTATGCCGCAAAAAAAAGAGCCGGCATTACCCGCCGACTCAGGGATCTACGATTTCAGGCACAGCTTCGCCACAACCGTTTTAGGTGAAGAAGGGGATCTAAAATCAGCCTCGGAAATTATGGGCCACTCCCGAACCGAAACCACCATGCAGATCTACCAACACACAAACACCAAGCTCCACCGCAAAACAATCAACAAGCTTCCGGAATTAACTCTACCGGATTGATAATGTAAATATCCTGGTCCAGAGGGCCAGGCTTTGGGTTACCCCTGGAAGGGGCTGTTTCCCTGAAAGCCAGACAAGTTAAAAGTGATCTAAAGTGCCTAAAGTTATGGAGTCGCTTCGCTCCGCTGATTTTATATAATTGGTAGAATTCCTTAACTTTAGCTCACTTCAAACTTTAGTTCACTTCAAACTCTTGCAGCAATTTTTTAGGCAGAGCCAGAGAACTCTGACCCCCGCAACGCGGGACAGGCTTGGCCCATCGAAGATCCCGCATTGCGGGGGAGGACCAGGTTTTTCAGGGCAAAATAAAAACTCCATAAATAGCGGGTTTTCAAGGCCGTAAAAGTACTGTGATATCGTCAAAATATAGTATCACAAGTCAGGCCAGAGTTGCGTTTATGGCAAGCAACCATACAATTATAGCGGTCCGTTTATCGTGCGATACTCTCAATATATCTGTACTTTGTTGATATCTTGGTTTCTGGCAAGATGGACTATGGATAAAACACTTATTAGATATCTGGAATTGACGTTCTTTATGTTCTAATTGAAAGAGGTTTTTCCACAGTTTTAATGAAAGCTGAAATTTCCGGTTAGTAAATAATGCCAACCTGCTTCTGGATAACATTACAAATTGCATGTTATGCAGAATATTTTTAATTCTAATAGCCAAGAAAAAACTACATAATTACTGGTTAGGCATAAGTACACTTTCAGACAAAGGAGAAGAGTCATGGCACATTACACGTGGCCGAGGAATCAACATACTGGTCCAGGTGGCGGCCTATATACAGGCCCCGGCGGTGGAATGTCCACTGGGCCTGAAGGTGGTGCATCGACAGGCCCGGGTGGTGGGCTTTCCACTGGACCAGGTGGCGGGATGTCCACGGGGCCAGGAGGTGGTCTTTCTATTGGTCCTGGTGGTGGGATGTCCACCGGCCCGGGTGGTGGTCTTTCAATTGGTCCAGGGGGTGGTCTTTCTGCAGAGCCCAGCGGTGGTCTTTCAATTGGCCCCGGAGGTGGGATGTACACTGGACCGTCATCTAAACCTTATCGCAGCAACATCCCTCCATGGCCAGTATTTGTCGAAGAACTCGAAATGAGAGATATGAAGCATTTTGCCGACCTCATCAAATCCTTTTTGAAATAACTCAGCACGCATGCCTAAGCATGTTGTGTTTGTTGCCTATGAAAGGGTCAGAATGGAAATGCAGCGGCGTGAATCGAATAAGATATTGCCTTACGTGGCTACAGTCTTCGGCACCTTGATTGCTATCACGGGTGCGGTGTTCGTTGCCATGTACGTTTTCGAGGCCATCGTTGCCAGGGCGGGCGAACCGGACCAGTCATTACTATTCTGGTACCTCCCCTTTCTGTTTGCGGGGGTGACTGGTATGGCGATTGGTATTGGCGTGACCGTCTTGGGATTCAGCCGCTTGAAAACGATTCGTCACCAGTTCCCCCTCAGCGATGCCCAACATCCCGCTGCACCGGAAACAAGATCCGGTAAGCTTTAACGTTTCATAAATTAAGGGAGACTCTCCGAAAGGAGCCGAAGATGGAAATGAAAAAAGTACTGGCGTGGTGGAGTAAAGTCTGCCCCGGGTGCAACATCGGGCGCAAATATCCAGAATCATTTATCGGCCAGAAAGTAAGGAATCACTGGGAAAAAGGATGCCCCTCACACAACGCTTATGTTGAGGTGTACGATAGTGAAGAGCCTTCGCCGAAGAAAAGCAAGGGGGAATCCGATAATAAATGAGATATTTGACGTTACGGCTACTGCTATCAATGTTCAATTCTATTATTAAAAGGGGTTGTGAGGATTATCAGTTCCAAGGTAAATTCTTTATATAGCGAGTGCATGTATCTGCTGTGTACCACAGGTTTCCAATCCATTTAAAACTTGCGATAACTCCAACTTATCGACCAAAATTAGAGTCTCAAAAAACCTGTGATATCATCCACCTCAGTTCTAGGGCTGAATTTCATGTTACTGCTATGAACATGTAAATATCAGAGGCAAAAAAAACCTGTGATATCGTTTTTTCAAAGAGGGCAAATCCATTCGACAGGGTTTGCCTTTTTGCAATTTTGCAAGAAATGAGATATATGTAATCAGTAAGAATTGGCTTCAGGTTGTGCTTTTGGCAAGAAATCACAGGTTTTGACAAGCCCGATTTTCATGGGATAATCTCAATATAGCATCCCAGACGTTATAAGACATAGCCGCAATCAGCATCCATGAGCACTCGAAGTTTATGACTACTCAGATGTAATCGCAAATTTTCGATTAAAAAGGCCAACCACTATATCGTTTGGTTGGCCTTAATTATTTTAGAGTTGGTGCGATTGCTGTGCGGCTGATTCCATATTCTGTGCAAGGGCGTCATCCTTTGCAGCAAATTAAATGCTGTGACACTAAGCAGGCGGCCCCATTTCTGTAAATCGTTTTACAACCTGTTCTCTAAATTCAGGGGTATCTTCGTATCCATGAACTTGCGTTCCATGCTGAACAACGGCTTCCAATAGCTCCTCCTTTGTGTCAGCCGAAAGAGCTACAGTACACTTCACATCGCTAGGGTGTTTGCGACAATCAATAAAGTATCTTTTCATGATCATATTCCTTTCATTGTTAAAAGTAAAAATGATGTAGGTTGCTGTTAATTTAAAGAACAGCATCCTGAACGGTCAATATATGATAATGCCACATTATGGTATGTCAAATCTGAAAAGCTTGGTCGCTAATCTGCTGTTTGATCTAAACCAATCTATCAGGCTGATCCGTTGAAGCACTAAAAGGGTTTGCCCTTTGATTTTTTGTAACAAATACGATATATGTAATCAGCATGAACTGACTTTGGGTTGTAGTTAGGGCCAAATTATGATTTCGGTTGACCATTGCAGAAAAGCTGAGATGGGCTGACTATGATTAATAGAACTATACTGAATTCGTCTTTCGTACAATATGGTGATACCTGTATATTAGGGAGCTACGCAATAGTTTCAAACTTTTATACAGAGATACCTTTTTTAGACTTTTTTAAAGATTTCTGTAAAGATTTTGATATTGGAACCGAGGAAAATGATTTTAAGAAGTATTTCTCCGAACATTTTAATTCGCAGCATCCTGATTATACACAACGAATAACGAGATGGTTCAATCTGACTGAATTGAATAAATACGAATTAGCATATGATTATTCCTTTCATAGAGAATGTAGCTCTCGCAATGTCAATGGTCTAAATCTGATGAAGGAAATACATGAGATTTCCAAGCAAAACTCATTTGAGTCCTCAAGAAATTCCTTCAGCCTTTCTTACATTCCAGTCGTAAAAAATGATATCGTCAATGTCATTGAGTGTCTTGCTTGTGAAGAATCTTTATTGATGATCGCATTCCAAGGCGAAAGAGGCGGTAGGCACATTTCTGTTGTAGGTTATGATAATAATGGTTTCTATATGATTGAAACCAGACCAAATAAAACAAATGGCGCAGTTAGCATCTCACATATTCCTTCTTTACCAGACGTCGGCGATGCACTTTTAGCAATCCAAATTAACGATAATGAAGAAAAAGGCAGCTAACATCGTAATCAACAGACCAGCTACAGCCCGAGGCTTTCGCTGTCTTGTGATTGCGGGCGTTAAAATTCAGATATCTCCAACTTATCACAACAAATGCCAGAACCGAGATATGGGTATTTGAAAAACAATCCGGAAAGGAGGAAGGCCTTGAAGTTAAAAGGTTTATTTTTTGTATTGATCATATGTTTCTTTGCACACGGACTGATACTGCCCGCAGCCGCTGGCGATAAGAGTCCAAAACTGGTGCTGCAAATCACAGTAGACCAATTGCGTGGTGACCTGCCCATGCGCTTTAAAGAGCGTCTCGGCCAAGGAGGCTTCCGTTATTTATTGGAAAACGGCACTCATTACAACAACGCCCACTATCAACACGCCAACACGGAAACAGCCGTTGGGCACGCGACTCTTGCCACAGGTGCAGATCCGTCCAGGCATGGCATAATCGCTAATGACTGGATTGATCAGAAAACAGGCAAGTTTGTTTATAACACCGAAGACGATCGCCATCACATTATCGGCAGCAAACCGAAACCCCACGAAGGTGTTTCACCGCGCAATCTTCTTGCCACCACGATTGGCGATGAGCTTGTTGTTCATAACGGCGGACAGTCACGGGTATTCAGCGTTTCAATCAAGGACCGCGGGGCCATCCTTCCGGGAGGACATGCGGGCAAGGCTTTCTGGTTCTCAAAGAGCAGTGGCAAGTTTATTACCACTACTTATTACTATAACGATTATCCTGAATGGGTGAAACGATGGAATGCCGCCAAACCGGCCGACCGCTACAAGGGAAAAACGTGGGATCTTCTGCATGATCGTTCTGCCTATGTTGCCGGGAACATAGATGATCGCCCTTACGAATCGGCGTTTGCGGAATTGGGTAGGACATTTCCCCATGCACTGGGAGATGGAAGTGCGAAGTACTTCTATTTAATTCTTACGCTAACACCCATCGGTGACGAGCTGACGCTGGATTTTGCAAAAACACTTATTGAGAACGAAAAGATAGGCCGGGGAAATGCAACTGATTATCTGGCAATCAGTTTTTCATCCACCGATTATGTCGGCCATCTTTTTGGCCCCTCAAGCTTGGAAACTGAGGATAATATCCTGCGCCTGGACCGGGTGCTGGCCGAACTTTTCCAGTATGTAGACAAGAAAATCGGCCTTGATAAGACCCTGATAGTGCTTTCCGGCGATCATGGCGCGCCTGAAGCCCCTGAATATATGGCTGAACAGGGAATGGAGACAGGCCGCTTTCCATTGGACTGGTTTAAAAAAGGCTCTCCTTTAACGAATGCACTCAAGAACCGTTTCGGACGGGACGACCTCATTGCCGTCCACAGTCATCCCTATCTCTATCTCAATCTTGACGCCATAGCGGATGCAAGGCTCGATATCGAGGAAGTGGAGCGCTTTGTTGCCGCAGAAATGATGAAAGTGGAAGGGATCGCTTATGCCATGACACGCAGCGACTTATTCGCTGGGCGAATAACCGAATCGCCGATCCAGAACCAGATCCGGCGCAGCTTTCATCCAACACGTTCCGGCAACATCCATATGGTGCCTCAGCATTACTGGTTTTTACACTCTACCGAGGAAGCCGAAAAGATGGGCATCGAAAAAATTGCTGCTATCCATGGTTCACCGTGGAAGTACGATACTTACGTGCCTATTTTCTTTGCCGGCAACGGTGTTTCGGCTCAGACAATAAGCAGGCTGGTTGGGCCCCATGACATAGCCGCGACAATAGCAGCGTATCTGGAAATCAAACCCCCATCAGGATCGGTGGGAGTTCCGCTTGTGGAAGTGCTGGAAGAATAGCAATAAATAAGGAAAGGAGACCACCCAAGGACTCCGGCTATCATTGTTCACTATGACCTATGGAATATAAAGCGTGGATTGACGTTAAAAGTCCACGCTTTTTTATTTGGAAGGCTATCCAATATACGCTGCTGATTGTATCCGGTGTAAAACCTGTGATACCTCCAAGTAAACACAGGTTTTGACAAGACCGTTTTTTATAATATATCTCAATATCTGTATTTTTTAGGTTTTGGGCAAACCACAATATCTGGGATTCTACATTATTTCAAAAAATCAACACTATCTATTGTAATCCACGCTGGTTAACTGGTATTAATCGTCAAGCACTTTGGCAAGAAGTGCTCGGTGGTAACAGGTTGCCCTTGAATTTTTTCTTATCGCACTTTTACAATTTTAATACCCTGACCAAGAATGTGGCCAATAAAAGTGAATTAATTCCGAATCATCCAATATACGCGAAATAATTCTTGCTACTCACTATTTAGCTGTAACAAGGAAATAACATGATTATAAAAAGAATGAGTTCATTACTATTTACACTTGTTGTCGTATTATGTGCTTTTTCCACAACCGCACTATCTGGCAATCTTCCAGAAACAAAACCTGATAATGGATTGGTTATTTTCTATCGCATAAGCAGAATGAAAGGCGCAGCTATGCGCTTTGAAATAAGGGACAGCGCTAAAGGATCAATTGGGTTCTTGTCGAATGGAACAATTATAGAAAATGAAATAAAATTGCTAAGGGAACTTTTGGGCTCATAAAATTATAACTTTCTCAGAAATTAAACCTTGTGACCGCTATAGTACTATTTCTCAAAATCATTTACACCGCTTTCCTATCTGGCTGTTCAACTTATTTGCCGCCCTCATTGAAAGCCTGATCGAAAACCAGAAATTATGGTATCTATAATCAGCCACACCCCTCTTTTTCTATCGATTCATCCCATCAAACAATACCACAAAGTAGCATAACTAATTGTTTTTATTTAAACTCATTGACAAAAAAACAACACGCTGATATGCAGGTTCAAATATAGATCTTCCTTTTTTATCATCGCAACCTGCGATATCCCTTTACGCCTCACAATTTTCAAGCTGTATTGATTTGCCTTTGTTTTTCGATCTGTTTTCCTTGTATTGTTTTTGACTACCGTATTGCTTTCTAAAAGCGTTTCATCTTCTAATTTTACAAATGGGAAGGAGGTACTTTAAAATGATGGGAAATAATTTCAAACTGCGCACTGTATTAATTCTATTTGCGGTATCAACAATTTTTTTATCGGCCAATTTTGTGGGTGCCGCAACTTATGATGCAACCGGTGAATGGTTCCTCTCGGTTTCAAACGGCTTAACTGATGGCGGTGATAATTGTCCCATCGAAGAGGACGCTACGGTCACAGCTACAATAACCCAAATCGGAGATGATGTAACTGTAATTGTGCATGATATGGATGCTGAAGGTGATATAACGCTTACTGGAAGTGTAAATGATAGTAACTATAATCTATCAGCATCCTGGATTGAACCTGATGGACCTGAAGTGACAGTTAGTTGTACATTTACTCTCTCCTCAAGCACTTCGGGAGCTGGAAAAGTAACTATTTCTATAACGGAAGGGCTTGCTTCATGTGATAAAAGTTTTGATATAACCCTTACAAAACAAGGAGCTGCAGCAACTTACGATGCGACAGGTAATTGGGAATATTCAAGTTCAAATCATTGGGCTCAAGGGCTTCCTGGCTGTGATCCTGACGACCCAGAAACTGGTACTGCAACAATTACCCAAAACGGAAATGATGTTACACTGGTTTTACATGAAGATGATGGTAGCGACACTACGTTCAATGGCAATGTAAATGGTAGCACTTATTATTTTTCATTATCAGGTGATGAAAATGGCGGAACAACGACCATTACTATTACTATGATCCTCTCCAATGAAAACTCAGGCAGTGGTCAAGTAACAATTTCTTGGACAGATGGAATTTCGGAATGTAACCAAGGAATGAATATCGCATTAACAAAACAAGCCGTACAACCTGTAGGCGACAGCGGCGGAGGCGGTGGATGTTTTATCGCTACTGCGGCATATGGCTCGATAATGGAGCCACATGTAAAGATTTTGCGTGATTTCCGTGACCGCTTTCTGCTTCACAACTCAATAGGCAAGGGTTTTATTCGTCTTTACAGCACTTATTCACCGCCAATGGCCGATTTCATTGCAAAACATGATAGCCTGAGAGCGATGGTTCGCATAAGCCTGTTGCCCGTTGTGGGCGTTAGCTGGATTACACTGAAGATAGGTTCTGTATTAACAGTGGCATTAATGCTTCTTTTCATTTCTTGTTTTGTAGGACTTGTCTGGTATAGACGTAGATATAAAGAATAATCAACCAACAATAACCAGAGTTAAAGGCAGGGTCAGAAATGGCCCTGCCTTTTTATTATCCGACTTTTGATTTCTATTAAAACACACGCATCTTGTCCAAAATAAAAACGTGTGATATCGTTTTTCAATAAGGGCAGATCCTTTTCACCGGGTTTGCCCTTATTGCATTTTGGTTGATTTTACGATATATGTAATTCATATAAACTTGTTTCGGGTTGTTATTTTGGCAAGCTGTACGAGTTTAAATTAAAAGGAAAATTCTATTAAACCTTTATCATCTTAAGATAATTATAAATAAACCTATTTCTCACTTATATTCATAAAGGCTATGAATCAATGAATTAAACGGAGGCATTTATGGCATTCTTTACTTCGTTAATGCACGAAAACTTCAGAAAGAACTTCTTTGTATTTTTGTTTTTATCTTCGATTTTTCCATTGCTGTTATTTATATTTATCATTTATCAGCAAGTCGTCCCAGTAATTATGCCGGACCAGATAAATGGTCTAACGAGTATATTTACATATGGTGTGTTGGTCATGCTTTTACCCGCTTTTCTAAGTTTTGCCTTGGGGTCTAAATGGATTAGTTCAATAGAAACCATCTCAGAGGACATTAAATCAAAATCGGTTCAGATTATAGGGAAAAAAAAGAGTTCCATGTTGAAAATGAGTTTGAGAATATCCAACAAAACTTTAATGTTCTATATGATGAATTTCAAAGTAAAATAAATGAGCTCAATGAGGTCTCAAAAAAATTGATTTATTCAAACAGCAAGTTCAAAAAACTGGCACTTACAGATGAGTTGACTTCTCTATATAATCGGCGTTCTTTCGATTTAAGGCTGATTGAGGAAACAAGCAGGGCAAACAGGCATAAACAGGAATTATCCCTCATCATGATCGATCTCGATGATTTTAAACGACATAACGACACGCATGGTCACCAAACAGGCGATAAGTTACTTAAAGAACTGGCTGATATAATCCGAAAAACAATGCGCGAATCAGACTCGGCTTTTCGCTATGGTGGAGATGAGTTTGCTGTTTTACTTCCGGTATGTGACATAAAAAATGCTGAACGTGTAGCTCAAAAGCTTGTTGAAAAAGTTTCTATCCACCAATTTGAAAATGTTAAAGGACAACGTCTGGGCAAGGTAACAATTAGTTGTGGGGTAGCTTCTTATAAGGGAAAATTGGAGGCATTTGTAGCAGAAGCAGACAAACACCTTTTCGCGGCAAAAGCCTCTGGCAAAAGTATTATGGTAACTCAAAAATAATGCCACACACAGTTATTATCATCAACTCAAGACCTGTGTTTACGGCTATAAATCCCAGGGTATTGATAGTTTATTTTTTTTGTGACATCATTAAAAAACTTAACTCAAATGCCAATAAATTTGGCCATTGATATCCAAAAAGAAATCTTTTTTCACCCTGTTGTTTACCCCATGGGAAAACCGAAGAAGGCGACTTGAGCCCAGCGAAATCCCGCTTGCGGGGATCTCCTTTGTTGTCAAGGGTTCGCAGTAAATGACGGAGGTCTATCCCGCTTTGTCTGCGGGGCTTCACCCTTGACGCCTCGGATCTGAGACATCCTCGACTTTTGCAACGTTGAGGTTATGCCTGATTTTCGGCTTCAGGACCTTAAACAGCGGGCTATTTTTCCGATACTCTCCTGAAAACATACGGATACGGTTCAACACCGGTAAGATCAGGCGTTTCAAAGGGAATCGATTCGTTGGATCCTATAATCAAGATCCCGCCGGGAGCAAGCCGCGACAGCACCTTTTCAAAAGCCCTTTTCTTCAGTTTTTCTTCATAATAAGTCAGGACGCTGTTTCGCAAAAAGACGATGTCAAAATCCCGCCCCGGAGGTTCGGACAGGAGGTGGTGAATTCTCCAAGAAATGTCTTTTTTGAGGAAATCTTTCACCTCGAAAAGTTTTTCACCCGGCTTTTTCGTGAAATATTCGGATCGGATTTCCGGGGTGAGTTCTTTGAGACTTCCGGCAGAATAAATTCCGGCCCGTGCCCGCTGTAGATATGCAGGATTCAGGTCGGTGGCCGTTATATGGAGGTCCGGAAGATGCGAACAGGTTTTGATTAAGCGATCCCAGACGATCATGAAGCTGTACACTTCATCTCCGCATGCACATCCCGCCGACCAGACCGAAATTTTTTCGTTTCGCATTTGAATAATGTCCGGCAGCAGGATTTTTTCAAGGGTTGCCCAGAATCTTCGGTCCCGAAAAAAACGACTGATGGACACGGTCATCAGGAGTTCGCACCCATGCCTCGTTTCATCGTTTTTTTCCAGTTCCGCCAGAAAGGCGGCCATAGTGCGGAACCCTGTTGCTTTCATATACCGGCCAATCCGCTTTTTAACTCCTTTTCTGACTTTCCGGTATCCTGACCAGGAAAGTTCAAATTGATTAAGGAGTTGACGGAATTGCGCATCATTCATACAATCATGTTTATCTTTACCGGTGAATTGTGCAAGGGTTATTTTCGAATCTTCCTGTCAGAAAAATGTGGATCAGTGCAGGGAAAAATAAGAGTGGAAAGAAAGGGCGAATCGTTTATGAACACAGAAAGGTTTGATTTTTTAAAGAAAGATTATGTCCAGGGATTTCCGGAAGCGTGCGGATTCAAAGTCCAGCGGGTGGCCGACCAAATATTCGAATCCAGTCTCGAGGTCCGGCAGATGCACAGCCAGCAGGACGGATTTGTACATGCCGGCGTGATTGCGACCATGGCGGATCATACCGCCGGATACGCCGGCTATACAACGGTTTCCGAAGCGTTTCGAATTCTGACCATCGAATTCAAAATTAATTTTTTCAAGCCCGCCGTGGGAGAGCGCATCATTTGCCGATCAAAAGTCGTCAACAACGGCCGGAAGATCAAAGTTGCAGAGTCCGAAGTCTTCTCCATATCCGATGGTCAGGAAAAACTGGTGGCCAAGGCAATGGTCACCCTAATCGCCGTCCCGGCCTCCGATTATACCTGAACCGGGGAGTTGAATTGTACTGCAACATGCAGGATAAAAAAAGGGCGACCCTTATGGATCGCCCTGTGTGAAGGTGGGGAAGATAGGTTGCCTTGCCAACAAAACCCGACCGATTTTTATAGTTTCCCGCAATGCCGTTATTAACACTGGGATATATCTTTACATTTTATTTTTGTTTTGAAGATGCCCAGTAGAAAAGATGCACGCACACCCGAGAAGTTTTTTTTGTTTGTATTTAGGTACTTGCTAAAACCATGCCAGACACGATGCCTTACTATCAATTTTTTTTATATATAATTTCAGCATGTTACCATCGTCATTGTTTTTTCCCAACACGTAAATTGACAATATTCGGCAGTCCATGTGTCATTTTTTGACAAATTCGAGACGTTTTTAATTGGTTGTCCCCTTGAACGCTTTAGGAAACAGGCGGCGACAGAAAACTCAAACTCTGTTTTTTTTCGGTATTTGAATCCTGTGGACAAACCGACCTTTTCTAAACACACAGCCCGGATGCACCTCCAGACAGTATTGGCAAAGACAAGTCACACACCACGTTAACAAGTTCCGTCAGAGGGTTTAGCGTCTTGCCCCTTGACTGTGGTCCGGGTTTTTGAGAAGGCGTGTGGGGAAAATAAAAAATTGAGTTTATATACAACTGCAATCGTGATAGGCAAGGCAATAATGCTCCTGCTTCAAACGGATTGGGTATAAAAGAAGCCGTTGACTTCTGTTACGGTCCCTTAATATTAACTAGTGTCCAAATTCCATTTCCGGTTATGAACAAAAAAACAAAAGCTCAGACATTGATCGTGTTCGACATGGACGGGGTTCTTGTGGATGTCTCAGGGTCCTATCGAGAGACGGTAAGACAAACCGCAAGATTGTTTTTCCACGGTGCGGATTCTTGGGAACGTCTGCCCGATCCATTGTTTCCCTTGGCCGATCTTGCCAGAGTCAAACAAAGCGGCGGTCTCAACAATGACTGGGACCTGACATTTTTGGTAATCAATCTTTTGTTCACCTTGGTGGAGGGGGCCGCCGATCCGGGAGATTTAGCCCCCTGGCCCGGATACCGAAAAGCCATCGACCGGTGTAATGTAGCAACCCTGGCCAAATTCTTGAAGTCTGAAAAAATGCCCGTCACCACGCTAATGAAAAAAACCCGAAAAGCAGAAAATGAATTTGTTGCCGCCCTTTATACCAAAGATGTGGGGAGCGGAAATATTATCAAACAGATTTTTCAAGAGATCTACCTCGGCAAAGACCTGTTCGAGTCCACCTATGGCGTTCCGGCAAAAGTGTTTCATGAAAAAGGATACATAAACAGAGAAAAACTGCTGATCGACAAACACACCCTTGAATCCCTCTCCGAAAACAACATTCTGGCCATTGCTACCGGGCGGCCCAGGGCCGAGGCCGACTATCCTCTGGATGTTTTTGACCTCCGGCAGTTTTTCTCGGATACCCGCACCCTCGACGACTGCCTTGAGGAAGAACAAAGAATATTCCAAAGGGAGAAAAGAAAGGTGTCCCTCAGCAAACCGAATCCCTACATGCTGGATGCCATTGAAGCGGACCAAAAAAATAAAATATCAAAATTCTATTTCATCGGAGATATGCCCGATGATATGGTGGCGGCATCGAAATCCAGGGCAGGTTTCATCGGCATCGGAATTCTGAAGTCATCATCCGACAAAGAGCGTCTGAGAAGAGATCTGATAGAGGCAGGTGCAGATCATGTTATCGAAGATTTTGAGGCATTGGGGAAGATCCTGAAATAGTGAAATCAAAAGAATCTGTCAAAAACTATAGACGGGGCTACTTTTACGTGTTGACTGCCGCCTTCATGTGGGGGGTGTCCGGATCGTCAGCCAAGTTTCTGTTTAACAGCGGCATCACGCCCTATCAACTGGTACAACTTCGTCTGACAATCTCTGCGGGACTCTTGTTTCTGTGGCTGTGGATACGCCATCGTTCCCTCCTGAAAATAGACCGAAAAGACATACTCTATTTTGTGCTGTTCGGCACCGTGGGGATGGCCGGCGTCCAGTTTACCTATCTGTTTGCCATCAGCAAAATAAAAGTGGCCGCCGCCATCCTGCTCCAGTATCTGGCCCCCAGCTTTATCGCCATACATTCGGTTGTGTTCATGCGTGACAAACTTTCACCCGTAACCGTTATAGCCCTTGTCGGTGCAACATTCGGCTGCTATCTGGTGGTCGGTGCTTACAATCTGGAAATTCTTTCCATGAACATCGTCGGAATCATCAGCGGCATCCTGTCAGCCATCACCTTTGCCTGGTATTCGGTTCACGGCGAATACGGCATGCGCCGCTACAACCCTTGGACGGTGCTATTTTTTGCGTTGTTTTTCGGAGCCCTGGTGTGGAATGTGATGCATCCGCCCCTCGAAGCCTTTATGCACGCCTACTCCCGGGTGCAGTGGGCATGGATTCTGTATATCGGCGTCTTGGGGACTCTGGTGCCTTTTGGTCTATATCTGGAGGGCATTAACCTGATCCGCGCTACCCGGGCCAGCATCACCGCAACCCTTGAACCCATTACCGCCGGCATAGTTTCTCATATCTTCCTCAACGAAATCATGGAAGTCCCACAGATCATCGGCGGCACAATTATCATCGCATCCATCATATGTCTCCAGCTAACCCAGGAAAAAGATGATAAGGCACCCGGCATTATCCGTGGCCAAAGCTTCACCGACGAATTTAAACCCTAGCGTTGCAAAACCTTATGTAGAGCGATTTTTGAGTCTTTTCCAAAAAAGAGGTTTTGGAAGGGGCGGATAAAATTTGTTCGGTTTGAAGGGAATTTGAACGTGCACAAATGAAGAGCCCTGCCGCATGCGGACAGGGTCTGTGAAAGGATAACGCAAACCTATCCTCCCCTGCCCCTCTCCCAAAGGAGAAGAGGCAGAAAGACTGCCCGCCGCAAGCGGTTGGGGTATACGACAGATCAGAAAAAACGCTAGGCTTAATTTTTATTTGAGATTTTTTCCCGGCTTAAAGGTGACCGCATTTCTGCCCTTGATTTTAATCTTTTCACCGGTCTGGGGATTGCGTCCCATTCGGGTTTTTCGATAGACTTTCCGGAATGTCCCGAACCCTACCAGGGTTACTTTGCTGTTTCTTTTCTTCAGCCCCACGGTAATGCCGTCAATAAATGATTCCAATGCCGCTTTAGCCGCGACCTTAGAAATACTCGCATCTTTAGCCATTTTTTCAATTAAGTCAGCCTTAGTCATCGTACCCCCTTTTCTGATGTTAAAATTTAAGGTAAAGAAAATTTGCGTTGAATAGAATTCAGTTACAATATATAATTTAGAAAATCAAGAAAAACCTGATATTTTTTAGCCTTATATAAACGATTTGGCGTTATCGCTTGAATGACGCGGGTTTTTGCGGATCGGCATACTATCTTTTAGATTTTTTATGTTGGATTCAGGCGTTATTCACCCAAGTAAGCTTTTTTAACCTTCTCGTTTTTCAAAAGCGAAGCTGCGTTGTCAGTCAAAACGATTTGGCCGGTCTCCATAACGTATCCGGTGTTGGAGATGCTCAGCGCCATGTGTGCGTTCTGCTCCACCAAGAAGATAGTCATGCCTTTTTTATTGATTTCCAGAATCGTATCGAAGATCCGTTCCACCAGTTTGGGCGCCAGCCCCAGAGACGGCTCGTCCAGCAATAAAAGCTCCGGCCGGGACATCAGCGCCCGGCCTATGGCAAGCATCTGCTGCTCGCCCCCGCTCAAGGTCCCTCCCAGTTGACGGGTCCGATCTTTCAAAACAGGGAAAAGACCGAACACCCATTCCATATCGTTAGCCACTGCCGCCTTGTCCCTTCGCAGATATGCCCCCATCTCCAGATTTTCCAGGGTTGTCATGCGGGGAAAGATCTGCCGGCCTTCCGGTATTTGGGAAATCCTCTTTGCAGCCACCTGCTCCGGGCGAAGATGGTGGATGGGACTGCCCTTGAATTTTATTTTACCCCGGTGCGCCCGCTGAACACCGAATATAGTAAGCAGTGTAGTCGTTTTACCGGCGCCGTTGGCACCGATCAAACAAGCGATATCCCCTGACGGTATGGTGCAGGATACACCTTTTAAGGCATGGATATTTCCGTAGTATGTGTGCACATCTTCGAGTTCGAGAATCGGTACCTTAACGGCCATCTTTTAAATCCTCGGAAGTAAATTGATCGGTTTCATGAAGCTCACGCTTGCGCCGTGATGCCGGAATCAACCCCTCGGGCCGCAAAACCATCATGGCCGCCATTGCCAGACCAAAGGCAAGCATCCGGTACTCTTGCAATTCTCTGAAAACTTCCGGAACGGCGATTAAGATAATACCGGCCAGGATGATCCCGGGGATACTCCCCACCCCCCCGAGAACAACTATGCACAGTACAATACAGGATTCCATGAAAATAAAAAAGTTGGGGTTGATGTAGCTGAGCTTGGCAGCAAAAAACGCCCCCACCACCGATGCGAATGCGGCGCCCATAGCGTAGGCCAACAGTTTCAGCCAGGTGGTGGGCACACCGGAAAGTTCGGCGGCCACCTCGTCTTCCCGGATTGCTACCCAGGCCCGACCGATGCGAGAGTTGTCGAGTCGTCGGACGCCGATGACCGTCAGCACGGCGATGATAAACATTAAGTAGTAGAGGGCGTGCAGAGACTTGAGTGAATAGACAACCCAGCTCAACCCGCCTTCGGTAAAGCCAGGATAGATCACCACCGGTTTAGCCATGCCGAGGAGGCCGTTGGGGCCTTTGGTCAGTTTGTCCCAGTTGTTCAGGACCAGCCGAATAATCTCGCCAAACCCCATGGTGACGATGGCCAGATAGTCACCCCGCATCCTTAGGGTTGGATAGCCGATGATGCAGCCGAAGACGGCCCCGATAAGCATGCCGATGGGAAGAGCGAGCCAGAAAGAAATTCCGAAGTTGAGATTGAGCAGGGAATAGCTGTAAGCACCCACGGCATAAAAGGCGATATACCCCAGATCTAGCAGACCGGCGAGTCCCACGACAATATTAAGGCCCAGCCCCAGAACGATATAAATCAGGCAGGTGATACCAACGTCGATCATATAGTTGTTTGCCAGCAGCGGGTAGGCCGCCACAGCAATCAATAAAACAAGAATGTAGTATCGGGCCGGCAGTTTGGAAAATCTTCTCAAGATGTTATTTTTTAACGGTTCAAGCCGGGTTGAAGTCCTTTGGTACATGCCGCTTCGTCGAACCGTCTTGTTCACCAGCCAGAGGGCCAGGATTCCGACGATCCCTCCCCATAAGGACAGTGCCCGGGAAGCTTCGAAGCGGTTACCGGGAAAGCCGACCATGGGCAATATGAGAATGCCCAAAAACAGAGAGTAGATGACAAATGTTTTAAAATCGCTTTTCGCCATTTTATACCCTGCTCTCGCTGACATGTTCACCCAGAATTCCACTTGGCCGAAAGTAGAGAACCAGAATCAAAACCACAAATGTCGTGACATCCTTCCACTCACTGGGCAGAAAGGCAGACCAAAGAACCTCGACTCCGCCGATGATCATTCCGCCCAACACCGCACCGGGGATGGATCCGATACCCCCCAGGATCGCCGCGGCAAAGGCCTTGATCATGTAGATAAAGCCCATGTCGAAACGGACGGAACCATAATGCATACCGACCATCACACCGGCCGCAGCGCCCAAAGCCGGCCCGATCATAAACGTGACCCGGATGGTTCTGTCGATATCGATGCCCAGCATCCGGGCCATGGTTGGATTCTGAGCCGTGGCCCGCATGGCCTTGCCCAGCCTGGTCCAGTTAACGAACATATTCAGAACCACCATTAAAACCAACGACAACGCAATAATAAAGACCTGCCCATAGGTTATCCTGGCATCCAGAATTGAAAATCCGCTCATACCCAAAATCGCCGGATAAGCCCTGTCAGACACGCCCTGGCTGAGCATCATCCCGTTGGACAAAAATATCGACATTCCCAGGGCGCTCAGAATGGCGGCCAGGCGGGATGCCTTTCGCAGGGGCTTGTAGGCCACCTGCTCGATGGCCACCCCAAGAACCGCCACATAGGCCATGGCCAATCCGAAAACAAGAATGAGGGTCAGGACAAAATGGGTTTCCACGAAACCGATATTTTGCAGTGCAGCCAGAACGATGATCCCGATAAAGGCCCCGGCGGTGAACAGCTCACCATGGGCAAAGTTAATCAGTTCTATGATGCCGTAAACCATGGTATACCCCAGAGCGATCAACGAATAGATGCTGCCCAGAAAGATGGCGTTGATCAACTGCTGAATGATAAAAGACGCATTGTCCATCCGATAAAACCCTTATATTTCTGATGACACTGCATGGTGTTTATTTTGGGAAACAAGCGAAATGGGCCAAGGACCCTTGGTCCTCGGCCCACCGGTCAAGGTTTAGAAGTATTTTTCGGTCAGCGGATCCCAGTATGGTACGAACTTGCCGTCTTTGACGATCCAGATGATGTGGGCCAGTTTACGGTCACCCTTTTCATCGAACTTGATTTCTCCGGTTACCCCGTTCCATGTATTGTTTCGAAGCGCGTCGACCACCTTGGCCGTATCTGTGGTACCGGCCTTTTTTATGGCTTCCAAAAGAATCATGGCTGCATCGTATGCATAGTAGCTATATGAACCAATGGTTTCGACCTTCCACATCTTCTTATATGTGTTCTCGAAATCCTTTCGTTCCTGGGTTTCCGGCGCTTTGGCAAAGGTCAGGAATGTGCCCTCGGCAGCTTTTCCGCCCACCTCGATGAACTTGGGATGAAAGACCGCATCTTCCGACAACATCTTGGCCTTAATGCCCAGAGCCTTTGCCTGACGCACCATAAGTGAACCTTCGGGTTGGTAAACACCCATGTAAATGACATCAGGGTTTAATCTTTTCAATTTGGTCAGCACGGCGGTAAAGTCCTTGTCCGCCGGTGTAATGTGTTCCAGAGCGACGATTTTGATCTTGTTTTTCTCTTTGACAAAGTTGGTGATGTTCTCTGTAAGTCCGACAGTGTAAGTTTGGCGATCATCAATCAGAGCCAAAGTTTTTATCTTGAGCCCATCTTCCAAAAACTTCACCGTCGACCAGGCCTGAACGTCGTCTCGGGGCGGCATACGGAAAAGCTGTTTGAACCCGCGAGCGGTAACATCGGTGTGCGTTGATGCCGGTGTAATCTGGACGATGTTTGCTTCGTTCAGCGGAACAGAGGCCGGAATGGTGGCTGAGGAGCAGTAGGCACCGACGACACCGCTCACACCGCTGTTGATCAGCTTGTTGGCGGCCATGGTCGCCTTGCCGCCGTCGCAGGCGCTGTCACCGGGTATAACCTCAATCTTATCATACGAGGGAATACCGCTCGTTTTTTCGAACACAGCTACAGCTGTTTTGACCCCCTGAAGAATGTCAGTCCCGTCTTGTGCGTATGGACCGGTGAGGGGGCTCAGGGTACCGATTTTTAGTGTCTTTGCCAAAGCCATGCTGTGAAATCCCATGAACAACATCAGACATAACGTAAAAATTCCAATCTTTTTCATGTTCTACCTCCTTTTAATAATAGGTAAAATGGATATCCAAACCAAAGGACCCAAAACCACGTTCATGCATAATTAATTTATGTTTTTGTTTTAGCTTTGGTTCCCAAATAGGCCTCGATCACTTTTTCGTTTTGCTGAATCTCCTTGGGTTTACCCTCGGCAATCTTTTGGCCGTGATCCAGAACAACAACGATTTCTGAAATGCCCATGACCAGCCGCATGTCATGTTCCACCAGAAAAATGGTGAGTCCCGTATCCCGCAGCTTAATGATCAAATCCATCAGATCCGCGGTTTCGCTGGGGTTCATACCGGCTGCAGGCTCGTCAAGGAGTAAGGTTTTGGGCTGGGTCGCCACGGCTCTGGCAATTTCCAAGCGGCGCTGATCACCGTAAGGCAAATTTGAGGCATATTCGTTGTGCTTGTCGGCCAAGCCCAAAAACTCCAAAATCTCCATGGACTTTTCGGTGATTTCTTTCTCTTCCCGGATTGAAAATGGTGATTTGAACAGGGCCCGAAATGCACCGCTCTTGGTCCGGCAGTGCATCCCCACCTGGACATTTTCGAGGACCGTCATGGATTTGAACAGACGAATATTCTGAAACGTTCGGGCAAGACCTCGACGGATGATACGGCTGCTCCTCAAATTGCTGAGTTTTCTGCCGTCATAGGAAATCGTTCCATCACTGGGGGGATATACGCCGGTAATCATGTTGAAGACTGTGGTCTTGCCGGCCCCGTTGGGACCGATCAAGCTCAGTATTCTGCCTCCCGGAACTTCAAGGTTCAGGTTATCCACAGCCAGAAGGCCACCGAATCTTTTGGTTACTTGTCGTAAGACCAATTCTGCCATAGGGATAACAGATGTCTCGGAGGTTTATCAATTCTTAACAGCAAAGGAATAAAAAATGGTTTTTTACTACTTTGTTCAAGGACTTCTATAAAATAAACGCTCTTTAGTCAAGATATAATGCACCATCCCCATGTTCCGGAATCCCCCGTGGAAAATTTATCGGCTGATCGAGTGGCGACTAAACCGGACGGTATACTTTTTAGAGGGGCAGCCAAATGCCGAGTTCTTTTTCCACAGCTTTGCGAAAAATTATGGGTGCCACGGCCATGTCATCTATGGCCAAACCGAGATTGGCTGTCAGGGTCCGTTCTGCGGGTGTCTCTCTTCCCCGTTTTTGTCCGGTGACCAGTTCTCCCAAATCAGCATGAATTTCCGGAATATTTTGAAAATAGCCCATTTGCTGATATTGTCGCAGCTGCGGTGTGTCGTCGGTACAGAACTTGGCCGCCGCCTCCATGGCATCGGGATGCCAGTAGGAGTCAAAATCGACCAGGGAGGCAAAAGCGCCCTCGTCCAGCCAACCGGCCTGGATGGTGGCATGGGGTGTTTTTAAAATCGGCCCTGCGGTAACAACAATGTCGCAGCCGGTTACAGCTTCCCGGGGCGTCTTCGCCGGAACCACCTCCAGGTTAAAACGGGTACCGATTTCGTCAACATATCCACGGACGGCTTCGGCGTTCACATCGTAAGCCATGACGCGCTTCAGCGGAAACAGCGTGTTCAACGCCTCCACGTTGGTGCGCCCCTGAACGCCGCATCCCAGTATGCCGACCACCGACGATTCCGGACGGGCCAGATAGCGCGCGGACAGTGCCGTGGCCGCACCGGTCCTAACAGCCGTAATCCATACACAGTCCATTACCGAAATAGGAATCCCGGTTTCAGGGTCATTAAGGATGAGCAGTCCGGTAATGTAGGGCAGTCCTTTTTTGTGGTTCCCCGGGAAACCACCCACCCACTTAACCCCCGCTGCGTTCAAAGCTGGAATGTATGCCGGCATGGCATGAATAAAATTGTCTCCACCACCTGGATGAATCCCCGGTTTGGGGGGCATTTCCGTATTTCCACTACCTTTTTCCCGGAATGCGACTTCCAGGACTTTGACAATTTCAGCCATTGTCAGTCCCGCGGAGATGACATCATCCTGGGAAAGATAGAGCAATCGATTCGGTTCCATGTCTACTCCTTGCAACATTAGGGTTTGCTCAACTAAGTGCTCTAATTCGCAAATTCGATGACGTATTTTTATCAGTACAACTATCCCGTATAAGCTGAAGTCCAAAAGTTTGAAGTTTGAAGTGCCTAAAGTGAGCTAAAGCCCGCCCTGGTGCGCATCGCTTATATCTTGATCCGACCAATGCACCATTACAAACATGACTTTTCGAGTATAGAGTGTTGGTGATCGGTCTGGGCCAGGGTTGAGGAACGCGCTTTCAGCGCAATTAATTATAATTAAAATTGATAGAATACCTTAACTTTAGGCACTTTAGTTCACTTTAGTTGTTCCGGTTAAAGTCAACATTTTTTTTAAACAAATTTGCTCTTTGAAAATTCGGTAAAATCTGTACACAAGGTCGATATTCTGTTAAGTTAAAGAACGGGAACGGGGGCCTTGATCCCGCATTTAGCGTTGTTGACGCTTTGGGACTGCTTCCGTTCCTCTCTTTTTTTAGCCTGCCTTCTTGAAATTGGTGCTTTTACATCATATGCTTGGTAACGACGGCTTTTGTCCAGGCCTACTTTCTTTTCGTCCTGAGGATTCTGTTTTTTTCTGTTTGCCTTGTCAATTTCGGGGTCAAACGGCTGGTTGTGTTTAAGCATTCCGTAAATTATTCGAATGATTTTGTGCATGCACACACCCAAAGCGGCCTTTTTTTCCATCCCTTTTTCCGTATGTTTCTCATAGATTTCACGGATCAGAGGATTGGATTGAATGGCTACCATGGCAACCATATAAAGAATTTGTCGGGGTACTGTGCGGCCTTTTTTACTCATATGAAAGCCCCAGGAACCGTCACCGCTTTTTTTATAAACAGGGTGAAGGCCAAAGAACGAGGCTAAGTGTTTCGCCCTTTTAAACCGTTCTATGGAGCCTATTTCAAGGATTAGACCGACAGCAGAGTCGTTTCCGATCCCTATAAAAGTCTTGAGCAACTCAACTTCAGGAATCGAGCATTTATCCGCCATGGCTTTTGTTTGGGCATCAATGGTTTTTGAAAGCTGTCTAATCTGTTGGACAATCGCCTTGATTATTTGGCTTGTAGTTTCATCCGTAGCGGACGCGACACTCTGCTTGGCTGTTTCGACCAGTTTTTTTGCTTTTTGGGGTGTCACATATGGAATCAAGGCCACAGAAGACTTCTTTGCTTTGGCCAGCTTGGAAGCGGTTGGATAGCGCTGTAAAAGGCTAAGAACCCAAGCCGGTGTATTATCTTTACAGTAAGCCAGAATTTCCGGATTGGCTGTGTAGAGATTGGATTCCAATTGATTGAGCATCTGGGTTTTTTGCTTTTTCAGCATTTTTACAAATCCCCACTGTTTTCTCAGGGGTGCCAGAGGATCCTGTTGCTGATACTGCACTTTCTCGGGATGCTCAATCATGTATTTGGCGACATTCTCAGCGCTGATTTTGTCGGTGATATTCCGATTCAATTCAGCTTTGCTGTTGTTGTAAACGCCACAGGGATTTAATCTGGCAGTCCTTATCGGCAGATGCGTCTGGAATCTGACCAGCGCATCAAACCAGTTGTTTTCATAACCGCCAGTGCTTTCAACGGCGGAAAAAATGTTGGCCTTGGGATGACGGACGCAAAACTCTGATAGGATGCTGTAGAGCTTTTGGTGACCGTCAAAAGTATCATCCAACTGAAAGTCGTCTTCAACGTAGTGCTTTAATGAATCAAGCATGACGAAATTAGAATATCCTTTACTCGCATCAATTCCAAAAAAGTAGTCTGGCATATGGCCTCCTTATCGGCGATAAAAATTTTTGGGAACCAGGAATCATCAGCCTTGTCAAATACGGTGTCGATGCACCAAGTTGTTCCCCGACTTAAACCTGGCGGAAGGAAGACTCTAAAGTCCGGGTTCGGAACCCAAGGCACTTACCTTCTCTTCCGACATTATTGACAATTTTACCGAATTAAGAAAGCCCATTGGTAATGATGCTCAAATTAAAAACCTCGGAGGAGGCGGGGGGACACCCCCCAGTTTAAATTTATTTTTTGTCCAATTTTCAATATACAAGGCACTTTACACTTTTGCATACATAGAATGAATAAACCAAGTTATAAATACGTCACCGCATTTACGAATACATGTACTAAGGGCTCGGATAGACCTAGGCGGTTTCGTTTTTATCGATATCCGGGTCCACATGAACGGTGATGCGGTCGAAGTTGCCGACATCTTCGTTCAGGCATTTTTCCACAGTCTTTGCCAGATTATGCCCGTCTAGTACGGTCAGTCGACCATCGACGACAATGTGTATTTCCATTTGATAACGGCCCCCGGAAGTCCGAACTTTAAGATCATGGGTGGCATTCACCCCGTTTACAGTCAGGGCACAGTTCTTGATCCGGTCGATTATTTCGCGCCCAGGGGCAGTATCGGTGAATTCATACAAAGCCTCTTTTAAAATATCCAAGCCGACTTTAACGATGAAAAAAGAGACCAAAAGTGCGGCGAAAGCGTCGAGAAAATACCATGACGGTTGTATTTGAGTTCCTGCGACGCCGACCAAAACAGCCACAGAAGACAGGGCATCCGAACGATGATGCCACGCGTTGGCCACAAGCAACCGGCTGTTGATGCGTCGTCCGGTGCGAATGGTGTACTGATAGAGGAATTCTTTCAATGCCACGGATACACCGGCCCCCACCAATGCCAGAGCCGTGGGATGGGATTCGGCATGACTGTAAATATTGAACGCTGATTGGATCCCCAGGTACAATGCTGTTCCGATGAGCACGATCCCCACAAAAGAAGATGCCAGGGTTTCAACACGGGCGTGACCGAAATGATGCTCCTCGTCCGGCGGCTTAAGACGAATATGGAGGCCGATCAGAACCGCTATGTCCGTAAAAAGATCGGAAATCGAATGGACGGCATCTGCGATGAGGGCCTGACTGTTGCCGAATATCCCTGTCGTCAGCTTCAGCAGGATTAAAATTGTATTGACTAGAACACCGACGAGTGTCACTGTTCTACCGTCTCGGGTTGATTTTGTCATGGATTCATGCATAGCTTAAGACACGTGAGGCCCAAGGCTAATTTACGAGGTCGCTTTTGCCTGGTCGATCCATAGCATTGATCACAAAAATGTGCCAGCCTTTTAAGAATCCATACCAAACACCGATCAACTTGCGTTTTTAAGAAAATCCATGGAAATCCCGTGAAAAGACATGGCCTGCTTGAATTACATATCGCTGTAATCCTCTTTGGGCTCTCCGGTCTGTTTGGAAAATTTTTAACCCTTCCGCCGTTGGTCATCGTCTTTGGAAGGACTTTTTTTGCCTCCCTTACCCTGGGTATTATACTCGCAGCCTTTAAAATACCATTTCGTTTAAAGTCGAGACAGGATTTTTTCGTTTTTATTTTACTCGGGATTATATTGGCCGTACATTGGATCACGTTCTTTCACTCGATTCAAATTTCCACAGTTGCCGTGGGTCTGCTCACATTCTCAACATTCCCCATATTCGTCACGTTTATGGAGCCGGTTTTCTTCAAAGAAAAAGTTCGCCCTTTCGATATTTTGACGGCAGGTTCCGTTGTTTTTGGCTTGCTCTTGGTTATTCCGTCCTTCGATTTTCAAAACAATATCACCCTCGGCGCATTTTGGGGAACCCTGTCGGGATTTACTTTTGCCGTTCTATCCATTTTAAATCGAAAATACGTGAGCACCTATCCTCCGATTTTGATGGTTTGCTGCCAGAACTGGATGGCAACTTTGATATTGCTTCCCTTTCTGTTTTTTGAAAATTGGGGCCTCCAGCCGGCTGATTATGTCTTGCTCCCGATCCTAGGTATCTTTTGTACAGCCCTGGCTCACGTGCTGTTCATCAAAAGTCTCGTTCATATCAAGACGCAGCTGGCAAGCATTACCGTATGCCTGGAGCCGGTTTACGGAATCAGTTTCGCCTTGTTTTTACTTGGGGAAATTCCGGATGCAAGAACGATTTTAGGGGGTGGCATCATGCTCGGCACCATTGCCCTGGCGACAATGAAACGACCCTCGAGTTAGAGAATCCAAATAAATATTCCTGAAATCGAGCCTTAGTTAAACCCAAACCCCTTGAGAAGTCCCTTGATCTGTTCACCGACGTCCCGGGACTCACCCTTTTGACCATCCCCCGGCAGCAATTGTTTTTGCAAATCCGGAAGACTTTTTTCTATTTTCTGCTTGAGGATCCTTTCAAAATCCGGACGAATTTTCGGGGAAGAAAACGTGCCGGTAACCAGCACCGGCACCATCAGTCCGGAACGCTCCTGGGAATCTTCCTGTCCCTTGAGGGTGCCGACAAACTTGAGTTCTCCCCTGAAATCAAGGTTCTCGCTGACAAGATCCGCCGTTCCTGAAGCCGCCAATCGAATCAACGGTGATATGAGGATCGTATTGGCGGTAGTGACAAGTCCCTGTTTGACGGTAAACGGCGCATGAAGTTTACTAAAGTCGGTTCGCGACGTCTCTCCGGCCCCCTCGACCAGGCCCAAGGCGGCATTGACGTTGTTTGCCATCCCCGCTAAATCGATGCCTTTTATGGCGCCGTCTTCAAACAGGAGATCGCCCTTCCCGTTCATCGTCTTTTTGATTTGTTTCCCGTCATCCCCGGTCATAGCGAGATCGATGCTTGCCTTCAAGTTCCCTTCGAGAAAATCCTTATTTAGAACATCTATAAAAAGCGGCCCTGCCTGAACCCCTTTTAATTTCAGTTGAAAATTGGTCCGGGGCACGTCTTTTTGCACACTGAAACGCCCATGCCCAGACAGATCACCCTGATACAACGACATGGTCATGGAGCGCAGATTGAAAACACCATTTTTCCCCATGAGCTTAAAATGAACGTTTTCAGTTTTAGCATTCTTGACCTTGAGTTTTCCGATTTTCACCGTACCGTCAATGGAAAGCCTGCGCAGCAATGAATAGTCGGTCTTCTTTTTCACCCGGGCAGCGGCGGTCTTGGGTTGTTTGTCCATTCCTTTTCCCTGGCTTGGCGGCGGCAGGTATCGATCCAAATCAATCTTGTCCAGGTCACACTTAAACGTCACCGACGGCTTTGAAAAATTGCCGACCTCCATGGAAATATTCAGTTTCGACTCATCCAGATCCATAATGCCGTTTGAAACCGAAACCCTCCCGGCGTCTCCCTTGATCCCGGCTTTGAAAGCCATGAGATTAAAAGCCTTGGGGTCAGATGTCGCCACTGGAAAGGCTTTGCCCATGGCACCCAGAAGTTTTCGAGGCGAAAAGGGAGATATCTGAATATCTACGTCAAATTTTGGGAGAACCGCCGGGTCCACTACACTGCCCTTGAGTCCCACATCCATTTGTCCCAGAATGTTGGCCGTAAGATCCAGGGGAATCGTTCCTTTGCCCACCGCTTTTCCGACAGGCCCCACCCTCCCCTGAATGGAAAAAGGCCGGTTGTCGAGACGGGCGGAAAACGTCAATAGAACCGGTCTATCCATGGAGACATCTTGAAGCCGAAGGCTTACATCGGAGATTTCCTTCCGTGTTTTTTTACCGTGATCCAGCCAGACGACGGATCCATCTGTAACGGCGAATTCACCCACGGTAAGCCCTTTGAGAACAAAACCACCGGGGTCGGGTCCCCGGACATTTTTTGAGGAACACCGGACTCGGGTTTTGCTTCGAATTTCCAGTTAACCCGACCGTCTTTACGGGTTTCCAGAACCACACGTGCGCCGTTTAAAATAAAACGCTTGACCTGAATGTCCTTAAACAAAAGGGGAAGCAGCTTGACCCTCACATCAAAAGACTCCACCACAACAAAGTCTTTTTCTTCAAACCCGGGGAGACTCCCCAGATGAAGGTCGGAAAACGATACGCCGGCCCAGGGGAAAAGAGAAAGACGAAGGTCATCACCCAGGGTGAAGGTGCGTCCCGTGGCTTCGGATATTTCTGCTTCAATCCAAGGTTTGTACCGTTTGACATCAATGAACCTCGGAATAAAGACCAGGGCTGCAACCACGACGACCATCAAGCCGCAGCCGACAATTAACACCCGTTTTATGGTTCGATTCATAATCCTCCCCTTAATTCAAAGCCTGTTTTTTTGTTGGTACGATCCGACCAGAAACGGTTTTTAATAGACCGTTCGTCCATGGACGGAGTCAGAAAGCCGTTTTACCGGTTTTCTTTATCTCTTCTTCCGTGTCCTGGCTTTTCTGCCGTTCCCTGGATAACAATTCTTCCAGATTGGGAACGTAATAAATCATGGTGTGATATTCAGGGTTGCCATATCGGTCATCATGGATCGATACAATTAAAATTGATCGGCCATCCTCCCAGTATAATGACTTGCCCTTTTTACCAACCCATTGGACGGTTTTTGCTTTTCCGTATTTTTCTGTAACCACATCTATGATATCCGACCCTTCCTGTTTGGATTTTATATAAAAATACAATGGTTTTTGGGTGTAGTTTGAGAATACCAACTCAACGTAATTGAACGGTACATTTTTTTTTCGAGCATAACGATACGTCAATTTTAGGGTATTATGTTCGACGCGTTCACCTATCGGAGAATTCAACTTTTCGTTTATTTCATATAATTCCGGAAAAAATTTCCGTAAAAATCCAGTATAGTTTATGGTTAGATCCAACGTATTCCACCGTTCAATGGCATCGGAGCCAAGTCTTTTCTTTAGCTTTTCTCTGACGTCCTTGGAAATTTCAGAGTTTTCACCCAGATTGAAAAACGTAATCCCTTCCGGTTCTTTGGTTGCAGAGCGCGGTTTATTAATTTCTCTTTTGCCCCAATAATTGACCAGAACAACAATCAAAATTAAAACAATTACGGATATGACAGCTGCTAAAGCTTGAAACTTCCTATTTTTAAAAAAAGACATAACATCTTCTCCTTTGATCAACAAAAAATATGCGTAGATGGGTTTGACATCAATATTATCTCATGAATTTAATGTTTTTTCAATGCAATGGTAAATTTTCATCTCCTTCGTTACCTGCCCGCCGTACAAGACTTTGGCCGGAGGGTCAAGGGCTCGCAGTAGACAACGAAGGTTTATCCCGTGTTATCAGCGGGCTTCGTTCCGGATGCCTTGTATCCGGGGCATCCGGAACTTTCACTCAATCAGGGTAAAACCGAATGTTTTCACTTGATAAAAGATAAAATTCAGATATGATTTAATGAAACCGTTAAAAGTCTTTACACGGGATCCGGAGGTCAGGTCAAATGGTCGGAAGACGCAGATTCTATATATTCCTTTTCGTTCTGCTTTGTGCAGATCTTTTCTTCGTTCACCGGACGTTTCCACAAAACCGCCAAAATTCTGTGGCCGACACCGTTCAAAATAAGTTGACCTTGGATCACGCCGTAATGTGTGAAGAAGTAAAAGATAAGACCCCCATAAACCAGGCCGTTGTTTTTTCCATCAAGATCGGAAAGGTCTCCTGTTTTTCAATGTTTGATCCGGTTCCTGGAAAAACGTTCATTTATCATAAATGGTTTCATAAGGACACCCCCAGTACAAATAAAAGACTGACGCTTCATTCACCTCGCTGGGCGACCTACAGCAGCATTCAGCTTCGAGAAACCGACAAAGGGCCATGGCGAGTTGAAATTTCCGACCAGAAAGGCAATCTTCTTTATATCTTGAGATTCAGTATCACCGACTGATAGACTTGGAACCTGCTTATGTCTTTTTTTGCGAGCATTCGCTGGCAGGATATCATCGATATCCTGTTAAACAGCTACATCCTTTTTCGGCTCTATGTGCTTTTTAGGGAAACTTATGTTTTCAGGGTCCTTACAGGGCTTGCACTCCTCTGGATCTTTCAGCGGATCGCTGTATTTTCCGGACTCATCTTAACCAGTTGGGTCTTGCAGGGAATTACTGCGTTTGCCGCCCTTATTATCATTATTGTGTTCCGAAATGAAATACGGAGTGTTCTTCAGGCAAAAAATTTGAAAGCCATCCTCTGGGGATTTCCCCAAAAAAGTGTCCCGACAACCATACAAATTATTGTCGACAGCGTAAATGCACTGTCCAAACGGCAAATCGGCGCTTTGATCGTTCTGCCTGCAAAGGAAGATTTAAA
>PVMK01114221.1_pt1 | contig 30525 bp, 27 predicted proteins | sample 1853481 | NCBI WGS metagenome assembly PVMK01 (sample SAMN08533507, study PRJNA380276) | Marine sediment metagenome, whole genome shotgun sequencing project.
TCAAGCGGCTTCGGGGCTGGGACGAAGTGGTGTGGGAGCCCAACGTGCACTACAGCGCCGTGGAGCTCCGGGGCGAGGCTGAAGTGCTCGACAAAGTGGCCTATACGCTCCTCAACCCCGTGAGCGCGGGCCTGGTGCAGCGGCCCCAGGATTGGCCAGGCGTGCTGAGCACCCTGAAGATGCTGGATACGGGCAGCGTCCAAGTGCAACGGCCCAAGGTGTGGTTCAAGGACACCGTTCCGAAGTCGTTGAGCTTGCCGTTGACGCCGCCCCCGTGCTTCAGGGACAAGAGCCCGTATCTGAGCGCGCTCCGGGCGCTGATGGGCAGCCGGCTCACCGTGTTGCAAGAGCAACGGGTGCGGCAAGGCCACCGGGTGCTGGGTCGCAGGGCGGTACGCAAGACCGCGGTCACTGCACGTCCGAGCACGCGCAAGGAGCGGTTCGGTCGCAGTCCGACCTTTTCGGCTCTGACCCGGCAAGCGTGGCGTCAAGCCGTGAAGCGGCTGCGAGGCTTTCGCATGGCGTATCGTCTTGCGTACGCAGCGTGGCGAAGCGGAAGTCCGGATGTGGAGTTTCCGGCAGGCACCTGGTGGTTGGCCCGATGCGCGAACGTCACGGTCGCCACGTAGTCCGGGCGGCGCGCGTCCATCCACCCTGAGGCGACGGTACCGAGCCCGCAGGGCACAGCTGCCGCTTGTGCAGTGCAGTGGGAGTCCAAGGGCGACGCTCGGGCATCCTCCCGGACCGTGCGGCACGCAAGCCGGTGACTGACATGTGAAGCGCGGAGCTTTCGTCGCCGAACCCGCCGGTTCGTAGCGCACCCGTTCTCTCTCTGCGCACCCTGGGAAGGTTCTAAAATCAGACAGTCTCTACTCAGTCTCGACTCACCCTGGGAAGGTTGCTTGCCATCGACACCCGCTCTGTCGAGCTCATCGATGAACCATACAAGACAAAACCCCCCGAAAAAGACATTTCCGAGGGGTTCATCAAGCGAGCAAGGGACAGCCCCCTTTTTCGAGGGCTGGGAAAGGTCGCTGTACTAGTGCAGCCGCCTGTAGACGCCGACCACGACGCCGAGCACCTGGGTGGTGCGCCAGTCGTTCTTCGGAATCAGAATTGGCGCCATGTCTTTGTTGGCGGGCTGGAGGCGGATGTGTTCGCGCTCCGGGAAGTAGTATTTGCAGGTGGCTTCGTCGCCCACGAGGGCGATGATGATCTCGCCGCGGTTGGCGGTGAGCTGCTTGCGGACGAATACGAAGTCGCCGTCGAAAATCCCCGCTTCGATCATCGATTCGCCGGCCACGCGAAGGCCAAAGACGTCGCGCTGTCCGCCGATGAGCATTCGGTCGATCTGCACCGTGTCGTCGGGGTGCTCGATGGCCTCGCTGAGAGCGCCTGCGGCGACGCGGCCGACGATGGGAATCTCGATGAGGTTGTCGTTGGGGGCGGGCGGCCGGCTGCTGGGCTGGCCGTCCGGGGTCTTCATCAGACGCAGAGTGCGGGACTTCATGTCCTCGCGGGTGAGGTAACCTTTGCGCTCGAGCGCACGCAGGTGGTCATTGACCCCGTTGGTGCTGCGGATTCCGAGATGATTGCCGATTTCACGAAGGGTGGGCGGGTACCCGCGCGCCTGAATCGAGTCTGAAATGTATACGAGCACGGCTTTTTGCCGGTCCGTTAGCTTATGCATTGTTTCCCCCGCTCGCATCTTTCACCGCCCTTGCTAGGTGTCCCTGACAATCCCTGAATGCTGTACACGTGTCCCCTGCTATGTTGAGCAGGTGGGATAAAGGTACAGATGGTCGCCAATTTTGTCAAAGAACCGACGATCCGTACAGCGGTGCTCAGTTGAGCCGGTCCGAGCGCGAGCCATTCGTCGGCGAAGACGGCTCCCCGTGCGGGGGTTCGGCCCTCGGATTCTCGCTCTCGGAGGGGGGCGGGCGATCGCTAAACACCTTCTCCAAGGCGCCTGAGATAGCCTGAGTCGGCAAGAAGCCCAGCAACCCCTCGAGGCCCTTGCCGTCCGTGAGGCCTCGCCAGAAGCCCTGCGCGATCGTGACGATTTCCTCTGCGTCCATCTCATCGAGGGCCTGTATCGCGTATTGAGCTGCACCGCTGAGCACGTCGATGCCAAGCCCTGCGGCGGCGTACGCGGGCAAGGGGTGGATGATGAGCTCACGGGTGGCGAAGGCCATGGCCCACTCGCCCGCCTGCCTGCCGGTGAAGAGCGTGCGCGAGGTCGAACGCTCCATGAAGAGCCCGATGTGGATGGGGCCCAGCTCCCGCTCGATGGCACGCGTCAGCACCCGGTGGTCGCGGTGCCACGCGCCTCCGAGTGGGCCGGCCCATTGGGAAATCGCGCCAGGGCCCGCCAAGACGTCGAGGGTGCCGCGGTTCCGTCGGAGCACCGCGCCTGTCCAGAGCGCGCCCTCGTCGAAGACGCCGAGAACCACGTTGTGTCCGTCCGGTAGGAGGACGTCGAAGGCGGGTTTGGCGGCAGGAGCCGCGGCCAGTAGAAGGTCAGGGAGCGGGTTGGGCCAAATCCGCAGCCAGTTGCCGTTGCCAAGCTGGCGCAGGACGTGGGCGAAGCGCATGACCCGTGTCGCAAAATCCTGCCCGGGGTCGAGCGGCTCCGCGAGATACTCCTCGATGTCGGCCATCGCGCGCTCACGCATCACGATGCAGGCGCCTGCGTCCGTGGCGTCGCAGAGCGCCGCAAGGTTTCCCAGGGACGGAAGCGTCCCTGGGCCGAGCGACCCCGTGGCCGTGTGAAAGCTCGCGACGGGTGTTCGTTCGGCATCGACGACGACCACCAACACGCCGCGGGACCCCTCTTCGCCGCTGTCGCCCAGGAACAACGAGACGAGCCGCTCCCACGACGTCTCGTCAAAGCCGAAAAAGGCGAAGTCGTCGGAGATCACGGCGCGAACTCTAGCACGCTCATCTCTTGCGCCCCGGCAAACTTGTCGTCTACAACCCCAGCGTGAGCTTCGTGTGGGTCGCGATTGGGGGAGCAGCGGGGTCGTGTCTACGGTACTGGGTGTCGTTGACGCTTGGACCGGTTGCGGCGGCGCATGGTTTTCCATGGGCGACGTTCACCGCGAACGTGATCGGTTCGCTCGGGCTCGGTTTGGTATTCGTGCTTGCGGAGGACCGCTCCTGGTTCGGTGCAGATCTACGCCTGTTGCTCGGTACTGGGGTCATGGGCGGCTTCACGACGTACTCGGCCTTCAACCTCGAAAGTATCGGGCTCATGCAAAGCGACGCCTGGGGTCGGGCCGCGCTCTACATGGGTGGCACGGTCGTCGTCTGTCTGGCTGCGGGTGCTCTTGGCGTGATCATCGGCCGCATGATCCGTGGTTAGGTCAGCCTTCCGGCTTTCCGAGGAGCCACACCCGCGCGGTGTGTAAGAGCGCGTAGAAGGCGCCCGCGCCCGCCGTCAAGCCACCCAGCCAGTAGCTTTGCTGTGAAAGCAAGATGGCGCCCGCGACAATCAACGAGCTCACCACGAGCCCGCTAAACAGGCGTCGCCCCAACCGGTCCGCAGCCGACTCCAGCTGCAACTGTTGCGTGCGGACCGTGAAGGCGCCGTTGCGCAGGTCGTCGAGAATCTCTTCGATCTGCATCGGCATTTCAGACGCCGCTCCGCCGAGCCGCCGCAAACCACGAAGCGCATCCTGTGTCATGCGCTCGGGCGAATAGCGCTGCTGGAACAATTCCACGAAGTAGGGCCGCACCTCTTCGAGAAGATCGAGCTCCGGGTAGAGCTCCTTGCCGACGCCCTCAACCGTCATGAGGCTCTTGCCCAGCATCAGAAATTCAGTGGGGAGCTCGACGCCGAACTTTCGCGAGCCCATGACGAGGTCGCGGATCAGTGGACCGATCTCGATATCCTTGAGCCGCTTTCCCAGGTAGCGCTGCGCCAGGGTCGCGACCTCGGCGTTGTAGGCGTCGCGGCTCACCTTGTGTGTGGGCCGGCCAAGTGCGTACAGCGCATCCGCGATCCCGCCGTAGTCTTCTTGTACTGCTGCCAGCATCAAGTCGATGATTCGGTCCCGCATCTTGGGTGTCAGCCGGCCGACCATGCCGACGTCGATCATACCGATCACAGGGTCGTCGTCCGCGCCCATGATGATGATGTTTCCCGGATGCGGGTCGGCGTGAAAGAACCCGTCTTCGAAGATCTGCTGGATGATGATCTCGACCGAACGCTTCGCCATGAGCTCGCCGCTGACCCCGGCACGCTGTGCGGCGTAAACCTTGCGGCCCTCCAGATACTCGAGCGTGAGCACGCGCTTGGCACTGGCGCCCCGATACACTCTCGGAAACTTGGCGTGTCGGTTGTGTTCGAAGTTCGCAGTGAAGCGTTCGTGATTGTCGGCTTCGAGAGAGAAATCGAGCTCGGCGGCAACGGAGCGGTCGAACTCTTCGACGAGGCTGAGCGGCCGATAGAGATGTGACTCCGGCATCGAACGCACGATGGCGTGCGCAAGCCAGTAGAGGAGATCGATATCGCGCGCCATCAGGGCCTGTACCTGGGGGCGCTGCACTTTCACGACCACGTCGGCCGCCTCGTCTCCGTTCCGAAGCCGCGCTCGGTGGACCTGCGCGATCGAAGCCGACGCGAGCGGAGTCTCGTCGAACGACTCGTAGACCTCCAACAGCCGGCGGCCAAGCTCCCGCTCGACTTGCTCCTGAATCGCGGGGAAGGGCTCCGGCGGTACGTTGTCCTGCAACCTCTTGAGCTCGACGAGGATGTCCTCGGGAATGAGGTCCGGACGCGTCGACATGATCTGCCCCAGCTTGACGAACGAGGGCCCCAGGTCTTCCAAGACCTTCCTAAGGCGGATCCCGGCCGGCATCCGCCCCCCATCGCCGCGCTTGCGCCCCGGAATCAACGTGCTCAGCCCCGTTCGCTCGACGACCTCCCCGAATCCGTGCACAGCGAGTACCCGAGCGATCTGCCGCAGACGCTCTAGATCACGAACCGTGTTGAGCAGCGAAGGCATGGGCGCGGCAGCGTAGCTGGGGGCAGGAAGGTCCACCACCCCGTCGACTCGACCTACTTTGCCCCTCCGCCCTCGTATTTACGACCACGAAACAATTTAGAAACAATCGAGGCGTACACCTTCTCGCATTGGCGGTTCTCGTTGGGCTGCTTGAAGTTTCGGAGGTCCCATGAAGAAGGTGGAAGCCATAATTAAGCCTTTCAAGCTCGATGAGGTGAAGGATGCCCTCAACGAAGTCGGCATCAAAGGCATGACCGTGACGGAGGTCAAAGGGTTTGGCCGGACCGGGGGTAAGCGAGAGGTTTATCGAGGCTCGGCGTACGTGGTCGACTTCGTTCCCAAGGTGAAGGTCGAGATCGTGGTTCCCGATGCCTTGGTCGTTTCGGTGATTGAAGCGGTCGAGAATGCAGCCAAGACAGGTCGCATCGGTGACGGCAAGATCTTCGTCTCGCCCATCGAGGAGTCCGTGCGAATCCGTACCGGCGAGCGCGGCGAAGCAGCGGTCTAGCCCTGGTTTTGCCCATGTGAATGCCTCGTTGGGAGCGATCCCAGCGGGGCGTTCTTGTTTTGACTGGGTATCGTGGAGTCGGATATCCTTGGACAGCCGCACCGGTTCATGGGGAAGAGTGCTTCACGACTAGCCGCGCAGACGGTTCGTGTTCTGCCGCGGAAGCGGTTGAGCAGGGCGCTCGGCGGCCTTGCGGCATCGCGCGCCCCTCAGCGGGTGGTCGATGCGGCCATCGCAGCCTTTGTTCGCGCCTATGATGTGGACCTGAGCGAAGTGGACATGCCTCTTGGCGGCTTCCGGACGTTTGATGACTTCTTCACCCGGAAGCTCCTTGCCGGAGCCAGGGTGGTCGACCCCGATCCACGGGCGCTGGTGTCGCCGGCAGATGGGCGAATCGAGGACTTCGGTGAGATCACCTCGGAAGGCGAGCTCATCGTCAAGGGACAACCGTACACGGCCGCTGCACTGCTCGGGGATCCGGACGCCGCGACGGGCTACGAGGGCGGTCACTACTTCATCGTCTATCTCTCGCCGCGTGATTACCATCGCGTACACGCGCCGACCTGCGGAAGCGTGCAGTGCATGCGGTACATCCCGGGCACTTTGTTCCCTGTGAACCGCATTGGAACCGACTTTATCCCCCAGCTTTTCGCAAGAAACGAACGTCTTGCTATTGTGCAAGAAGGCGTGGTGCACGGAGTTGTGACGACGATAATGGTGGGGGCGATCGGTGTGGGACGCATCGGGTTGAGCTTTGATGATGTGCAGACGAACCGGGGGGATACTCCGGGGTTGCGCAGCTACGCCGATTCGCCGATTCCGCGGGACCGAGGTGAGGAGTTGGGTGTCTTTCACATGGGCTCGACAGCGATCGTGATGACACCGCCCGAGTGCGAGCTGGAGGTCCTCGTAGAGCAGGGCGCGTCGATTCGAATGGGCGAAGTCATGGCCAAAGGGACGCGTCGATGAGCGGGGAGTCCGCCGACAAGCCCGACGGTGTGCAGCCCCAGATGTCGCGGCGCCGCCGAGCGCTTCGAGTTCCAATTACAGACATTCCGCGCGCCAGCATGCTCGACGATTCGATGGAGTTTCTCGGCAACGGCGCTGCACCCTCCGCTTCGGACGTCGTCGAGCTCGAGCCGCCGAGTGGGGTGCTGGCGGCGGTCGAACCGGTCGAGGATCGAGACCCAACGGAGCCCTCGCTCATGACCGAGCCCGACCCCCTCGCCGGCGACGAGCCCGAGATGGATTCCGCCGATCTGTCGGACCCCTCGATCGACGTCCATTTCAGCGACCCGCCGGAGATTCGGCCGGCAAGCGATCGGCCCGTGATTCGGCCCTCCAGCCAGCCGCCGACCTCGGCGCGGTACAGCGAGCCTCCCGAAGAGCTCTTCCTCGATGACGCAGACGTTCTGTCGAAAAGCGACATTGCGCCACCGCCCGACAAAGCCGCAGAGATGCTGATTCCGATTCCGAAGCCGCCGCCACCTCCGGCTGGGTTGGCGGATGCGGGTCCATCCGAGGTCGAGGCGGATGAAGACGGGCCCTGGTACGAGCAGTTCTTTGGGGAGGATTACCTGCGAACGGTCCGCACTGCGACGCCGAAGGAAGTGGCGGTCGAATGCGACTTCATCGAGCGCGTGCTTCGCATGCCAGCGGGTTCGCGCATGCTCGATGTGGGCTGCGGCATGGGTGTGCAGACGGTCGAGCTTGCTTCCCGCGGATACCACCTCATCGGTCTCGACATCTCGGCGACGATGGTCTCACGAGCCTACGACGAAGCAGAAGACCGAGGTCTGCAGATTGACTTCGTGCGCGGCGACATGCGCGACGTGACTTTCGAAGAGCCGTTCGATGCATTGCTCTGTTGGGGCACGACCTTTGGCTACTTCAGCGAAGAGGAGAACGAGCTCACCGTCCGGCAGTTCCACCAGGCGCTCGCGCCGAACGGCACGCTGTTGCTCGAGGTCATCAACCGAGATTTCATCATCGGCTCCCAACCGAACCAGGTTTGGTTCGAAGTCGACGGCGCGGTTTGCATGGAAGAGACAGACTTCGACTACGAAACGTCACGCCTTCGTGTGAAGCGCCGAGTCGCGAGTCACAGCGGCCAGCAGAACGACCGCCATTACTCGATTCGCCTTTACGCGCTTCACGAGATTCGCTCACTTCTCGAGCGCAACGGTTTCCGTGTTGATGAGGTCAGCGGCCGCGAGGCGACGCAAGGGATCTTCTTTGGCGTTCACTCTCCAAAGATGATCATTCGCGCAGAGCGCTTGCCGGGACCCTTCTCGGGGGAGGAAAGCGCCCCGCCTCCAGTTCCGAAAGGCGCGCTGATGCCCTCGGAGTATCCATCAGAGGGCGACCCGGACGACGAAGAGTAGGGTCGCGGCTCAGTCGACGTCGTCGTCGATCTCGACGCCGATGCCCTCGCCGGTGAGGACGTACTCCACGCGGCAGGGAAGTGACAGAAAGGGGCCACCGAGGGCGGCGACCGCGGGCGTGCAGTCCGAGCCGGTCAGTGGCGTAATCTCTGTGGTCTGGGAGCCGGTGAGGGTGAGCAAGATGGGTGCAGGGCCAGCATCTTCGGCGCCCCCGTCCGCGACACCACCGTCCTCCACCCCGCCGTCTGCCACACCACCGTCAGTCTCGATGTCGACCTCGACAGTTTCGACCAGGAAGGTGAAGATGTCCCGCTGTGTGACCGAGCACCCGACGAAGCCGCGGAAGCGATCGGGTTCGATCACCATCCAGCTCTGGCTGACTTGGAACGTGTACTCACCATCCCTCTCGACGCCGGCGAACATCGAGCCGCCGAGTCGTCGCCAGTAAGCACGCCCGTTGAACTCGCTTCGCAGCTCGAAATCGAGGTCGAGCGGGTCGGGAGCGGGAATGGCGGCGCCACAGCTCTGCTCCACCATGAACCCGACCGCATTGAAGGTGCCGATCGGCTGCCCGGGCGGCTCCTCACCTTGACCCCAACAACCCAACACCAACAAAGGCAGGCCGATTAGCGTCCACCGCATGGTTTAGAGGTACCGCCGGGGTCGCCCACCGGTCAAAGAAAGTGCCCACCGCCCCGCTCCATCGACTGTCTAGTAGCGGATCTCGAAGCCGCAGCGGTAGGTGATTCGGGTACTTACCGGCTTGCCGTTCTTGTCGAACGGCGGCTTCCACTGCTCGCCTTGGAGAGTCTTCATGCAGGCTTTCCCGAGCTCGTATCCGGTGGGGTTTTCCGAAACGATTCGAATCTTGGAGGGGAGGCCGTCGGGAGCGATTTGAAGCCGGAGCACGACCTCGCCCTCGATTCCCTCCTGACGCGCCTTCTTGGGGTAGAGTTTTTCTAGCTTTCGCTTCAAAGATGGTGGAATTGGGGCTCTCGAGAGGTCACCCACGTCGACGACGACCCCAAGGCCTGTGCCGCCGAGGATACCGCCCACCACACCATCGCGGCTTCTGCCATTGACGACTGCGTCCGGCCGGCCGATCGGTTTGTCGCTGCTCTGCCCCGAGCCGGGATCCACGGCCCAGGACGAGGGCTCCTCGCTATCGTTGGTGAGGACTATGTTGTCGAACGCGACCGGGGTTTCTGGCGCCGCGGCTGGCGGCTCTTCGGGTGCCTTGGGCGGCTCCCGGCGCGCCTTGAAGGTTTGGGGCTTCGGCGGGGGCTTCACCGGTTCGGGCTCGACCGGCTCCTCGGGCTCCGGCGTCTCTTGTTCGGGCTCCGGCGGGACGGGGTCGTCCTCGATGATTGTGATCGCCACGGCATCCGGCGAGTCTTGGATGCCCGGCCCCTTCGCGACGCCGGGCATCACACCGAGAAACAACGCGTGCGTCGCAATCGCGAGCACGACCCAGGCTATTTCGAGCGCCCAAGACGCGGGTTTCTCGAGCGGAGTGGACATCGGATCGGCGGCAGCGCCCGTCAGCGTCCAATCTCCTCGGGACGCACGTTGATCGCGAACTTGGTGATGTGCTCTTGGCGCAGGATGTCGATCACCTGGACCACATTCGCGTGTGCGACCCGGCCGTCGGCGGCGATCACGGCCCGCAAGTCCTCATCCACATCGCGTGCCGCGCGTACCCGCGTTCGAAGCTCTTCAGGGGTGACCGGGATGGTGTCGAGGAAGATGTTGCCGTTGTGGTCGATCGACACTGCAAGGGTAGACGGTACCTGTTCGCCCGTCGCTGCCTTGGGGAGCTCCATCGGAATCGTCTTCGAGACGATGGCGGTGGCCGTGACCATCAGGATGATCAACAGCACGAGCACGACGTCGACCAAAGGAGTGACGTTGATGTCCGTGATCAAGTCGTCGTCGCCGTGTTGCGAACCGCCTGCCATGACTACTGGTTCCCTCTGCGCTCGCGGCCCTTCAGATGGGCGAGCAGGTCGCGGCCAAGCGCATCGGCCCAGGTGAGCCGATACCGAATCAATCGCTGAAAGTAGTTGTAGAAGGCCACGGCGGGGAGCGCGACGAGGAGGCCAATGGCGGTCGCAACCAGTGCTTCACCGACCTCGGTCATCAAGCCGCTCGTCACCTTGCCCGCCGCCTGATCGAGGACGTGGAACGCCTTGATGACGCCGATGACGGTTCCGAGCAGTCCGACGAACGGTGCGTTGTTGCCGACCGTGCCGAGAAAGCCGAGGTTACGCTCCATCTGCGTGCGGGCGATCGAGGTCGCACCGGCTAGACGCTCTTCTACCGCCGCTGAGCCATCGTCGACCACTTCGATGCCCGAGTAAACGATTTTGGCCTGGAAAGACTCGGACTGGGACAGGCGCTCGCGCGCGCCGGCGATGTCATCCTTGGCGAGGAACAGCCGCAGGTCCTCCTGGAGCTTCCGCACGTCCTCGCGAGAGGCGAAGAAGTAGTAGACTCGCTCGAAAATGATCGCGACTCCGATGACGGAGAGGAGCACGAGTAGCCACATGACCCACGTGGCGCCAAGCATGGCGAACGCTGTGAGTCTCTCTTGAATGTCGATCATACTTTTCCTCGGGTAGAAGCGCGCCTTTAGCCGGTCTTGGGGGGGTGTGCATCCCGCTTGAGAATCTCCCGCACCAATATGGTCGCGTAGGAGCCGGCGGGTAGGGTGAAATCGAGATCCACCGTATTGTCGCTCACAGTAACGCCTATTTTGGGCACTGGAATGCGGGCGAAACGGCGAGTTCCCGGAGCCACCCGCTTCCACTTCCCGAGCTGCTCGAGGGTTAAACCCACCTCCCGCAGGAGGGCTTCCTCGCGGAGGCGGGCCTCGCCCTCCGGCCAGCGCATCTTTGCACCGAACATGGGCCCCGTGGGGCTGAGCTCCCAGGCATCCGCGCGCGCCTGAGTTTCTTGGAGGTCGGTCGCCGTGAAGAGGCCACCGGAGTGGTGCTTCTTCACGACGTCTCCCTCGAAAATCTGTCCCAAGGTCGAGGTTTGCACCCGCTCGGCGACGCAGCGATTGAAGAGTTGGGACTGCAGGGCGGACATCTGTAGCTTTCGCTGAAAGCCACTTTGCGGCGCGCGGGCCTCGCCAAGCACCCACCGCAGCGCCCGCTCCGCGTTGTCGCCTTCTCGGCCAAATCGCTGTTCTCCGTAGTAGTTGGGTAGCCCCCGGGTCTCGATCTCCTCCAACACACGGCGCAGGTCCTCTATTCTCGACGGGTCCATTTGCCGAAGGACGATGTGGAATCGATTCGCCTCGAGGTGACCCGTACGCAACTTTTGCGAATGTGGCGCCGCCTCCAGAACCCGAATGCCCGCGACCTTCGCGTCGGTCAGCGCTTCCGGGGTTGTTCCCCAGACGCTGATCCACTGCCGGGTGATCGCGTGTCGATCCTTGAGGCCCGCCCAACCGGCGGCTTTTGGATCGGCGCCCACGCTCTCGCACAGCGCGCGTACGGCGTCCTTCGTCGTGAGCTCGCGCTTTTCGATGAAGGCGAAAATATGGTCGCCGGTGCCACTCGGCGGATACGAGGGAACCTCTTCGACCTGGAAGTCCTCGGGGGTCGATCGGAACTCGGCTTCGATGGGGTCGACGGACGTCGTTAGATAAGGAAGGGTCATGCCTCGGCGCTTCCTGTAGACCATCGCCGCGTGATTGGGTAGACCCCATTCGTGACCGCCGACGTGTCGACGCGCATCGAGCGCGCTTTGCAGCAGCAACTCGAGGCGGGGCGGGAATCGGGCGTGTTCCCGGGGGCCAGTGCCTGCGTCGCGCTGTGGCAAGGGGAGGCTTGGTCGTATGTCGATGGGGTGGCGGGGGAGGCGCGCCGAAGACCTGGCCGCCGTGGGGACCGATACCGTCTACGATCTGGCGTCGCTCACCAAGCCGTGGGTGGCGATGGCGGCGCTGCGGTTGCATCAAGCGGGCGTCTTCGAGCTCGGTGCCCGAGTAGACGAGCTCATCCCCGAAGCAGGGGGATTGTCAGTAGGCGCACGCAACTGGGAAGAGATGCTGAGCCATCGCTCGGGCTTGGAGGCTTGGGTGCCGTTCTACGAGACCCTGAGCGCGGAGCCCGGCAGCGATTCGGCGCGTGCGTGGATCTTGGCGGAGCTTCTGCCCCGCTCCGACGCAACCAAGGTGGGCACTTCGGTCTACAGCGATCTCGGCTACATCCTCGCGGGGGTCGCCATGAGCCGTGCCGCGGGCCGGCCCCTAGACCAAGTGGTCGCACAGGGCGTGGCGTCCCAACTCGGCGTGGATGACAGCGTCTTCTTTGGTGCCAGCCGCCCGGAGTCGGGTTGGAAGGCACGGTGCGCGCCCACAGGATGGTCGCCCTGGCGCGAGCGAATCCTCGTAGGGGAGGTGCACGACGACAACTGCGCCGCGTTCGGTGGCGTGGCGGGGCATGCAGGGGATGTTCGGGGTCGCCCGCGGTGTCGCGATGTTCGGCGCCGCGTGCGTGGGCGCGTGGCGGGGTAGGCGCGGGGCTTCGGAAGAAGAGATCATCCGGCACGCGACTGCTGTCCGGCCCTGGGGGCACACACCGCCTTGGCTGGGACGGCAGGGCTGCCGAGGGAAGCGCCGCCGGCTCGCTGATCGATGCCGACGCCTTCGGGCATCTCGGGTTCACCGGGTACGTCGCTGTGGTGTGACCCGCGCCGGCAGCTGGTCGTCGTGTTGTTGACCAATCGCGTTGCGATCTCCGACGACAACGCTGCGATTCGGGCCTTTCGCCCCGCGTTTCACGACGCCGTGATCTGCGCGTTCGACGGCAACTAGCCGGCCAGTGACCGCAGCCGGTCGAGGAGCTTCGAGTTGGTTTCGTAGGACAGGGCGTTGCCCGATGCGCGGGCCATCGCGCGTGGATCGCCTACCAGCACGACCAGCTTCTTCGCACGTGTGAGCGCCGTATAGAGTAGAGCGCGGTTGAGCAACATGAAATGGGCATTGTGCAAGACAATGACGGCGGCGGGGAACTCGCTTCCCTGCACCTTGTGAACGGTGCACGCGTAGGCCAGAGGAAATCGCGTCGAGCTCGTCTGCCTTGTACTGCACTTCGCGTCCGTCGAATCGCACAAAGGTCACGCCACCCTCGATTCGAATCACCTCGCCGAGGTCGCCGTTGAAGACCTCCTTGTCGTAGTCGTTGCGAAGCTGCATCACCTTGTCGCCGCAACGAAACGAGGTGGGAGCGGCGTTCTGCTGCGTACTTGGATTGAACACCTCTTGAAGCACCTCGTTGAGCTTGATCGTGCCGAGCGGGCCGCGCCTCATCGGGGTCATGACTTGGACATCAGCGAGCGGGTCGAACCCATACGCGAGCGACACACGTCGAAGTGCCTGGACGAGACGTTCCGTGATGGTGTCCGGGTCGGTCGCCGCGATGATGAACAGGTCCCCGTCGCCTTTCGTGCCCGTCGGGGTGGGTTCGGGGAGTCTTCCCTCGAGAACCGCGTGGGCGCCCCGGACGATCGCGCTTTGCTGGGCTTGCCGGAAGACTTCGTGAAGGCGGACCGTCGTGCAGATTCGGGATGCGATCAGGTCGCGCAACGGCTGGCCGGGGCCAACAGGCGGAAGTTGATCGATGTCGCCCACGAGCGCGAGCGTGGCATTTGCAGGAATCGCAGCCAGGAGCTGCGACGCGAGTCGAATGTCGAGCATCGACGCTTCGTCGACCAGAATGAGATCCGCTTCGAGCGGCAGGTGTTGGTTGCGGTTGAAGTGCCCGGTGGCTGGGTTCCATTCGAGAAGGCGATGAATCGTCTTGGCCTCGATGCCTGCCGCCTCGGACAGACGCTTCGCAGCGCGTCCTGTCGGCGCGCACAAGGCCACCCGTCGGTCGAGCGCGGCATGGGCCTGAACGATGGCGCGGACCGTCGTCGTCTTTCCGGTGCCCGGCCCGCCGGTGAGGACGAGAAGGTGTGTGCCGAGCGAAGCCTCCACCGCGCTTCGTTGCGTGTCGCTGAGCGTATGATCGTATGTCTTGAGGGGCTGCTTCACCTTGGGGCGGTTCGCGAGGGCGGCCAGCGCGCCGGCGACGGTGACTTCCGCGCGATGCAGCAGCGGGGGGTACACCGCGTCGTCTTCGATGGTGACCAGCCCTCGTGACTGCAGTTGTTGCAGCGCGTCTTCGAGAGCCTCGGAAGGAACGTCGAGTTGCTCGAGCCCGTCGTGGAGTTGGGGCCGCGTCGCGAAGACGTGACCCTCGTCGACCGCCTTGCCGATGAGGTGCAATACGCCGCCTTGCACGCGCCTCAAGTCATCGCCTGCGATACCGAGCGCCTCGGCGATCCGATCGGCCGTGCGAAAGCCGATGCCGCGGATCTGTTCCGCGACGATATACGGATCGTCCCGGACGACTCGCGGAGCATCCGCGCCGTACTTGCGGACGATCTCGCGCGCGGTCGCGGGGCCCATTCCGAGGGCGTGCAGAAAGCTCATCGTTTCTGCCTCGACGCGACGTTGGCGAACGGCCTTGGCGATCGATTCTGCCCGCTGCTTGCCGATGCCAGACACCTCGCGCAGCCGCGCCGATTGTGTGGCGATGATATCGAGGGTCTTCGGGCCGAAGCGCTCGACGAGCCGCGCGGCCAGGGCAGGGCCGATGCCTGGGATCAGCCCGGAGCCGAGGTAGCGGATCACGCCTTGCTCCGTGGACGGAATGGTCGGTGTGAAGGAGATGACACGGAAGCGCGCCCCATAGACCGCGTGCTGGGTCCACCGGCCCACCAGTCGAACATTCTCCCCGGGAGCGATTTGGCCGAGGTCGCCAACCGCGGTGTGGGAGGGGGATAGCTCGGCGTCCGCGTCGGAAGCGAGACGGATCACCGCAAACCTCCCGTCATCACTTCGGAAAAGCACATCCTCGACCACGCCTTCGAGGACCTCGTCTGATGTCTGCGACCCCACGATTCCGGGGGAATCTATCAGCCTTGGCCTCTCGACGTCCTGCTGTTGTGGTTTCCTCGGAAACATCCGTTAGTGTTTAAGTCAGCCCAGATTTGGATCGGAGAGGGGATGACGACCCAGCCTCGGATGAGCGCACCTTTAGGTAGACTGCAGATTCGGACCTCAGAACGCCGACCGCGCCGAGCTTCGGGAGCGGGACGCTGGAAGCCGGTCGAAGCTCCGGCGGAGGCCGGGGTGGCCGAAGCCGACGAGGCGGGCGCCGAGGGCGAGTGCCCCCGGTTCTACCCGTTTCCGTTGCGTGTAACCGACGAGAGAAACGACTAACCGGGAAGCCGGGAGCGTTGCGCGAGAAACGAGCGATTGGTAAGAGCGCTCGATGGCTCCAACTACGATCGCGATCCTCGGGGCCAAAGGGGGCGTGGGCACTTCCCTCTTCAGTGCGAACTTGGCGATCTATCTGGCGACGATCGGTAAGCGGGTGCTGGCCATCGATGCGGACCCGTCCGGGGCAGACCTTCGCGCAATGCTCGGCATCGGTCCGCGTGTCGCGCCTTACGTGGCGCCCACGCCTGCATTCGGGGCGGAGGGCAGCTCGGCGACGGCCCTCGACTGCGATTCGGTCAACACGCTTCCTTCGCGTGAGCCGGTGGATGGACCCATTGCAAGCCTTCAACTCTTGGACGCAGGTCTCAGTGAACCGCACCGAGGCAGCGCGCGCCGGAGCTCGCTACGAGAGCTCGGGCGCCGGGTGGCGAAACAGGACGCCGACTTTGCGGTCGTCGACCTAGGGTCGGCGGCTACGGATGCGGCGATTCGTTTTTGGTGCGCTGCGCCCCATCGTCTCGCGTTGACCATGCCGGAGCCCAATGCGGTAGCCGGCTTGTACCGCCTGGTCCGCAAGACATTCGCGGCCATGGCTCTCGAACGCGTGTCCGAGGAACGGCAACGGGACGCGCTTCACGCGGCGTTGACGAAAGCCGGTCAAACACCTGCACCGTCGGACATCGCGGCGCTCGTGCATCAAGAGTGGCCAGAGCTTGGACACGCTTTGCAAGACTGCATGAACACGTTGCAATTCCCGTTCATCGTCAATCAAGCGCGCATGCGCGCGGATCTGGAGCTTGGTGATCAGATCACGGTTGCGGTGCGTCGGCGCTACGGCGTGCCCTTGAAGTACCTAGGCTATGTCGAGCACGACGACGCGGTTCGAACGTCCTCGCGCAAGCGGCGGCCGCTTCTTCTCGAGAGCCCGGGTAGCCGGGCGAGCCGCAACATCGAAAAAATCGCGCGACGGCTCTTCGCGTCGCAGGACAGTCGCAGGGACCGGGCGCCATGGCGTGACGTGCCGCCGAGCTCGCACCATGATGTGCTTGAAGTCGAGCGCGGCGCCACCGACGAGGAGATCCGGCGGGCGTACAAGCGCATGTGCGGCGTGTTCGACAAAGAGAATCTCGTGACGTTCGGACTGCTCGACGCGGAGGGGGTCGATACGGCGCGTGCCCGGATCGACGAGGCCTATGACGTCCTTCTCGATCCAGCTCGCCGACGACCTTATGAGATCTCCGTATTCCCCGAAGCTGACGAAACCAAGGCCGAGGCCGAACAGGAACAGGTCCCGGCCGGCGAATTGCCGCCAGCCCCGAGCATCACACCGGACACCGAGTTCGGCGGGGCGCTTCTTCGTGCCGTGCGGGAGTCCCAAGGCACCAGCCTCCAACAGATCAGCGAGCGAACGAAAGTGAGCCTCAACTACCTGCGATGCATCGAGGAAGACGAGTTCGACCAGTTGCCGGCGGCCGTGTACGTGCGGGGCTTCGTCACCGAGGTAGCCAAATGCCTGAGGCTTGACCCGGAGCAGGTGCGTCAGAGCTACCTGCGGCGTTACAAAGCTCGGATGGAAGACCCGGGGCAGAGCGCGTGAATGGGGCTCGTCCGCCTCTCGTCCTCGCGTCCGCATCACCGCGTCGGCGCGAGATCTTATCGTCGCTCGGCGTTGTCATCGAGGTGCAACCGAGCGAGGCCGACGAACGAGGCATCGAGCTCGAAGACGACGTGCGAATTCGTACGCGCCGCCGCTCAGATGAAACTGGAGAATGTGCTCGGCACCTGCCGGTACGCATCCGCGTACGTTCTCGCGGCGGACACCATGGTCTGCGTCGACGGGCAGCGATTGGGCAAGCCCGTCGACGATGCCGACGCCATCCGGATGCTGCAGCTCCTAGTGGGGCGCGACCACATCGTTCGAACCGCGATCGCGCTCGGTAGAGTTGGGGAGGGCGTGCTGGAATGCCGCGTCGTAGAAACCCGCGTTTGGTTCAGGCCGGCGTCGCGCGGCGACCTCGAGCGCTATGTCGCGGCCGGTGAGAGCCGCGACAAGGCGGGGGCCTACGGCATCCAAGGGCTTGCAAGTGGCTTCGTCACGCGACTCGAAGGCTCGTACACCAATGTGGTCGGCCTTCCCGCTGCGGAGGTATTGGCTCTGCTCATCGAACACGGCGCACTCGGTCAATGGCCATGACTCACGACATCGCTGGCGCCATGGACAGCGTCCGGGAGCGCGTCGGGCGCGCGTGCGAGCGCGCGGGGCGAGACGCCACTGCGGTGCAGCTCATCGCCGTTTCCAAGGGGCAGCCCGAGGCGGCGATTCGCGCCGCCTACGAGGCGGGGATGCGCGTGTTCGGCGAGAACTATGCCCAGGAGCTTGCCACCAAGGCTTCGGCTCTGGGTGATTTGCCGGACCTCCATTGGCGCTTCATCGGGCATCTGCAACGCAACAAGGTCAAGATCATCGAGGGGGCGCGGGCTACCGTTGACACCGTCGACAGCGTCCGGTTAGCGCAGGCGATTTCGGTTCGCGCGACCGCGCGCGCGATGGACGTCGACGTGCTGATTCAGGTCAACGTCGGTGGCGAGGCCCAGAAGTCGGGCTGCACGCCCGACGGGGTGCCGCAACTGGTCGAAGCGGTGCGCGCCTTGCCCGGGGTCACGCTACGCGGGCTCATGACGGTTGCGCCGCATCTCGAGGACGCGGAAGCCACCCGGCCGTTCTTCGCCTCTCTGCGAATGTTGGCAGAGGCGAACGGGCTGTCGGAGCTGTCGATGGGGATGACGCATGACCTCGAGCAAGCGGTCGCGGAGGGCGCGACGATGATTCGGATCGGGACGGCGATCTTTGGGCCGCGGTCCCCGGCTACGCACTAGTCGCCGGTGCCCTCGGCGATTTTGCCGAGCTCGACCGAGCGACGTGTCGCGGCGCGTACGGCGCCGACAATCGCGTCCGAGAAGCCTGCTGCCGCAAGAGCGTCTAGACCCGCGCGCGTGGTGCCACCAGGGCTCGTCACCCGCTCTCGCAACACCTCTGGCGCTTCGTCCTCGTCGAGAAGAAGACGCGCCGCGCCGAATACCGTCTGGGATGCGAGGCGAAGCGCCGTTTCTTCCGGCAGCCCCTCGCGCGCACCGGCGTCGCGAAGGGCTTCGATCATAGCGAACACGTACGCTGGCCCTGATCCGCTCAGGCCAGTCACCGCGTCGATCTGGTCCTCGGGGACCCGGACCGAGATGCCTACGCTCCGAAAGAGCGTCTCGGCCAGGCCGAGGTCGTCCTCGGTCGCGTGGCTTCCTGCTGCGATTGCCGTTGCTCCCGCGCCGACGAGCGCCGGGGTGTTCGGCATGGTGCGAACGACGCGCGACCCATCGGGAAACGCCCGCTCGATCATACCGGTCGAGATGCCAGCGGCGATCGAGATCACGAGCGTGTCCGGGCCCATCGCAGTGGCAAGCCCACAAAGGACCTGTGGTAAGACCTGAGGCTTCGTCGCGAGCACGACGACCGTTGCCTTCTTCACCGCTTCCGCATTGTCGCCGGTGACACCGATTCCGAGCTCGGCTTCGAGCGAACGCAGCCGAGCCTCGTCCGGGTCGGCGGCGATGATTCTGTCCGAGGAGACCGTGCCCGTGCTGATCAGGCCTCGGATGAGTGCGCCAGCCATGTTGCCGGCCCCGATGAAAGCAATCGTGTGTTCCACTGACATGCCGCGCGGCATACCACACAACCTACACGGACGATACGGCACGAGGGAGCGTTACACGCAGGCGGCCTCGACGTCGTCGATCTCTTTGGGAATGTCGCCGGTGAGCACATCGTTCCCGCCCTCGGTAACCACCAAGTCATCCTCGATGCGGATACCGATTCCGCGCCAGCGTTCGTCCACGCCTTCCGCATCGGTGGCGATGTAAATCCCTGGTTCGACGGTCAGCACGAAGCCCGGCTCGAGAGGGCGGTGCTTGCCGTCGACGTAATAGTGGCCGACGTCATGCACATCCATGCCGAGCCAGTGTGAGGTCCGGTGCATGTAGAAAGGCTCGTACTTCTTGTCTTCGATCAGCCCGTCCACCTCACCCTCGAGCAAACCGATCTCGACCAACCCTTCGGTGATCGCACGAACGGCCCGATCATGAATAGCTTGCAGCGTGACTCCGGGCTTCACCGCGTCGATGCCCGCCTTCTGAGTGTGAAGCACGACCTCGTAGACGGCGCGTTGCTCGTCAGAGAACCGGCCGTTCACGGGAAACGTCCTGGTGACGTCACTCGCGTAGTAGCCGAGCTCGCAGCCTGCATCGATCAGCACTAGCTCGCCGTCATTCAGGACCCGGGCGCCTGCTCGATAGTGCAGAATCGTGGCGTTGGGCCCCGATCCGACGATGCTCTCGTACGCGGGTCGCTCGCTCCCGTGCTTCCGAAAGACGTGGAGGAGCTCGGCGTCGAGTTCGTATTCGTGCATCCCTGGCTGCGTGATCTGCATCGCTCGCAGATGGGCCTCCTTGGTGATCGCTGCGGCCTGGCGCATCGTCGCCAGCTCGTCTTGGCTCTTGCGCAGACGCATCTCGTGCAGGTACACCGACGAATCGATGATCACTTCGGGCGCCGTCACTCCGCGCCGTTCGCCTCGGCGAAGCAAGTTCAGGCAGTCAAAGAGCTGGGCGTCGGCTTGGTCGTTCTGTGCGAGCCGGTAGTGAAGGCGTTCGACGTTGCCCGAGATAATCGGGGAGCCTCTTCGCGAGCTCGTCGATCGGAAATGCGGCATCGGCCCCGAAGGCCTGCACCGCGCCTTCGACGCCGGCACGGGGCCCGTCCCAAATTTCGCGCTCCCGCTTCTTCGGACGGACGAACAGAACCACGCGATGCTCCTCGTGCTGGTTCGTCAACACGAGGACGCTCTCGGGTTCGTCTAGGCCGGTCAGGTAGTAGAGGTCACTGTCTTGTCGGTACGCGTGCTCGACGTCGCGGTTGCGGACCGCGAGGGGGGCCGAGGGAAATACGGCAACACCGTCTCCAATCGCTTCGAGAAGCTGCGTGCGGCGTGCTTCGAACTCCGACATCAAACCAGCCTAGCAGTTACCTTCGCGGCTGCATCTGGCCACCCTTGTAGCGGCTCCAGTAGCTCTTGAGCGCTTCGCTGACTTTGCCGCTCAGCAACAGTGCGCCCAGGATGTTTGGGAAGGACATGCCGAGGATCATGAGGTCCGAGAAGTCGATCACGTTGCCGAGCTTCAGCACCGAGCCGAACACGACGAAGCCGAGGAACAGCACCTTGTAGACCATTGAAAACTGTGCGCCGAAGAGAAAGGTCCAACAGCGCTCGCCGTAGTAGCTCCACGAGATCATGGTCGAGAACGCGAACAAGAAGACCGCCAGGCTGAGCACCTTCGGGAACCAAGGAAGGACGGTCGCAAATGCCTTCGAGGTCATCAGCACGCCTTCTTCGCCGCCGCCTTCGTGGGCGCCGGTGATCACCACGACCAGACCCGTCATGGTGCACACGACGATCGTGTCGATGAAGGGCTCGAGCAGGGCGACGATTCCTTCCCGGACGGGCTCAGCGGTGGCGGCAGCAGAGTGCGCGATCGAGGCCGAGCCCACGCCGGCTTCATTGGAGAAGGCTGCGCGGCGGAAGCCCGTGACGAGTACTCCAAGCATTCCGCCGAAGCCCGCTTCGGGTGAGAACGCCTCGCCGATGATCTTGCCGAACGCAGGGGCGATTTGGTCGAAGTTCGAGATGACGATGAAAAGGCCGGCAAGCAAATAGATGCCGCACATGGTGGGGACGATGAAACTCGCGACCCGCCCGATTCGGCGAATGCCTCCGATGATCACGATGCCAACGAGGAAGGCGAGAATGATTCCGTATGAGAGCGCGCCCCAGCCGCCGGCGAAGATCGGCAAGACGTTGGCGACCTGCGCGTAGCTCTGGTTCGCTTGAAACATGTTTCCGCCGCCGAAGCTTCCGCCGACGCACATCAAAGCGAACAGGATGGCGAGAAACCGGCCGAGCCGCGGCAGGCCGAGCTGGCCGAGACCGCGATCGAGGTATCGCATCGGCCCACCGAGGACGTGTCCGTCATCCCCGACCTCTCGATACATCTGCCCAAGAGTGCATTCGACGAACTTGGACGACATACCCAGGAAGCCCGCGACGATCATCCAGAAGATCGCGCCCGGTCCGCCGACGGCCACCGCCACCGCAACGCCCGCGATGTTCCCGAGACCGACCGTCGCCGACAGGGCGGACGAGAGGGCTTGGAAATGCGTCACCTCGCCCGGGTCGTCGGGGTTGTCGTAGTGCCCGGTCGTCACGACCAACGCGTGCTTGAAGCGCGCGGATGTTGATGAAGCCGAAACGCAGCGTGAAGAAGGTGGCGCCGGCGATGAGCCAAAAGACGATGAACGGGAGCTTCAAGTCACCGTCTGTGCCGTTGTCCCAGAAGATCAGGTCGAAGAAGAGCACCTGCGCGATCGGGCCAACCACGTTCGCGCCGAAGCCCTGATCGACTGACGTCAGCACGGCGCCGATGCCCGCCTCCTGCGCAGCCTCAGCCTCGGCGAGCGCCAACCCTGGCCACAAACCAACCGATAAGGCGGCAATTGCTCTCAGGCGCTTCCCCATCCCCCGGGGCCAACCATGGCACAACACTGTAAATCTCTCCAGTTTTAGCTTTGCCGGAATGTTCGTGTATGGATGAAGTTTTGCAATACTGAGGAGATGGGGCTCGTACGCACAATCCCGTTCTTAGTGGTCGGCATTTTGGCCACGCCTTGTCTCGCTGGCGCGCAGTGCTCGACGGACGATCTCGATATGGACGGGGTACCGGACGTGTGTCCGGCTGGGTCGAACTACATCGAGGGGACCTCGGCGGGAGAAACACTGCGCGGGACCAACGGGCCGGATTGTATCTTCGGCTTAGGCGGCGACGACCTCATCCGTGGCCGGAACGGAGACGACTACATCTGTGCCGGTGACGGGGCGGACGTGGTCATCGCCGGCGGGGACAACGACACGATCTTCGGTGAAGGTGGCGACGATGATCTAGGCGGGGGCCCCGGAAGTGACTTCATCGACGGGGGCGATGGAAATGATGATCTGCAGGGAGCCGCTGGGGACGACACCGTCAACGGAGGACCAGGCGACGACCAACTCTTGGGTGGCTCGGGAGCCGATGCACTGAGTGGCGAGGACGGAGACGACACCCTGGTTGGCGGTGGTGGCAACGACGCGCTCAGCGGCGGCAACGGCACGGACACCCTCGATGGAGGTGGGGGGACCGACACCTGCGTGGAGGAAGTTCCCGGAACCGCGGATCGGCTGAACAACTGCGAGGTCATCACGTATGCGGCGGTGAGTGGGTTCGAGGTGTATCGACGCCAAGAAGGTTTGACCGTCACGTGGGGATACGACGACCGAGGTGGGCGCCGTTGCCTTCCGTCTTTGGCGCCAAGAAGCGAACGGGGCGCTTACGTGGGTCGGTGAGGTGGCTGCGGCGCCGGACGGCTCCCCGCACGGAGCGCGGTACTTCCTTCGCGACGACACAGGGCCTGCGGACGGTTCCGTCGAATACGTCCTCGAAGAGCGCACGGTGTCTGGCGGTAGCGTGCAGTACGGGCCGTTCGTCCGTTCGCCTGGGCTCGTGGACCCGCGCGCGTCGTTCCTGCCAACGCGGGCAAGCCAAGCCCGTGTACCGCACCCAGTCACGCTCCAGCGCCTCGCGCGCCCGCGCGCCGCGCAGCCAATGCGGGTGTTTCGGCGTAAGAATGAGCAAGGCCCGGTAGCCGCGGTACTCGTGGTCGATCAGCCAGGCGTCATCGAGGTGGATGCGGCCACGCTCGGCGAGGCGCTTGAAACCAGCGGCGACGCCGTCGTGAATCTGATTCGTTCCGGCGGACTTCATCTGCGGCTCCTCGGCGAGTCGGTGGCGTGGCATACGGTCGACGACGGGGCGGCGCTTCGGTTCGTGGCGTCCGAGATCCGCTCGCCGTTCTCCCGCAATCACCGGTACCTGTTGTCGATCGAACCGGGCGCGCAGATGGAGGCCCGCGCCTTCGTCGGAGGCGTTGCCACCGAGCCACATACGTACGTCGAGACGCGGCGGCTCGAGGAGAACGTCTTTCCGGGGCCGACAGGGGGTCCCGATCCGAGAGAGGATCTCTTCTTCTGGCACGCGCTAGGCCCCGACGACCAGGCCGTGATCCCCGTGCCCTTGCCCGCGCTCAGCGAACCGGCGGCGGATGAGCTACGCGTCTACGTGCATGGCGCGACGGAGCATCCCGAGCAGCCGCATCGCGTCGAGCTTCTATGGGACGGGCACAGCCTCGGCGCTTTCGACTTGTTCGGCAGAACGCGTCACACGATCACCGTGTCGCTCTCGGGGGTTCCGGCGGCACTCGAGAACGAGCTCGTCGTGCAGCATCATGTGGCCGGGGACGCGCCGCCGGTTCTCTACGTCGATGCGGTCGAAGTGGATTACATTCGCGGCGCCGAAACGGCCGAGAGTGTATTTCGTTTTGGCGGAGCGGCGGACGGAGAGCACTCGGTCAGCGGGCTCAGCTCGGACACGGTATATCTCTACGACGTCACCGACCCGGCATCGCCCAAGCACTACGGCGAGGTGGCACTCGGCGAGTCGGGCCGGCTCCGCTTCACCGCGCAAGGGACGGGTCTTCGCTTCCTAGCGACCGCGCCACAGAGCGTCTCGAGCCCGCTCGAGGTGACCCCGCACTTTGCGACCGACCTGCGTGCCACGCAGCACAACGCGGATTACGTAGTCATCGCGGCGACCCATTTGCTTGGAGAGGCGCAGGCGCTGGTCGATCTTCGTGAAGCCGACGGCTATCGCGTCCTGCTGGTCGACATCGAGGACCTGTATTGGGAGTTCGCCGACGGCGAGGCCGATCCTCTCGCAATTCGACGCTTCCTGTCGTTCGCGCGGGGACATTGGGACGTGGGTCCACGGTTCGCCGTGTTGATCGGCAAGGGGAGCCTCGACTACCGCGACCTGTTGGGTCTTGGCGGCAACTGGGTTCCGTCCGCGCTAGCGCCCACCGACGGCGGCCTGTTGCCCTCGGACTCGATGCTGGGTGATCTGGTCGGCTTCGACGGGGTGCCGGAGGTCGCGATCGGCCGTTTGCCGATCAGCACCGCGGAGGAGCTCGAGCGCGTCGTCGAAGCGATCCAGTCCTTTGAAGCCAATCATCAATCGCTGGACGCCCTGTTCGCGGCCGATGATTCCTCGCACGCCGAGTTCGCCGCCGCGGCCGAGATCCTTGCAGGGTGGACGGCCCCCGGGCGCACACAGACGATCGATCTGAACATCGACGCCCTCGAAGACGCCCGCGAGCGATTGTTCTCGATGTGGCAGGGATCGTTGGCCTGGGTGAGCTACGTCGGACACGGCGGGCTCGATCGGATGGCGACCGAAGGCTGGCTGGCGTCAGAGGACGTCCCCGCTCTCGCGCAGATGCAGAGCGTGCCGGTCGTCCTCGGCTGGAGCTGCAACGTCAACCGATTCGACATTCCGGGCTTCTTCTCGCTCGGGGAGCAGCTGGTGACGGCGGGAAGCAGCGCTGGGGTGTTCAGTGCGACCGGCTGGTCGAACCATGTCGACACCGACGCCCTTCGGACCGCTTTCACAGAGGCGGTGTTCGCCTCGGACGCCGAAACGATCGGCGATGCCATGATCCAGGCGCACCAGGCCGCCCGCGGCGCGCCGGTGTCCCTTCATCGGGTGTACATGCTCCTCGGCGATCCGGCACTCCGCCTGCGTATCGCGAAAGCGCAACCAGACCCGGATTCAGAACCTGACCCGGGCCCCCGACCCCGAGGTCCCGAGCGAGTCCGTCGGGGGGCCGAGGGCAGGGAGTGACCTAGTCGACTCGGGTTCGGGCTGCGAAATCACGCGTCCAGGCGCCGGCCGGGCGCCGGTCGGACTCTGGCTTTTGGTCGCTGGCCTCGCTTTGGCGATTCGCCGCCGCCGCGCGTAGCGCCTACCGCGCGGCGACCTTCATTGACACCCCCTGAGGGTGATACTAAGCAACCCTCGACCGGCGCGATCAGCCCCGTCTCGGAGTCCGTCCCTCTATGTTCCAGGTCTATTTACCGGTGTTCCTGATGCTTGGCATCGCCTCGCTCGTCGCGGTCGGCGTCTTCGCCCTCACCACGGTTCTCGGACCCAAGAACATGACGGCCGAGAAGGCGATTCCCTACGAATCGGGCTCGGAAACCACCGGCGCAAGCCACATCCGGTTGAGCATCAAGTTCTACCTCACGGCCATTCTGTTCGTCGTCTTCGATGTCGAGGCCATGTTCCTCTATCCGTGGGCGAGCCTCTTCCGGGAGCTCGGCTGGCTCGGCTTCGTCGAGATGCTGCTGTTCATCGTCGTTCTTGGCGTGACGCTCGTGTACGCGTGGAGAAAGGGTGCGCTCGAATGGGAGAGCTGAAGGTCATCGGTGGCGGCGGCGAGGTTGCGGTCACGACGCGGCTGAGTGACCTGCTTCAATGGGCACGCAAATGGTCCCTCTTCCAGTACCCGTTCGTCACGGCTTGCTGCGGCATGGAGTTCATGGCGACAGCCGCGCCCCGATACGACATCGCGCGCTTCGGTGCGGAGGCCCCGCGCTTCAGCCCCAGGCAATCGGACGTCCTTTGGATCGTTGGGACGATCAGCCAGCGGCAGGGCCCGGTCGTCCGTCGCATCTGGGAGCAGATGGCTGACCCGAAGTGGGTCATCGCCTTCGGCACCTGTGCCTCGTGCGGCGGCTTCTACGACAACTACGCGACAATTCCTGGGGTCGACAAAGTGATTCCCGTCGATGTGTACATCCCGGGTTGTCCGCCTCGCCCCGAAGCCGTTCTCGACGCGCTGATGCTCCTTCAGGACAAGATCCAGGCCAACGATCGTAAGCCCATCATCGTGCCACCGAGGCTCGTTCCCGAGCGCGCCCCGGGCCGGACCGGGGAGGGCCACTCATGACCCAGGCGGTCGTCGACCGGCTCAAAGCTCAGTTTGAGGAACGCGTGCTCGAAACGAGCGACGCCTTCGGCGACCACGAGCTCGTGATCGCCGTCACGGATTGGGTGGAGGTCGCGCAGTTCATGAAGGACGATGGTGACCTGCAAATGGACCATTTCATCGACCTGACCGCGATCGATTACCCCGAGCGTGAGTCGGCGCGGTTCGATGTGGTGCTCATGCTGCGCTCGTCCGTGACGGGGGCGCGCATTCGGATGCGTACGTACGTCAAAGACGGCGAAGAGCCCGGCACGCTCAGCGAGGTCTGGTCTGGGGCAAACTGGGCCGAACGAGAGATCTGGGACATGTTCGGGATCAAGTTCAGCGGCCATCCCGACATGCGGCGCATCCTTCTCTACGAAGAGTTCGTGGGACACCCGCTCCGCAAAGACTACCCTATCGACAAGGCGCAGCCGCTGGTCCCGTACCGAGAGGTGGACGACACCGACAAGCTTCCGCCGTTCGGCATCGAAGAAGGCCAGCCGTTCGCGCGCATCGATTGGGAGTCGCGGCTAGCGGGTAGCGACAATCAGGTGTCGCCTGCGATTGGCGTGCAGCAAGGGCAACGGCGCACGCTCAGCGATTCCGAAGCAGCACAACAGATTCAGGCACGCATCGCAGAGCGAATGGCCAAGGACGAGTAGATGGAACCCGCTGACGAGCTGTTGAACGACCAGGCCTCCCTCGAGATCTCCGCGGACCCGATGCGCCTGAACATGGGCCCGTCGCATCCGGCGATGCACGGCACCGTTCGCATGGTCATCGACCTCGATGGGGAGAACCTCATCAACTTGGACGTGCAGCCCGGCTACTTGCACCGCGGCTTCGAGAAGTCGTGCGAACGTGGCACCTGGGCGCAGGTCTTCCCGTACGCCGACCGCCTCAACTACGTGTCCCCGATGCTCAACAACGTCGGTTGGTCGCTCGCGGTCGAGAAACTCCTCGGCATCGAAGTTCCCGAGCGCTGCCAATACTACCGGGTCATCCTCGGGGAGCTCGCCCGAATCACGGACCATTTTACCTGCAACGGCGCCTCGGCGATGGAGCTCGGCGCGTTCACACCGTTCTTGTGGTTGCTGAAGGTTCGTGACTGGGTGTGGGACATCCTCGAGCGAGAGACTGGCGCGCGAATGACCCACAGCTTTGGGCGCATCGGCGGCATGGCCGCGCCCCCCACGGCGACCTTCAAAGACGATGTGCTGCGGCTGATTCCGGAAGTTCACAAGGTCGTGAAGGAAACGGAGATCATGCTGGTCCGGAACCGCATCTTCCTCGACCGTATGCAGGGCGTGGGTGTTCTGACCAAAGAGCAGGCGCTGTCGTACGGGGTCACCGGGCCGATGGCGCGCTCGACGGGCCTTCCCTACGACGTGCGCAAAGATCACCCCTATCTCGTGTACGACCGCTTCGACTTCGATGTGCCGGTCGGCGAAGACGGGGACAACTGGGATCGCTTCATGGTGCGCCTCGAGGAGATTCGGCAGTCGGTTCGCATCATCGAGCAGGCGATCGAGCAGATGCCCGACGACGGCCCGGTCAACGTGGACGACCCGCGCATTGTATTTCCTGAAAAGGATGACGTGTACACGACCATCGAAGCGACCATCGCCCATTTCAAGCTCGTCATGGAGGGTCTGCGCACCCCCAAGGGCGAGGTCTACAGCTTCACCGAAGGTGGCAATGGCGAGCTCGGGTTCCATATCGTGTCGGACGGCAGCGGCACACCGTACCGAGTGAGGGTCAGGCCTCCGAGTTGGTACAATCTCTCGGCCAGTCGAGAGATGCTTCTAGGCGGCATGATCGCCGACATCATCCCCACTTTTGGGTCGGTCAACATGATCGGCGGAGAGTGCGATAGGTAAGCGATGCCTAAGTTTACTTTGGATGGGAAAGAGATTGCGTTCGAGGCGGGGGAAACCGTCATGGAGGCGGCCTGGCGCGAGGGCATCGAAATCCCGCACTACTGCTGGCATCCTGGGTTGTCGATTGCAGCCAACTGTCGGATGTGCCTCGTCCACGTCGAGAGCGGTCGTCAAATGGCGATGCCCCAGCTCGTGTTCGACGCAGACACGGGCGAGTACGTTCCTGCGAGCAAGCCCAAGCTTCAGCCTGCGTGTCAGCTCGCCGCCGTTGAGGACATGGTCGTCTCCTCTACCAACGCGGAAGTGAAGAACGCGCAGGCCTCGGTGCAGGAGTTCTTGCTCCTCAATCACCCGGTCGACTGCCCGATCTGCGACCAGGCCGGCGAATGCAAACTGCAGGACTACTACTACGAGCATCAGGGCACGCTGAAGCGCAAGCTCACCGAGCCGGTTCACAAGCCCAAGGGCGTTCGCTTCGGTCCGACCATCGTGTACGATGCCGAGCGCTGCATCATGTGCACGCGCTGCATTCGCGTGTGCGACGAGGTGGCCAAAGACCACGTTCTCGACATGCGTGAACGAGGCAACAGGAACGAGATCACACTCGCGCCGGGCCGAGAGCTCGATCACAGGTACACCCTGATGACCGAGCACGTTTGTCCGGTGGGGGCGCTGACGAGTCAGGACTTCCGATTCAAGGCGCGCGTCTGGTTTCTCAAATCAGGGCAGGGTGTCTGCACGGGTTGCGCAACGGGTTGCAACACCCACGTCGACTACGATCCGCGTTACGGCAAGGTGTACCGGCTTCGGCCGCGCGACAACGCCGACGTCAACGAGTTCTGGATGTGTGACGACGGCATGATGACGTACACGCGCCACGACACCGACCGGCTTCTGATGCCGACGGCGGGTCGCGGCGAGGAACGCACGCCGGTTGCGGAAGGTGAAGCGCTCGAGCTCGCCGCCGCGAAGCTTCGGGCCGTCGATGCCTCGAAGCTCGCGGTGGTTTTGAGCGCACAGCACACTACCGAGGACAACCTCGCGCTTGTTAGGCTAGCCGGCGCCCTCGGCACCGATCGGCTCTACCTCGCCGCGCTCGGCGGATGGGAAGGCGACGACATCTTGCGGAGCGAAGACAACAATCCGAACCGCGCGGGGGCCAAGCAGGCGGCGGGCGGGGCGACCTTGAAGCCGGTTGGCGAGCTTCTCGCAGATGTGCAGTCCGGGACGGTGCAAGGGGTGCTCGCGCTCGGCTGGGCCACCGCGGAGAAGCTCGAAGAGCTCGCGCCGCTCGTTGCGTTGGACGGGGTCGTCTCGCTGACCAGCCACATCGGGGCACTACCCGCAGTCGCCTCCGTCACCGTCCCGGTAGCGGATACATTCGAGGTCGCCGGGAGCTTCGTCAATGCAAAGGGCCTGGCCCAGACATTCCGCGCTACGCTTTCGCCGCCGGATGGCATCGAGCCTGCGTGGAAGACGATTTCGGGCCTGGCTGGCAAGCTCGGCAAGGACCTCGGCTTCGAGGATCTGCGGGGGTTGCGTCAGGGCCTCGTCGACGCTGTAGAGGCGGCCCAATGACCACGACCTTCCTCGTCACGTCCTCGCTCGTGAAGGTGCTGGTCATTCTGTTGATCACGGTCGGCGGCTTCGCGCCGATTATCATCTGGGCGGAGCGCCGGCAGAGCGCGATGATTCAAGACCGGCTTGGACCGAGCCGAGCCGCCATCGTGCTGCCAGCGTCGGCGGTGACCTTCATCGACCGCGCGAGGCTGCCCATGTGGCGCTTGGCCGCGCTGACGGGCATCGTCGCTATCGTCGCCCTGGTCACGCTGACCTTCGTTGCGATCAAGGGAAGCAATCCCCTCCCGATTTCGACGTCCTCGCTGACGGCCAGCCTGATCGCCTTTGGCGTCGCCTCCGTTGTGCTCCGCGCCGGGTACGCCGTGCACAGCATGATTGTCCGCAACGGCGGCAAGATCATGCTCATCGGCCTCCTGCACCCCGTGGCTGACGCCCTGAAGTTCATCTTCAAGGAAGACTTCGTGCCTCCAAAGGGCGACAAGCTTCTTTTCTCTGCGGGCCCGATCATTGCGCTCATTCCTGCGATTGCGGCCTTTGCGGTCATCCCCTTCGCGAGCTCGCTGCACTGGGACTACCTCGATCAGGTCCTTCCGAGGACGGGCGAAATAGCAGGTCTCGTCGTGCCACTGCAGGTCGCGAGTCTCAACGTTGGCATTCTCTTCATCTTCGCCATCGCGAGCACCGGCATCATCGGTGCAGCGATTTCGGGCTACGCCTCGGACAACAAGTTCTCCCTGCTCGGCGGCATCCGCGCCGCCAGCCAGATGGTCAGCTACGAGGTCGTTCTCGGCCTGACGCTCGTTCCGGCGTTCATGGTCTATGCCTCGCTTCGGCTCGAAGACATGACCATGTGGCAGCACGACCACGTGTGGGGGATCTTCG
>PVMK01188734.1_pt1 | contig 30508 bp, 28 predicted proteins | sample 1853481 | NCBI WGS metagenome assembly PVMK01 (sample SAMN08533507, study PRJNA380276) | Marine sediment metagenome, whole genome shotgun sequencing project.
CACAACCAAATTTTTCCTACAGGTGTTCGGGTATCTAGAAACGCCGGAAGGCTTCAATCAACCATTGCGGGAAACCCCACCAAATAGAACCCGTTCCCCAGATAACGTGATCGTCACCGAAACTCTTAATAATCTGGCACGCCTTTATGATGTTGATATCGAAGCGAAGCGCAATGAAATTCCAGGTGATGCGATTGCTAAAATGAAGACGGCCTATACCAGTCAGGGACCTGAGCCAAGCAATACGGCATATGGATGGGTGCACGCTTAAGCGACCCCATTTATCGTTTACTCTGACTCCAATAAATGGGGTCAGAGTAAAAACAAATCTGACCATTCGCCCCGCTAGCTTTTGCTCTGATCCCTTTTATCATTTACCATAATACAGGCGTTTTGTTGCTAAAAGTTTTGGTTCTGCTAGCCTCGATCATGTCAGTTAGGGGGAAGCACATGAGAACAATAATCATCGCTGTACTGTCGCTGTATTCGCTGTCCGCTGTCGCGGCGCCAGTAACCATTGACTTCGAAGATCTCGCGGCTCCGATGGAGGCGCCGACCGTTTTCGTCTCACAGGGTTTTAGCTTCGACATCGGTATCTCGTTTGTATTTATCAATGACGGACCGCAAACCGATACGGGTAATTTCTTAGGGTTGCTTCCTCCGAGCTCAAATCCACTCGGTTTTACGATGGAAAACGCGAACGGTGATTTGTTCTCGTTGGAGTCATTTGATATCGGCTTCGGCGCAGCCGCCGGTCTTTTTGATCGCCCACTGATGGTAACCGGGACATTTGCCGACATGTCTCAAATAAGCGCCACCTACGATTCAATTGGCGTCTACCTGGAAACCGTTTACCTCGGTCCGGGTTGGGATAACCTGGTTTCTGTGGAATTCAGTATCGACTCGCGCACTATGAATGCGCTGGACGTCCCCATTTACGACAACATTGTCGTCAACGTGGTGCCGATTCCGGCAGCCGTCTGGCTGTTCGCTTCAGCGTTAGCGGGTTTGGGGTGGTTCAGACGGAACCGTGTAACCCGTAGCATCTGATCGGCACGGGAACAAACGCCCGCAGATTCGGGGGCATCCGGTATTCAATTTTACTCTGACCCCAATATTCTTACACTGACCCCTTTTATATTAATACACCCATAGTGCGGTCTGGATCCTGGGAGACACAAGCAAATGACGAGGTGGCCAGTTTGGGTAGTGAGCGCGACCGCGATGGCAATTTTGTCGTCGTGTGCAGGTAATGATGGGCAAGCCCCCGAGGTGCAGATCGCGAGCGGTCGAGTAAGCGGTGTCGTGCTCGATGGGGTAAGTGCGTTCAAGGGCATCCCCTACGCTGCGGCACCAACGGGCGAACTCCGCTGGCGGCCACCGCAGCCGGTGCCGGCCTGGCAAGGTACGCGTGCTGGCATTGAGTTTGGGCCGTTCTGTCCGCAACGGCCTCCAAGTGCAGACTGGTTCGTGCTCGGTAACGTGGATGAGGCTTGTCTGACATTAAACGTCTGGACCCCGACCGCGAGTCCGGAGGCGAAGCAGCCGGTGATCGTCTGGATTCATGGCGGCGGTTACCAAAATGGTTCGGGCAATCTCGCACGCCTGAACAGTCCGGCACTGGCGCAGCAGGGCGTGGTCGTCGTGACGGTCAACTACCGACTGAATATATTCGGCTTTTTCGCACATCCGGCGCTCTCGGAAGCTCAGCAGGGCGAGCCACTCGGCAATTACGGCTTGATGGATCTCGTCGCCGCACTGACCTGGGTACAACAGAATATCGGCTCGTTCGGTGGCGATCCCGACAACGTCACCATCGCTGGCCAGTCGGCCGGGGCGGGTCTTATTAACTACCTGATGGTGATGCCTGCAGCGCGTGGTCTGTTCCACCGCGTGATCAGTCAGAGTGCCGCGGTCGGCCTCACACCGGACATGCGCATCGACCGGCGCAGCGGGTTTCATCCAGCGGCAGAAGAGCTCGGTGTGAAACTGGCTGAGCGTGCCGGAATCGAAGACGGCCCGCACGTGGTTGCGGCTTTGCGTGCGCTTTCCGCCGATGAATTGGTGGCTGCTATCGACAAGAGCGTGCGTTATTCACCCATGATTGAAGGAGAATTGCTAACCGATCATATTGGTGTGCTTTTCGCCGAGGGCAAACAAAGCGCTGTCCCTTACCTGACCGGAGGCACAAACTGGGAAGCCAGCCTGGGTCACCAGATCAGTAAAAATACCGGGGGCGCTTTCTCCCCCGAGTTCACCGCTCGCCTCGTAAAGGCTGAGGACAAGGCCCGGCTCTACGGGGGGCTTGATCCGGCCGAACAGGCCGACCAGATTTTCGGCGATCTCTTTGTGCTCAGTTCAGCACGCTACCTCGCGAATCAGATGAAGAACGTCGGAGCGCCGAGTTATCACTATTACTTCTCTTACCTGGCCGACTATCGGCGCGACCGTCAACCGGGTGTGGCCCATGCGGACGACATCGCGTTTGTATTCCGTACACTGGATGCCGACATCGAAACTGTCTCGGACCGGGACCGGGAAGTGAGCCGAATCGTGAGTGCCTACTGGGTACAGTTCGCGACGAGCGGAGATCCGAACGGACCTGGACTCGTCACGTGGCCGGCGTACACCGAGCAAACACCACGAGTATTGGAACTAGGTGACGAACTGCTTGCGCACGATGATTTACTTTCCGAACGCATGGATTTTCATATACAACGTGGCACGAGCCTGCTCGATAGAGCAGGCCGCTAATAAATGGGGTCAGAGTAAAAACTAAAACTTCTATAAACTATTGGTGCCAGCGGTAACTTATGGCACTAAAAGAGACAACTGAATTAAAGAATAAAAGGGGTCGAACCGATTTATCAAGCTAGCGGTAAGTGTCTAAATCATCGGTGCCAGTGGTAACTTTGTAACTTGTTTGCCTGCAAATGGTGTCAATATTGAAAAATTGTTGGTGCCGGTGGTAACTTTGTAACTTATTTTTCCGGAAGCTTGCCTTGTGCCTGAGGGGATTCCTGCGGCCAATTAATTTGGTGTCAGACGAGAAATTAAAGGGGTCGAACCGATTATTCACTACTCGTCCAAATTGTTATTTTTTAAATGCGGTTCGACCCATTTATAATTTATTCGTGCGCTCAAAAAATAGCGATCCGTTCATAAACATGCGTGCGACTCACCCTCGAGCAATGGAACTGCGGTAACTGCCCAGCCTTCGGGGCGCCCGCGGCGGGTGGGACCGGGTATCGCATAGGTCATTCGATTCGCGTTTTCTCTCGCGGTTCGCAGATCCATACGCCAGCCACGGGCCTGCCACCCCCGTCGATCCTGCCGATAGTTCATCAGGATATCGTCCGCGGGCACGATGAATTCCCCCACCTCTTCGTCAGACGGAATTGCCGGATCCAGTTTTTCGATTACGATTCGGTCTTCCTCTACCGCAATGGCAATGCGCTCGAGAAAATTCTTGTTGTATTGTTCATCGAGTCGACAGTTGCGCGTGCTTATCAAAAATATTTCCAGTTCCATCTCGTCGCGTGCTACCGCGTAGAGATAGATATAAAAACGGTCTGTTTCATTAAAGTTCACGCGGGTCCAGGTGGAGGCGATGCCGTGGTAACCCGAGCCGGCATTTATAGTGCCCTCAGACTGCATGTCTTTCATGTCCTGATCCGGCAGCTCCGGCGAATAAAACTGAATCATGGCGCCGGCGCCCCACTCCGTTTTGTCAATATCGATCTTCGGCACCCGATAATTGTCATCGCGACCGGCAAATCCGAACCCCCCATGGACAAACTCGACATGGGAAGGATCCGACTGGTTCTCAACCAGGCGTACGTAGTTGCACTTCCACGTATAACGCTGGCGCACAACCCGCCAGCCTTCCTGATCATATTCGGCACAGGGCATGATGGTGGGCCGCTCATCCTCCGGCAGATCGCCCAGAAACACGAACACGAGGCCGTAGCGCTCATCCACCGGATACGCATCGATGCTAGCCCGCTCCGGTATTTTTGATAACGGACCGAGCGAGGGTATCCGTTCGCAATGTCCTTCGCCGTTGAACAGCCAGCCGTGATAAGGACACTGAACACAATCACCCACAACGATACCGTCGGCGAGCGAACCGCCACGATGTGTGCAGGTATTGGCAACGCACAGTGCCTTGCCCGCTTCATCACGCCACATGACGAAGTGCATACCGAGCATAGTGACCTTGCGGGACTCGCGGGTGATGGCGTCGCTTTCTTCCGCGGGATACCAGAAATTAATGAACATCTCGCACCTCTATTATTGTTCTACTTTAACCCTCGATCGCGATAACCCTGCGGTGATGAATCAGACGTCAATAAGCGCGGGCACCACGTGTTCGCCGATAATGCGAATTGAATCGGCGGGGTTTTCGTACAGGCAAAGTGCAACACCGGTGGCGCCTGCCTTGCCCTGCTCCCGCAACTTCTCGATCTCCCCGTCGATATCCGCAACCGCGGCAGCGGCGACCCCGCGAGCAACGATTTTCGTCATGATGTCCTCGGGCATGCCCTCGATTTCCGAGGATTTACGGTAGGCACGCACGAAGGCCGGGTAATGTTTGGCGACGACCGCCGCTTCCTCGGCGTTCACCACGTCGTGGATGAATGGCTCCCAGATTGTGCCGCGTGCCATCAGGTACTTGCGGGCTTCGAGCTGCGCTTCCTCCTGGCTTTGTTTTACGTGCCACGCCCAGAAGTTAATCAACGGGAAATCTGCCTGGTCGCGGCCCGCCGCCTCAAGCACCGGGTCGATAATCTCGCGGGCCCAGCGTAACCGTACGGGTGTGAAGTCGCTCGTCATGATGCCATCGGCATGACGCGCGGCCATTTTCAGCATTTGCGGCCCACCGGCGGCAACCATTAGCGCCGGCGGTCGCGCCTTTGCCCAGCTCGTGTCGAACCAGCTCATGGAATACAACTCGCCCGCGTAAGAAGCGGGCTTACCGGATGTCGCGAGGCGCAATATATCCAGGCACTCGCGCACAGCGCGCACCATGCGCACCGGCTTGATGCCCATCGCCCCTATGGTGCCACCGCCACCGCCGATTGCGATGTGCGCTCGCCCCTCAGAAATTTCGTTGAGGGTGAGCAGGAGATTCGCCATCTTCATCGGATGAACCTCGAACGGGCTCAGCGCGGTAGGACCCATGCACAACTTCTTGGTGCGCTCCGCCATCGGCACGAAATTGACAAAAGGATCCCGGCTGTCGAGATGGTTCGATACCCACACCCCGTAGATGCCGTAGCTCTCTGCGAACGCACCGAGCTCTGCAACCTCGGCGGCAGAGATGTGCGGTTGAAGAATAAGATCGACTCTCACAGGATCAGTATGCCTCAGTTGGGGCCGGGCTGCAGTCAAGCCGTTCGGTTCAGCCCCTTAATTTCTATACTTCACTTCGCGGGCTTGAGCTCGTCAATTCCCCAGTCTTTTAGCTTTTTCTCGAACGTCCATAACGGGTGAATTCTTTCCAGATCCGCCAGACCTTCATTGCAGGCAAAGTCATAGGCATTGGCATTGTCATTGTACCACTGCGTGTATCGCAGCGGGTAAACCACCTCCTGGTTGAACAACGCGAGCGTCTTCATTATTAATTTGGGAAATTGAATAAACTAACGGTGCCAGCGGTAACTTATGGCACTTATTCGCTCGGATAAATGGGGTCAGAGTAAAAACTAATCTGGCCAAACGATATTCGAATAGATGTGTTTAACCTCATCTGTCAATCAAAATCACTGGCATCGCATGCCCCATGCAAAAAAACGTACATGTATAATTATGGGTTATTATATTTGAGGGATAGTATTCAAAATAGGGGTTTAGTCAAAATGAAAGCAAAGCATTTAGCTAAATGTTTACTTGGGTTGCTTTTGTACGGTGTCGTTTCAATCGAACCGGCGCTCTCACAACCCTACGAATCCGGTCATCACGCTCTGCAAATCTGGGATAACGCGGCGCGGGCCAATATGCCGCTCTGGGTTTCGATCTGGCTGGGAATAATGATGACAACCTTTGCGCTCGGGTTTTTATTTGTGCGACGTCATGCAGAGGCCCGTTGGGTCGTGGGGGGATTCATCTGTATGATTTTGGTAACGGTGGCGACGGGAAGGGTGTTTGGACTTGTGCCGCTCTCAGGCCTGTTTTCTTTAGTCCATATTATCTGTTGGTCGCCTGCTCTTTATGTACTGCTGACACGCCGGCCATTTCTACAAGGCCGCTCGCTATATGCGCTTTGGTCGGGCGCCATTACTGCCTGCATTATTTTTTCGTTTATTTTTGATATCCCGGATGCGGCCATCTACCTCGATCACATGTTAGGCATCGGGCTTTTATCCTGACCCAATTAAATAGAAATTCATTTCCCCGCAGGATTTGCACACCGCGTTGCGTGTCGTTCAGCTGATAAAAGACAGGATTGCCGACCAGGTTCCTGTAGGAGGTTAATTCGTGTATATCAATTTTTGGTACCCCATGGCGCTGGTGGACGAACTGAAGGATGCCCCGGTTCGGAGCAAAGCGCTCGGCCAGGTTTTCGTTTTGTTTCGGGATGAGCAAGGTCAGGCCCACTGCCTTGCCGACACTTGTATCCACCGAGGCGGCTCCCTCAGTGCCGGCAAGCTTATTGGTAACCGTATCCAATGCCCCTATCACGGCTGGCAGTACAACGGCGACGGTCAGTGTCACCACATTCCCACTTTGCGGAGTAACGCAAAAATCCCAAGTCGCGCGCGGGTGGACTCATATACTGTCGAGGAGCGTTATGGAATCGTATTTGCGTTCCTCGGCGACCTGCCGGAAGAAGAGCGCCCGCCGATCATGGAAATAGAGCAATGGAAAAAGGAAGGGTGGAGCGTCACCAGCCTGGTTTATGACTGGAATGCGAGTTTTGAGCGCGTAATCGAAAACGGTCTCGATGCGACGCATACCGAGTTCGTGCATCCTTCGGCTGGGCTCGAAGGGGCCTTTAACCCGGATGATGTGCTTGATGAGCGGTTGGTCGAATCTGATTGGGGCAGTGCCATGCAGACCGATACAGAAAAGGTTCAAATTGAGCACGGTCATCTAGGCGCATCACATCAATGGACCTTCCTGACATTCAAAATGGGAGAATTCAGTGGCAGTTTCATGTTCTATTCCTTTTTGCGCCCAATTGATGAGCACAGCGTAACGCGCTATCTGTTTAATGCGCGGGATTTTCAGCACGGTGAGAAGATGGACAAGGAGCTTGGAGAGACCACGTTGAAATTCGAGAAAGAAGATCGTCCGGTAATTGAGGGCATGCAACCTCGATTCTCGCCCCGTGGCACGACGAGTGAGTTGCTATTGCCAGAGGACGAGATCATGGTTAGTTATCGTCGATATCTGGATGCGTGGCAAGCAAAGGGTTGGCACATCGATTTGCAGGCGGTGCGTGAACAAGGCGACAGAAAAGTTTTTTCAGTACCCTGTCCAGGCCGGCGCGAGCGTAGTAACTGGGTGCTGGACCCTGTGCCGCTGCTCGCCGCTGAATCTAAAAGAAATAAAGGGGTATAAGGGCTTTTAACTAAATGATTTTGGAGCAACTATGAAAACCATGACCTGTATGCAGCTTGGCGGCGCCTGCGATGAAGCGTTTTACGCCAGTTCCTTTGAAGAGATGGCCGAACTCAGTAAGCAGCATGGCAAAGAGATGTTCGAGCAAAAGGATGAAGCACATCTCAAAGCAATGCAGGCAATGGGGGAGCTGATGAAAGAGCCTGAGGCCATGAAGAGCTGGTTTGCAGCCAGACAAGCAGAGTTTGATGCTTTACCCGAGGATGCGTAGTAGCTGAAATGAGGAAATATTGGTGCCTCAATATTGGCAATATTGGTGCCAGTCATTAGTTTATTAGTTTTTTCAACTAATGGTGCCAGCGGTAACTTATGGCACTTATTCGGGCGAAGCCATTCGGGGTTGGTGGGTTCAGTAAATCGCCTCAGGTTAGGTGCCTTAAGTTACCACTGGCACCTGTCTTATTTTTTTCAAATAGATGAATTTTAAGCATTTATCGCCAAATGTATGACTTATGTTGTGGCCAGAACGCGGGGCATGGGATATATTGTTAGTATAAGATTGAGCGCCAAGCTGGGGAGCAGGTGTTATGAACAAGATTCTGGCAGTTGCAGGGCTATTAAGCTGTTATGCAGCGAATGCGGCGATCATCGATCACGGGACCTATTTTCAGGACACTGATACCGGCCTCTACTGGCTGAAGCTAACCGAAACCCGCGGCATGGCCTATGACGATGTCGCGTCTCAATTGACAGCGGGCCAGTCGCTGCAAGGCTGGCGTTTTGCAACGCTGCAAGAAGTCGAAGACTTCATTGCGGCTTACGGCTTTCCGAACCAGGGTAATGACTGCAGTGATGGCTGGGGCAGTTATTGCGACGGCGTAGATGCGGCAAAAGCAGAACTTCTGGAAGATCTGATTCGCCTGTTCGGCGACACGCTGGACGCTGGCTACGACGAATCCGGCAACCAGTACGATGTATCCCCGAACGGCGCAGGCGCCGCCACTGGGTTGCTGGGACAACGCGGCGACCCGGGCGGGTTTTATTACTACCATGTATACAAGGCAATCCTCTACGACGCTGAACTCGTCGATCGCGTCACCGGCCAACCCGCCATTGACTACCAGGACAGCATAAAAACGCGCTGGGACACCGCTTCCGATTATGGCAGCTCCACCGTCGGTTCCTTTCTGGTGCGCACGACCGACCCCACGGTTGCGTTACCGAATCCCAATGATCCTAATACGCTCAATGTGACTCTATTCGACGGTTTGAGTCCTGGCGAATTCGGACTCAGTGCTTATTTGTATTGCGAACAATCGGGATTCTATTTCCCGTTGTGTGATTACGATGCCTACCTTTGGTGGGCAGTAGGGGCGCAGGATTACACGGGCTCATACTATTTCGGAGAATTCCAGCTGCAGAACTCCTCGTTCGACCAGGAAGCCCGGCCCTGGATACGGATGACCAGCTATGACTATTCGGCCGGCGGATGTCAGGCAGGCGATACGGACCTCGGTGACGGCTGGTGCCGCAAGGATTTGTCGTCCGCCAGCTTCTGGCCAATGCCTCCGAAAGATACCTCTAGCGGCAGCCCGTTTGACATCCCCGGGGGCGTCATAGCCGGAACTTTCATCAATATCGGCGATGCTTTCCAACTGGACAACGTCGAACTCGAATTCATTCACAGCAATATCCAGATTGATTTCAAACCGTGGGACTCGGCCAACACGGTGCGGCCGAAAGATGCTTATTCCATAACCGTAGGTGTCAAAACCCTCAGCATAGCCGACGGCGATCCCGTCGATTTCGATGCGACCCAGATCGACCCGGCTACGGTGCAGCTGGGACCAGACCGGGCACCGAATATCGCGCTGGCCAACCAGATGGATTTTGACGGTGATGGCGACCTCGATATCGTGTTTGGGTTCCGCGTCGAAAATACCGGTATTAGCTGCCTGGACACATCCGTAACGCTCGTTGCCAAAACCTTTGGCGGCGACCCGCTGGCCGACCAGGACTCGATCATGCCTGTCGAATGCGAGGAAACGATTGATATCGATGTTGACCCATTCAATGCGGTCAATACGATTCGGCCGAACGACAGCTACAACGTTACCGTTGCCGTGTTAGGCATGCGCACCGCAGACGGTGACGCAGTCGATGTAACACCGGGCACCGGCGGCGCAGATGATGTTGATGCCGGCTCACTGGGTTTTGGCCCTGCAGCCACAGGCAGCAACAGTACACCGATCATCACCGACATCAACGGCGATTCACGTGACGATATGCTGGTGACGTTTAATGCGTTCGATGCCGGCATCGCCTGCGGTGATACCGAACTGGAAATGACCGGCAACAAAGTTTCCGGCATTCCCATTGAGGGTTTAGACAGCATCGTTACGGAAGACTGCGACACAGGGGGTTGTCACCCGTAAGTAGTAATTAAAGGGTCAAACTGATTTACCAACCATAAAGGTTGTGGTTACAACTACGTTTCTATTTCCCTCGTTGTATCCATCAGGTGTTGCTTGAGTGTCTTAGATCCATAGCCCGGGGCTCGCATATCATTTACCAGGTAATACTGAGTCACCTTCAGGAATGCTGAAAAAACACCGATTTTCCTGACGAACAGCCCTATAAACCACGTGATACGGATCAGGGCAGTGAGCACCCAGGCGGGGATGCTGATGATCTTTGGTTCTTTGCCCAGGGATTCGAAGACCATCTTAAGAGAATCTCTGTAGGTAATGATGTTATCGGGAACTTCCGGCCCGCCAAGAATAAATATCCGGTTCTTGCGTTCACTGTTGCTAATGCTGCTAACCATAAACTCGGCCAGATCTTCTTTGGCGATAGGGTTGTGGGTAGCCTGATTGCCCGTGCCAACCACATAACCTGGTTTGCCTTTCATAATCATCTTAGTTTGCGTGTCGAATACCCAAAAGTACGCGGTCGGTCTTACGATGGTGTATTCAATCCCCGACCGCATGAGTGCGTCTTCCATTTTCAACTTGGCAAGCTGCAGCGGCAGGTCCGGCTTCCGTACACAGATCGCTGACAGGAGAATGAACTTATCCGTGCCGCTTTCCTGGGCGGCATTGAGAACATTGAGCGTAGCCTTGTAGTCGATATCATCGAAGTCCTTTGGCAGACCCGATCGGGTGGCCAGGCATGAAATGACGACATCCACTTTTCTGGCAAATATTTTTGCCATGGATGCAGGCTCAGATACATCGGCTACGACCACTTCTGCTCCGGCAAACTGACCCTCCTTGGCAGGGGATCTTGTGACGGCAATGACGTCATAACCCTGGCTTACTGCTTCCTCGACTGCGGCACTGCCTATGTAGCCCGTGGCTCCAATAATCAGAACTGTTTGCGTGTTTTGATTGTCATTATTCATAGTGTGGAAACCCGAATTGATGCTTCATCAATTTAATAGATCCTAGCGCTTCTATAATAAAAGGGGTAGAACCGATTTACCAACCTGGCGGTTAGTGAACTGCGCTTTTTAAAAGAGGGGTCAAACCAATTATTCCCGGCTCGTCCCCTATAACGACTCTATATAGTGCAGTTCTATCTCATTGATGCCGGGGCATGGATCGACCTCCTCACCACCTTCAGGCAAGATACTACGTTCGCCAACCACCAGAGGAAAGTCAGTATGGAAACCAGAGAGGCGATCCGCGCCCGCCGGGCAATTAAGCATTTCGATCCCAATCATCAGCTGACTGATGAAGAAAAGCGCGAAATAATATCGCACGCAATGCTGGCGCCAACGGCTTTCAATATTCAGCACTGGCGGTTCGTCGTGGTTGAAGACCCGGAATTACGTAAACAAATCCGTGCGGTAGCCTGGGACCAGGCGCAGGTAACAGATGCTTCCCTGTTTATCGTGCTGTGCGCCGATACCAAGGCCTGGGAGAAAAACCCGGAACGTTATTGGGAAGAAGCTCCGGCTGCGGTACGTGAATTTATGCTGCCGGAAATTGAAAAATACTACCGGGGCAAACCGCAGGTAGAGCGTGACGAAGCATTTCGCTCAGCCGGTATAGTCGCGCAGACCCTGATGCTGACCGCGCAATCGATGGGTTACAGCTCTTGCCCGATGGATGGCTTTGATTTTGATGCGGTAGCAGAACTGATTAATCTGCCCGATGACCACCTGATCGCCATGTTTGTAGCGATTGGTAAAGGAACTCGCGATGCCTGGCCACGACCGGGTCCATTGCCCATGAATGAAGTTGTAATTCCCAATCGGTTTGCATAACTAAAGGGGTCGAACCGAATTTTTATTAAATCTCGGTTCGACCCTATTGAAATTTTCTATGAAATTTTTTCCCGTCACCAAAATGGTTGCAGTTAACTCGGATGGGTCTGAAGTCAGGGTGCTGATGCAGGACAAACTTCGGGATACCTTTACGTAGTTTCAGGATGAGATTATCGACTATATGCCAGGTGATCCGGAGCATATTCTGCTTGAGTTACCAGACACTCATGTTGCCGGGCGCCAGTCGTTGAAATATCTGCCTGATGGGGCTTATATTAATCGTCTGGAGGTACGCTGTAACTGTTGAGCCTTCAGCTTTCAGGGCTGTACCAATGCTGTAGTCATCAGTTTCCTTTGTGGATAAACAATAGAGTTGGGACTGAGCTTGCTGCTTGTTATGACGCGACCTTTTAATTGCTTTAGTTGCTAAACTTGCCGTATGAAACTAGGACTAATGGCAGGCTCTCCGCTAACACGACTTTATCCAGATGAGGAGCAGGTTCTGCTTGCGGAAAGTCTGGGTTTTGACTCGGCCTGGGCGGCTGAAGCTTATGGCAATGATGCAGTATCGCCAGCAGCCTGGATGCTCGCACGTACCAGTCGTATCAAGGTCGGCACTGCAATTATGCAGATGCATGCACGTACACCAGCTTGTGCGGCAACGACAGCGATTACCCTGAATGAATTATCAGGTGGTCGATTTATATTGGGTCTGGGGCCTTCCGGCCCAGGGGTTGTAGAGGGATGGCATGGTGTGCCCTACGGCAAGCCACTCACACGACTGCGTGAATACATAGAAATTATTCGTCAGATTGAAGCACGCAAAGAACCGCTGAGTTATGACGGCGAGTATTTTCAATTGCCGTATCTTGCGGAGGATGCCACGGGTTTAGGGCGTTCACTTAAGACCACGTTAAAAAGCACGCATGCATTAACCATTTATACCGCGGCCATTACTCCGAATGGTGTGCGTAATGCTGCGGCTGTTGCAGATGGTTTTTTTCCTGTCTGGATGAATCCGGAACGTGCTGATTTATTTGCTGATTCTATTCGGCAAGGATTGCAAAAATCAGCTGGCCGCCGGTCCGCTGATTTTGATACGGCACCTATCGTGCAGGTGTCCATGGGTGATGATATCGACGAGTGCCGGGCTCAGATTAAAAACTGGCTGGCTCTGTATATAGGTGGCATGGGGCCGCGTGAGAGTAACTTCTATAATCGTTATGCGATACGCATGGGTTATACGGCAGAGGCGGAGCAAATCCAGAATTTATTTCTAGCTGGCAAGCATCATGAGGCAGCCACTGCTGTGCCGGATAAACTTGTTGATGAGATTGCACTGGTTGGGCCTGCAGCACGTATTAAAGAGCGGCTCGAAGCCTGGAAGGAAGCAGGTAAGCAAGGTGAAGTGGGTACCATGCTGCTGGCAGGTGCCTCACCTGAGGCCATGCAGTTAATTGCAAATGAAATGCTCTGATAAAACTATAAATGCCAGCGGCAATTTATGGCATTTATTCGTTAGAGATTGCGGTATGCATATCCGGCTATAACCTAAGGAGTATTGGCACCGGGCACCTTTCTATAGCTTGTATTTACCCATCACATACTGATGGTTATATAAGAAACAGGGTTCAGTCCCCGTTCTTGTCAGTGTGCGGGGCGCCGGGCGATCACGCCCGCGTGTTCCTTTCCTTTAGCGCGCTTTGTGGCACTCGATAGAAAATCCGCTGAGATAATCTCCAGTCCTGATGCAGCGCATACGCGGCTCAAGATGTCCGGGTCCAGTGGGTTGATAAAGCCGGGGTGGCCTTCCGGGTCGGTGCCGGCAGGGAGCAGGCTGATATAGTCGTCGACATAGCCCGGCCACGGGTCGCCGGCTGCCTTACGTTGTTCGTAGCGATCGGCATGTATATACCAGGGGCCTGTGTAGGGCGTGTCGGCGATGAGATACAGCTGTCCGCCTGGTTGCAGCCAGTCATGCATCTTGCGAACTGCCGATTCAATTTGTACACCATTGAGGAAGTGCAGCACGCGCGCCGCAAGTATGGCGCCGAAATTGTGGGGCGGGAAATCGACACCGGGCAGCGTGGCCGGACTGCACCGAAAACGTTCCTGCTGTTCTGCAGGTACGCGCTTCTCAAGTATCTCCGGTGGCGTGGTTCCATATCACATGCGAGCACGCTGGCACCCGCATCCAGCGCGGCCAGTGTTGCAACCCCGTAAGCACAACCGATATCCAGCACTTCAGTATTGATGCTGCCTGCGTAGCGGGCAAACTCCTGAGAGTAAGTATCGAGCGTTTCGGTCATCCAGCCAGTTTTATTCAGGGTTGGGATAAGTCCCTCTACGTAGGACTCGGGGAGTAAATCATCAGGGTCTTTCATGCGGCGATCATAGCGCGGCGTTAGTTCGGATGCAGCTGGCTTCGGTAACAGGTCCAATAATGATGCCGGGATTATTTCAATTTGCTGACACCGTTATGCGCGCAAACAACCCGTCGCAAGGTCGGGTTGTTTTATTTGGGTTAAACTAAAGCCATGCCGCATAACCCGCACAAGCAACCGGTCCCGCTTTCGGCTGGTCCCTTTCAGACCGGCATCAGGGGGCAATCGACACGGTGAAACGAATCACAAAATTAGCGGGCATAGTCTTTGCCACTGTTTTAATGTTGGGCGCGTTTGTGCCGGTTAACGGAGCTGCTGGTGATGATGAAGCAGCGGGAAGACATGCGCGTATTGCAATGGGTGGTCGGTTGTTCGATATGTGGTATGACGAAATCGATACAGATTTTGTGCCGGATAATCCGCAAACAGCTGTAGCCGACGGCAATGGCGGCCCGAATAATGATGGCACTCTGAACGATGTAGCTGGTTTGCCCATCCTTAACACGGGCCACAGTTATCGGCTCAAAAACCTGTTCGGCTGGGATATGCGCGGCGATGCCGGGATTTATGGTCATGAATATCAGGCCAAAGTTTTTGTCCTGCCATCAGGCCCACTCAGTTCACAGCAGGCTGATATCTCGCGTGCCGAGTGGATTCAGCGCATAGCGGGTGGAGCAGGGGGGTTACCTGCCTATAGTGATGTACTGACCGCGCTACAGATTGAGGCACTGGTTGATTACATGCTCGCGGTGCGTGACAGGCAACTGCCACATCCGGATGACCTGTATACGCTGTCGAGTGACTCGCCTAAGGGTTTTATTCTCGCACCCGGCGGTGATGCAGCCAGTGGTCACAAGTTTTACCAGGCGCAATGTGCCGAATGTCATGGTGATGATGCAACAGAAATCCTCTTCGATAACGGCGAACAAACGCTGGGGATGCATGCGCGCTACTACGGTTATGCCATCGCCATGATTACACTTGTGGGGGAGCCAGGGTCAGATATGGGTCCGCAGCTTGACTTCGACATGAGTGCCGCCGAACAAACAACAGCATTACTCAATCTGCTCGCAGCACTTTGCGACCGGACACGCTACCCGCGCGGTAACGCATCGGATCCGGATGTGCCCAATGACGACCCACGGTGCGGCGAATACCTCCGCTGAACTGCATCATCAGTGCCGCGGTAACTTATGGCACTTATTCGACTCCCTTTTATTTATCGATGCCGATAAGGTGTCGCCGACATACGCTCCGCTGGGCTGTGATCTCAGGTCTCAAAATTAAGGAGTTACCACCGGCGGCATTAAAAGATACTCAAATGTATCGTCAAGATATAAGTTCGACTTAATGGTATTAGTGCGGCCAGGTATCAAGTAGAATGCGGCGCAGCATCGGATACCAGTAATGGCTCAACAAGAAAAACAGGCACTGTCAGACATTCATGCCATTGCTGCCGCTTTACCGGAGCTCGATGGAGGTTGCCCGACCGCGACCAATCCGGGCGTCCTTGCAAAGCAATCCCACGAAATCATGGTAATGCCGGGGCACCGAGCCGGCCGTAGCGAAATTGGCCGGGCGATCGATTTGATCAATCATTCCGCGTCAGCTGTCGCAAATATCCATCGTGCTACGCGCCGCAGGCAACCGCTTGAGTTGCAGCCTGTTAAGCAGGCTATAGACGGTCTGATTGAAAACTTCGAGAGCGACCCAAATACGTTGATCTGGGCGCTTGCCGCAAACCGCCGCATGTACTACCTGGGTCGTCGGTCGGTAGGTTGTGCGGTCTGGGTACTGGCGTTAGGGCGTCGCCTGGGTCTTGACCGGACTGCCCTGCATGAACTGATGCTGGGTGCTTTATTGCTGGATATAGGTAAATTAAATGTACCGGTTGTGATCCTGGCCAAGACCCGCGGGCTAAATGAAACCGAGCAAAACTTTGCGCGCCGGCATGTGACCGAAGGTATTCGTATGCTGGAATCAGTCGGCGGGTTATCGGCGGCAACTGTAGAGATGGTGCGTTCACATCATGAGCGCATTGACGGCAGTGGGTATCCATACGGTTTGCAGGGTGATGAAATATCGCTGTATGCACAAATTGCAGGCATTGTTGATAGCTTTGATGCGATGTCTTTGAGTCGCTATTACGCGGACGGGTTGAGTGGGCATGCAGCGCTCAGCATGTTGCAGAAGCAGCGTGGGGAAAAATTTGATCCGGCTTTGATTAATCAATTTGTCAGCGCGATCGGTGAATTTCCGACCGGAACCTGGGTTGAGTTTTCTGACGGCTGTACGGGTATCGTATGTTTGCAGGCTCCTGCAGAGCAGGGGGGTGCACAGGTGGTGCCTATAGCTGATGCTGAACAGCAGCCATTTCTTGAGGTCCGCTGGTTGAGTTTGCATGAACATAGTGGGGCTCGGGCGTTGCCGCCTGCAGAACGGCCACGCCACGCTGCTGCGATGGAACGGAGCCTGCAAGCCGCGATTTACGCGCACGGGGCGCCAAAAAGGAAACTGGCACCGGTGGTAACTTTGGGGTAATGGGTGCCGGACATAACTGTTTAACTCATCGCGCTTATTTCTGAGCTGTTTAATGGTGCGCGAAAGTGCCGGTTGTAAACGGCCAGCACGCCACGCTCAATCCCTAATGGTGATAATTCCATTACCGGCCGCGTCCGTGGCGATAGCGGGCTTTATATTCCGATAGCAGTCGGTCAACGTGCTATGCAATCTTCTGCAGAAATTCCCTGAATGAAGTACCCGACCGGCCCATCATGTCCTGGAAAGTATTGGTCTTGATACCCGGTGTCTCGCCATTCGCGATTTCCGCGAACAGATAGGCCACAGCATCCGAGTGCCAGTCATTTCTATGGAAGGGGCGAATAGCTTCCTGGAAAGCTGCGGCATCGCAGTCATCGTACTCGACATCCTGGCCGATGACTTCGCCAATAACTTTTGCGACTTCATCAAAGGTCATTACTTCGTCGGGTCCAGTAACGTCGTAGCACTGACCGTAGTGCTGTTCGGAATTGTTATCAGTTAGCACGTGAGCAATAAACGCACCCTGCGTCTCTACAGTCAGTCAGTGCCACAGTGCCGTTACCCATCGGCATTGACAGTTTGCCGGTGGCTTTCGCCGATGCTGGCGAGCCACGAAAGTTTTGCATGAAGAAGCTGGGCCGAACAAAAGTCCAGTTCATACCCAGATGCCATGATGGCATCTTCTGCTGCAATGTGTGCCAGCGGAATCGGGCTGGTAGTGCCACGTACTGCTTCGGGTGAGGAGAGCTTTAATAACCACGGCAGACTCGCCTGTTTTGCTGTTTCTACAAATGACAGTTCCAGGCGCTGCTGGTCTTCGCTATTCGGCAGGATCAGCACGGCCCGGTCGATACCTTCCAGGGCTGCCTGTACCGAGGTCGAATCCTCCAGATCGCCTTGCACGAGCTCGACGCCCCTGGCTGCCCACTCTGCGGCTTTGTCGAGATCCCTTACAAGTGCCCGGAATTTAACGTCTTTTTCAAGCAAGGCGTTTGCGGTCGCACCACCGTTATTACCTGTTATACCCGTCAGCAAAATCATCAATCTGTTTCCTTATAAAAACCTTCCAGAATAGGGTTGGGCCCCTTCTTTGATATACATTGTTATCTTTTATTGATATCGGAGGGGGAGCTATTGTACATGCATAAAAGCCTTGTGGAGCAGGCCGCAACATCCGGCCATCTCATTGGGGGCTGCGACCCTGTAAGCTTGTTATGAGCCTGAGCAATGACCTTGTTGGCTGCTCTTTACAGCCTCTTGGTAACCAGGTGTTTTGTTGCCGTAATATCCACCGCCATACTACTCAAACAAACTACAATGGCTGCTGAGCAAGTGCTCATTTGGTTATATAACCGCTGGCCTCCGAACTGAACCAGCCATATAAGACTATAGCTGCGATTTTGAACTGTCTGAACGCAGCACGCTAAAGGATAGCGCGACAGCATGAGTGAGCCAATTTATAAAGCATCCACCAACAGTGATTTGCCTGAGCGCGAGATAATCGCTGAGCGTGATGCATCGTCGTATGCCCCAGGTCGTTGTGTGATGTATGCTATTTTTTCCGATCTGCTGGCATCTCCTTTTGACGCAGAACCAGCTGTTGCTGGTGAAGCAATGGACGTCGCTGACTTACAGTTGCCTTACAATCTTGCCGGGCTGCAAGAGTTACTCGATGAGTGGCGCGTACTTCGGACGGAAGGCGGTGATGTATTGAATCGTGAGTACAGCGGCTTATTTGAAGTTGGCAGCGATGGTCCACCGGTGCCGATTCGTGAGGATCTTCACCTGAACCAGCCAGCCGGTGTGCGGGAAGATATTGTGCGTTTTTATGATTTTTTTGGTTACGGGTTGGAAGAACAATTTGCGTGGTCGCCAGACCACTTGTCCGTTGAACTCGAATTTATGCATTTTCTGTGCTTCAAGGAAGCAGAGTTACTGGAAGAAAAAAATTCTGGTGAGGTAGTTGATGCAACATCATACCAGCTCGCCCAGAGTGATTTTTCCGAGCGGCACCTGTGCAACTGGATATCGGCGCTGGCAGAAAAGGCAGCCACGCAGTCGGATGGAATTTATCCTCGATTGCTGGCGGTGCTGACCCAATTTGTGGTGAAGGACTTCGAGTGGCAGGCAGGCACGATTAACTCAAGGCAAGAACTATGACAGACAAACAAGTAGCGATGGTCATTGACCTGAACAAATGCATAGGCTGCCAGGCCTGTACAGCGGCATGTAAATCGTTGTGGACCGATGAACCGGGCCAGGAACACATGTTGTGGAACAACGTGGAAACCAAGCCGGGCCCGGGTTATCCGCGCTACTGGGAAGACAACGGCGGTGGCTGGAACGAGGACGGTAGTGCTTTGAAGCAGGGCCGGCTGGCGCCGAAAGAAGATTTTGGCGGCGAGATTCCGCTGAACTTCGAGGAAGTGTATTTCGAGGGCACGGAAAAGCGCTTGCAACAGAAAGAACCGATGGGCAAGGGTGCGAACTGGGATGAAGACACCTCCAGTGGTGACTACCCGAACAATTACCACTTTTACTTACCCAGGCTGTGTAATCACTGCACCAAGCCGGCCTGTTTGGAGGCCTGCCCGGTCAGGGCGATCTACAAGCGCGAACAAGACGGTATCGTGCTGGTAGACCAGGACAAGTGCCAGGGCTTCCGTGAGTGCAACAAGGCCTGCCCGTACGACAAGGTGTATTTCAACTACGTGCAGGGCAAGAGCCAGAAGTGCATCTTCTGTTTCCCGCGCATGGAAGAGGGTGTGGCCCCGGCGTGTGCCCGACAGTGCCCTGGGCGACTGCGTTTTGTGGGCTTCCTGGAAGATGTGAACGGCCCGATCGACAAGCTGGTGAACCAGTGGAAAGTGGCATTGCCGCTGCACCCGGAGTTTGGCACCGAGCCGAACGTGTACTATGTGCCGCCGATGTTGCCGCCGAAGTTTGATGAGGACGGCAACTCCATGGATGACAGTGACCCGCGGGTCCCGATGGAATACCTTGAGAGCCTGTTCGGTCCCGAGGTACACCAGTCGCTGATCACGATGCACGAGGAGATGGAGAAGAAGCAGGCAGGTAAGGCTTCGGAACTCATGGACCTGCTGATCGCCAAAGAATGGAAGAGCCTCTTTAATATTCCGGATGTAAGGGTAGCGTAGCTATTTCCATTCTGCGGACCCATGACAACTAAAGGTAGCAACGTCGCCGCTTCTGCCTGACACTTCGCTGCCAGCCTCAGGGGTACTCTATGCAGGAAAATAATTCTTCCGCCAGTGCGGATCAGTCATCTGGCTCACCTACCTGGCCGCGTCCAGCAGTCGCCTGGTTCGGTGTTGGCGTGTTGGTGCTGGCCTTTATTTTTTCTATCGCTGATCGAATTATTATCAGTCTGCTGGTCGACCCGATCAAAGCAGATCTGGGCCTGACTGACACTGATATGGGCCTGATGATGGGTTTGGCCTTTGCTATCTTCTATGCATTGATGGGGCTTCCTATAGGCCGGATGGCAGATAAATACAGTCGGCGAACGATCATCGGGGTGGGTATATTCCTCTGGAGCATCATGACAGCTCTTTGCGGTTTGGCGCGCAGTTTTACAGAACTGTTTCTAGCCAGGGTCGGTGTAGGTGTGGGTGAAGCGACTCTGTCGCCATCCGCGTACTCCATGATTGCCGATTATTTTCCCAAAGATAAGCTAGGCAGGGCGCTCGGCGTGTATCAGTCCGGCGCATTTTTGGGTGTTGGTCTGGCATTGATATTTGGCGGGCTGGCAATTCGTTTTGCGGCAACAGCCGACAAAGTTAGTTTGCCGCTGGTTGGCGTTGTGGCGCCCTGGCAGTTGGCTTTTATGGCGATTGGTTTGCCCGGTATTTTGGTTGCCGCCCTGATGTTTCTGGTTAAGGAACCTGTACGGCAGGGTATAGCGACGGCGAAAGATAATGAAATAAGTCTTGGCCAGGCATTCCGATTTGCATTTGAGCGCAAGCGCGTGTTTTTTGCGCACTACACCGGTTTCGCTTTGCTGGCACTGCCAATGACGACACTGGCTACCTGGGTACCTGCTTATTTTATGCGGGTGGTTGGATTGTCTCCGCCGGAGACTGGGCTGAAGCTTGGGCTAATCGTGCTGATCTTTTCTCCCATTGGCGTCATCAGTGGCGGCTGGCTTGCCGATACACTATTTAAACGCGGAAAATCTGATGCTGCTTTGCGTGTTGCAGTTGCCGCTGCGGTATTCATGGTGCCGCTCAGCATTTTCGCAACGAACATCAGCGACCCTGTGTTGGCGCTGGCAGTTATGGCTCCCTTTGCTTTCGGTGCAAGTATATCCATGGGCCTGGCTCCTACGGCATTACAGCTGGTTACGCCTAATCGCCTGCGTGGTCAGATATCTGCTGCCTGGATGTTGTTCCTGAATATTATTACCGCGGGTCTGGGCCCCACGGCGGTAGGCTGGATTAATGACACAGTATTTGGTGACCCAATGGCAGTGGGGCAATCGATTGCACTGGTTAATACCGTATCGGTAATGGTTGGTGGACTGATTCTGTGGGCGACCTGGAAACCTTTCCGGGAAGCTGTCGAGAAACAATCCGTATAGTGTTCAGTTTTACTTATTCAAATTTTTAAATAAAAAATCAAAATATCGCGAGTATCCTGCTGACTCTAGGGTTTACTCTTTTTGCTTCGCCCACTCAAGCCGATAATTCTGCTGTTTAATCTGTGCTGCGTACTGAAGAATGCTACCAGTGCCATCTCGATATCAATAAAAGATAAAGGTGTATTGGCTAACCAGAAAGTGGTTTCAGGAGGCGAGCAGATATTAATCTGCTATTTTGCTGGTTTTATACCCAATCTGATTCGATGCTAACCTCTCGTTTTGGAGCGGTTTAAAAGCCGGCGCCAAATGCGTATGATGATCCCCACTTTTTGTCTATCTGCAGATGTGCAGAACTACGGAGTATTTCAATGAATTTTTGCTTGAAGATGGGCGTGTCACTAATTGCCAGTGCACTGTTGTTGATCGGTTGTAACCAGATGCCTGCGAGCGGTGGTGGCGCAGGTGTTGCTATCCTGGACTTGGCAGCCGTTGCCAAGGCTACTGGTCAGGATGAAATTATTCGCCAGGAGGCTGAAGCAGCGCGAGTCGAGCTGGGAGCCCAGCTGCAGACACTGGCCGCGAACCTGGAAAAAGCAAATAAGTGCAGAGCGTGAAAAACTCGGTATCACTCCGAGCGATGCTGATTCGCAGCGACTGCAGGAAATGACCCTGCAGGCCCGTCAGCAGATTAATAATGCACAAATGCAGGCGCAGAATCAGGCATCACAGATTGAAAGTGAGTTGGTTGCAGATTTCCGCGCTGAGATTTCCCCACTGGCCCAAAAAATTGCATCACAAATGGGTGCCAGTGCTGTATTAGCATCTGATTCCTACCTGTTCTGGTTTGATCCTGCAGTTGATATTACTGATGAAGTTATCGCTGCCTGGCGTGCGTTACCGGCAGAAGATCCTGTTGAGGAAGCAGTTGAAGAAGTTGCTGAAGAGCTGGCCGAAGTCCAGGCTGAACTGGAAGCAGTTGAGGGCGAGCTTGCCGAGGCTGAGGGAGAAATAGAAGAGCTGCAGGAAACAGTTCGAAGAAGAACTGCAGGAAGTAGTCGAAGAAGAGCTGCAGGTGAAGTGCCTGCGGTACCTGCTGAATAGGCAGTAGTTCTTTACTAAAAGCCGGTGCTGTATTTTACAGTGCCGGCTTTTTTGTGGCTGCTTTTTAGCCGGATGACGATAACAGGGTTGGTAGTGGCGGTGCGCTTTTAAAGCATATCTGTAGAGCGAGCCCCACTCAATATCGTGTTTTAGGCATGATAATCATTTAGCCCGAAATATATTCGCCCCGGCCAGTGCTGTATATTGAGTTCCTATGAAAGCTGCAAACCTGGAGCAAAGCTCACTAAAAGTTGCTATATATGGCAATATTTTTATGGCCGCATTGGGGCTGACCTTCGCCTGGTACACCGACTCACAGGCTGTACTGCTTGATGGAGTTTTTTCACTGATTGCCCTGATTATTGCAGTACTCACACTCTACATAGCGCGGCTGATTCAGCGACCTGGTGATGATGAGTTTCCTTTCGGTTATGCGGTGTTTGAGCCGCTGCTGAACTTTAGCAAGGGGCTTATTATTACCGCTGTTATGGTGTTTGCACTATTTGGTGCAGTTGCAACACTGCTTGATGGTGGTTCTGAAATTGTTGTTGGTGGTGCTGTTATCTATGCGTTAATAGCATCAATCGGTTGTGCTGCTATCGTCCTGTTTATGAAACGCATGGCTAAGCAAACCGCATCACCGATTATAGAAGTTGAGGTTAAAAACTGGACAATTGATGGGGTGATCAGTGGCATAGTTGCTTTGTCATTCTTCGTTGTGATGCTGCTCGAAGGAACCACCGCGGATCCATACCTGCGCTATATTGATCAGGTCCTCGTCATTCTTATGTCGGTATGCTTTTTGTTTATCCCCTTTGGCATCATTCGTGACAACTGGTCGCAACTGGTTGGCATAACACCGCCAGATAATCTGACGGAACCGGTGCACAAAGCAGTGGATCAGATTCTGGCTCGACATCATCTAAAAAATCATCGTCTGCGGTTGGGGCAGTTGGGACGACAAGCTTACGTGCAACTATATGTCATCTTCACACCGGATGAGGCCAGGGGGGTCGACTCTGCCGAGATGGATGAGTTTCGTCAGCAGCTCTATGACCTGCTGATTGTTGATTATGCAAATCTTGTTCTGGATGTGATCTTCACCCAGGACGTTATCTGGGCAGAGAGATCTGTTAACTCGAGTCGACAACATAATTAGGGTCCGACACGTGTCAACCGCACAGGCAGAAGCTTCTGACTAAAGTCATAACACTTGTCTGACACTAATTACCGCTTCAGGCTGTACAAATACGATCAATCTCAGCCAGTTGTTCCGGTGTCAGTTCTACGTTACCCGATGCAACATTTTGCCTGAGCTGTTCTGGTTTGGTGACACCCGCAATAACTGTAGCGACGAAGGGCCGGTTAGTCAGTCCACCCATTGCCAGATCCAGTATGCTGTGACCGATAGACTGGCCATAGGTAATCAGTGCCTCGACTTTATCCATTTTATCATCGGTCTTGAATGCGCCGCCCCATGCTGCAAGGCGTGAGCCTTCCGGGTCGTCCTGGCCTTTACGGTATTTGCCGGTCAGCAGGCCGCTTTCCAGTGGAAAGTAGGGAATAATCGATACATTGTTGATCTCGGCAACTGGCACCAGGTCATCTTCAATGCCTCGGGTGAGTAGGCTGTACCAGTTTTGTGCGGATACATATTTGCTTGTTCCGGCTGCGTCAGCGGCATCCAGTGCTTCCTGTAACTGGGGGCCACTCATGTTGGAGCAGCCGATGTACCTTACTTTGCCCTGTTGTACGAGGTCTTCAAGCGCACGCAGCGTCTCATCCGCGGGTGTATCGGTATCCGGAAAATGGTATTGGTAGAGATCAAGATAGTCGGTGCCAAGATTGCCCAGGCTTTCCTCGATGCATTTCATAATATAGTCACGTGTGCCGCCACCTTCTGCGCTACCGCCACGACCGCCACTCTGAGCGCCAAATTTTGTAGTCAGAATTATGTCCTTGCGCTTTGTTCCCAGTGCATTACCCACAAATTTCTCAGATGTTCCCGGTGGTGCGCCGTAGATATTGGCGGTGTCAAAAAAATTAACTCCTTCATCCAGCGCTGCATCAATGACCTTGGTAGTGGTGTCTTCATCACACATTGAGCCAAACATCATGCAGCCAAGGCCAACAACAGAAACCTCTAAATCAGAATTACCCAGTTGTTTCATTTTCATTTTCTATTTGCTCCACGGGTCGTCCCGGTATAGTTAGATTGTTAAAGCAATATGAGTTTTATTCTGCTTCTTACTCGAAATTGCTTGATATTGTGCATAAGAAGGGTGCGTTGTTTCAGTTCAGTTACCACTATGAAAGTCGTTGCAGTTCGCTGCGGGTATCTGTCGATATTGCTGCCGCCATAGCGCCGGCAACGCAGTCGATGAGGTTGCTTACAAACAGTCCTGAGTCCACTGCAAATGTATTTGTTGTTGATAGCCTGAGCTTTTCCAGGTCCGCCAGCGAGTGCACTATCTGTTCGAATACGAGCCCGAAGCGCTGTCCGAATAATGGCTCAGGTATATCGGGCAGGGCAGTACGAAGTAATCCGAGTATTTGTGCCATGCCATCACTGTGTTCCTGTTGCCAAAGTTTTGCAAGGTCAAGCTGTGGATGACCCATCGCCTGAGCCATAAACCGGATATAGTTGCGACCACTTTCGTCCGCATCGATTTCTTTAACAATGGGATAAACAATTGCGCCAATAAGCTTGTGTATATCTTTTTCGGTGCGGTTCTGTTCCAGCTCTTTAATTGCTGTTATGCGCCGGGCATTCACATGTGCCATTCGATATTTATAGATGGACAAAATGAGCGCATCCTTTGAGCCAAAGTGATAATGAGCTGCCGATGAGTTTTTTTGGCCGGCCTCAATATTAATTTGTCTGAGCGATACGCCATCGATGCCGGATTCAGCAAATAGTTTTTCTGCAGCCAGGATCAGTTGCTGTTGGGTATGTTCCCGCGTTGTCATCTTAGGTTGTGACTGAAGCATAATTAAATCATGCGATTTAAGTCAGTAAGTGTCAATCAAAAGCCTGGAGCGAGCTACCACGCTACGAGCTACCACGCTATTCGTATAGTTGCTTGTGTAGTACTTATTTGAAGCGTACTATCAAGCTGATTTAACAATACAATCAATAAAAATGCTTATATATCAAGTATATATCATATCTTGCTTGGTCAATAAATTGGTACCAATTTTCAAATGTACAGGGATAGAAATATGAATAAGCACAAAAATAAAAGTTATTTTGCTGGAGTTGCTCTGGTAACTTTGTTTAGTTTGCTAATGTCGGTTGCCATTGCACAGGATATTCGTACGACATTGTTCAAGAATACTGATGCATTGATGCAACAAGCTAAGGATGCACGTGCCGATCTGCTTTCGCCTGAGAATTATGCTGATGCGCAGTCAGCGTACGCAAAAGCAGAAAAAGAGGTGAGTAAAGGGCGGGCTGATCGTGCTGAAAAAGAGCTGGCTAAAGCAGATACAGCTCTGAACAAGGCGCTGACCGCCAGCGATCTGGCTGTAGTGACGTTTGAAGATTCGCTTAAGGTGCGTGAGCTTGCCGTAACTGCTGATGCAGAGAAATATGAGCCTGAGCTGTGGGCCAGTGCAGAGAAACAATTTGCAGATGCGGCCAGGCGGCTTGAGGATGGTAATGTTAAGAATGCGCGCAAGTCGGCCGACAAAGCCACGCAGGCCTATGACGATGCTGAGTTGGCAGCCATCAAGACAGCTATCCTGGGTAATGCCAGAAATCTGATTGCTGAGGCAGACAAGAACCGGGTAGAAAAAAATGCCGGTAAAACGCTGGGTAGAGCCAAAGATCTGGTCGCGCGAGCTACAGCTGATCTTGATGCTGACCGCTACACAACGGCCGGCCCGCAAATGTTAGCTGCCGAAGCCGAGTATGAAGCGCGGCATGCTGCCTACCTGTCCGGTCAGTTGAATGAGCTGAGTGATAAGGAGTTCTCGGGTGAGGATTTGATTTTGGCCTGGGAAAAACCTTTACGCGATGTCGCGGGTGCGCTTGGGGTCTCGACTGATATGACAGAAGGCTACGCACAGCCAGGTGCGCAGCAGCATTGTCACAGGCGAACTCACTGGTCGCGCAGAATGCTGAAATGGCTGCCCGTATTACAGAAATGGAAGTGGCCCTGGGAAGCTCGGAACTGGTTGTACAGGAAACTGAGCGACTACAGAAGGAATTGACAGGGAATAGAGGCTCTGTTTCAGCCGAATGAGGCCCGGGTTTTTCGTGAGGGTAATGATTTAATTATGCGCCTTGTCGGGTTGAGCTTTCCTGTTGGTCAGGCGGTCATTCAAACCGAGTACTACGGAATATTACGCCAGGTTCAGCAAGCCCTCGCCGTCTATCCAAATTCGATGGTGGTAATCGAGGGGACATACCGATTCGCAGGGCAGTGACGCAACCAACATGCGCTTGTCGCAGGAGCGCGCCGATGCTGTCCGCATATACCTGGTAGCCAATCAGGGGTTAGCTGCTTCCAGAGCGACCGCGGTAGGCTATGGTGAAGGTCGCCCGGTTGCCAGTGATTCGACGGCTGAAGGTCGTGCCCAGAACCGGCGTATTGATGTGGTAATCAAGGATGCACGGGCCCGAGGTAATTAGCCCTGATTGAGGTTGTTCGATTTGAATGGGCCATATAGATTGGATGGCCTTTTGATATAAGCGGTGCGGGCCCGGGTTTATTCAGGGCCCGCATTGTTGATGGTGTGGTCAGGAAAAATATCAGGAATTAATCAGCTGATACGGTATTGCCACCATTTCCTCTTCAATATCAGCTTGTTGGTGGCTTGAATACCCGGGCAAAATATTCGCTCATATCGTCGCTTATTTCATCAAGTGATTCATCACTGATCCCTGCCAGGTTTTGTGCAAGCTTCTTTTTAATATCAAGTTGCATCTGTCGCGCAATCTGTATGCGTTGTGCCTGTGGTGAACCAGCACCGTGCAGAGATTCGGTGAGATAGCCAACAGCATTTCGGCCTAAAGTCATATTCTCGATCAGTCTGAGTATGCGTATGCGGTCTTCGGTGGAGATATCATCCCTGCCCTTGAGGTATTTTTTGATCATTGGCCCAATTTCAGGGTGATCGAGATCCTGCTCTGAGGGCAGGGTGACGACCAGCCCGCCTGCGAGGTCTTGTGCAAGGCGGCCGATTTCATAGGGCATTTTCGTTACATGGTGTTTGCACACATTGGCAAGCATTTCGTCGTTGATAAAAGCACCGGACTTGGTTGCTGTAGCCTGGTAGCTGGAGGCAATACCGGTGCTGTAGATGGTTTCGTTGAGATGGGTCATTTCGACCAGCTTGTCCTTGATATGCGAGGCCTTATCGGCACCGTTATATTCTGCAATAGTTGCGGCCGCACCAATTAGCACGTCACCTACACCGGATTTACAAACATAACTGCGGCGGTGATAACAGGTGAAGCGCTCTACCAGCATGGCAGCAAAATCATGCTCGCCATTCATAAAAATGTATTCATTGGGAATGAATACATTGTCGAGTACGATCATCGCCTCCTGCCCGGAAAACTGCTCATTGCCAGCATCCAGACCGCTTCCTTCCATACTGCGGGTATCACATGACTGGCGGCCATATATATACGTGATGCCGTCAGCATCAACCGGTATTGCGCCCACGATCGCAAAATCCTTGTCTTCTTCGCCCAGCCTTACGGTGGGCATGATGATGATCCAGTGAGAATTTACACAGCCGGTTTGATGCGCTTTAGCACCGCTTACATATACGCCCTCGCTGGTGCGCCGGGTAATGTGGACATAGAGGTCCGGGTCAGACTGCTGGTGTGGTGCTTTACTGCGGTCGCCTTTCACATCGGTCATCGCACCACCAATTACGTAGCCAGCAGTTTGTGCCATTGCTACAAAGGACCTGAACCGGGTGTGGTAGTCACTGCCGTATTGCTCGTCCATTTCATAGGTAACGGAATACAGTGAGTTAAGGGCATCCATCCCCACGCAGCGCTGGAAACAGGTGCCGGTTAATTGTCCCAGTCGACGCTGCATCTTGTTCTGCAAAACCAGGTCTTCCGCGCTTTCGGCTATGTGCAGGAAACGGTTGATGCGCTCGCCGGTAAACGGTGAGATGGCCGTGGCCAGTTCCGGGTTGCTTATTGCAAGGTCATAGGTTTTAGCAACCGCGTTGATGGATGGGCGGATTATGGGGTGTTCAACCGGCTCCGTAATATGTTCACCGAACAGGTATACCTTTAAATTGCGGCCGCGCAGGCTGTTAATGTAATCAGTTCCTGAGCGAATGGCGGGGGCCGCATCATTCGGTTTGGGTGCAGATGGTTTGAGAATTTTTTGCTGCATATCTGGATAGACCTGGTGTGTCTGGATTGGATGCTGGATAGGAACCGCGTCAGTCTAGCATGGTGCCAGCAGGGGATTAGAGTGTTACGGGCCAGAATATTCTGCTTGCCCATACACTGGTTTTCAGGGCACACTTTAGGCTGCAATGCATTTAATTTGAAAGGAAATGCTATTTGATGAGTGACCAGTTGATCGTTGCATCGCCACTTAAAAACCCAGTCTTCCGGCGGCTGTTTACGGCCCAGGTAATTGCACTGGTTGGCACCGGTATGACTACAGTAGCATTGACGCTGCTGGCATATGACATGGTGCAGGAAAATGCGGGTATCGTATTGGGCACCGCACTGGCGTTCAAAATGGTTGCCTATGTTGTATTCGCGCCAATAATTGGTGGTATTGCGCATCGTTTCCCACGTAAACCTCTACTGATCAGTCTTGATATTGTGCGTGCAGGTGTCGTGCTGTTAATGCCTTTTGTGACCGCTGTCTGGCAAATCTATGCGCTGATTTTCCTGCTGAATCTTTTCTCGGCAGGTTTTAAACCTGTGTTTGCGGCGGCGATACCCGATGTGCTTCCAGATGAGCGTGAATATACCAAGGCACTTTCCTATTCGCGGCTGGCCTACGATCTGGAGAATCTGTTAAGTCCTATGCTCGCAGGACTGGCATTGTTGTTCTTCAGCTATAGTGGTCTGTTTGCTGCTAATTCACTCGCATTTCTTGTCTCGGCATGGCTGATATCGCTTACCCTGCTGCCACGACAACAGCCTCAGGATCGTATGGGTGGTTTATGGGGTGAGATCAGTTTTGGTGTGCGAGCCTATTTGAAAACACCACGCTTGCGTGCATTGCTTAGCCTGTATGTTGCGGTAGCCGGTGCCAGCGCAATGCTGATCGTCAATACCGTTGTGTATGTCAAGGGTTATTTGGGTGGTACTGATACACAAGTGGCTGCAGCATTTGCGGCAGCGGGTTGCGGATCCATGCTGGCCGCATTAAGCATGTCAAAAATACTCGACATTATTTCTGATCGGATAGTGATGTTGACCGGTGCCGCCGTCATGGGGGCGGGCGTATTATCTATCTGGACCGGGCCGGGTCTGGTCAGCATGTTGCCAGTTTGGTTCATTGTTGGCATGGGCTGGTCACTGGTGCAAACTCCGGCGGGAAGGCTGGTAAATCGCTCCGCAGCACCAGGCGACCGGGCAGCCTATTTTTCTGCACAGTTCGCGCTTTCACATGCTGCATGGTTAATTGCTTATCCGGTGGTGGGACAACTTGGTGTGTACTTCGGTATTGAATTCACCGCCCTTTTCGTGGGTGCGGCAATACTTTTATCTGCTGCAATGGCCGCACTGGTTTGGCCGAAGGAAGATATAGCAGAGTTGCCCCATGTCCATGATCTGATGGATCATGGACATTTGCACGCGCATGGACCACATCATCAACATGAGCACCACGGTGATGAGGGCCCTGAGCCACATCGACACTCGCATCGCCACAAAAAAGTTGCCCATACGCATATCTTTGTTATTGATGAGCATCATCTTCACTGGCCCCGGCCCTGAAAGCACAGTGGCTATAGCACTTGGACTCAAGTATGTAATCAGTGCGCGCAAACCAGCCTGGTTCTGCGTTAATACTATGTACGTGTGATAGTGCGGTAACTATAGGCCGA
>PVMK01115420.1_pt1 | contig 30500 bp, 29 predicted proteins | sample 1853481 | NCBI WGS metagenome assembly PVMK01 (sample SAMN08533507, study PRJNA380276) | Marine sediment metagenome, whole genome shotgun sequencing project.
CATCGTTCTATCCTCCTGGAAAAAAGAGTATTTTTAGGGCTATATGTTGAAAAATAACGATATCGTCATGTTCGATTGAGCCAAAAGTCTAACTATAAAGTATGATAAGGTTTGTCAATAAAATTCTAAGGTTTGTTGGGGGATGATAATGGAGAATTTTTAAAAAGATATGCCTTTTTTGAATAGAAGTGTAGTACGTGTTCACGGAGTGTGCTCCCCCGCTGCTAAATCATTGAAATAACGAGGCCATACATGTAGCGTGCCGAGTGTCTGAAAAAATACTTAAACCCAGTAGATGGGACTTTTTACGGAAATATCAAGTTTGATGATCTCGTAAAAAGTCTTTTGTGAGCGACATCGAGCAATTTTGGAGAAAGATTCATGATGAGTCTGGCGTTAAAAATTGCAAGCTGTTTGAGGGTGTTAGGCCGAGTTCTTGCAATTTAGCCAGGCGAGTCATGAATCCCAAAATTGCTTGCGGAGCGAGCAAAATCAGACTTTTTACGAGTTCATCAAGTTTGAGTTTTAAAGAATCTCCCGACCCAAAAGGTGGTTGGGAGATTCTTTTGTCTTAAGCGGCAAGACGGAAGGCTTTTTCAGTTGCGTTACGAATTTCGTCGGGTGTAAACGGTTTGGCAAGGTAATCGATAGCTCCCAGCCTTGAGGTTTCCACTGCCGTCTCAATACTGGCATAACCGGTAATGATAATGACCATGGTGTCCGGTCTCCGGTCACGAATCGCTTTTAGAAGCTCCAGATCTTTTACTTCGGGAATTTTAAGGTCCAACAGAACAAGAGTGTAAGCGCTTTCTTCTATTTTCTCAAGTGCCTCGGTTTTGGTGACAGCCTGATCCACACTGAAACCTTTTTTGGAGAGTATTTTCCGGATATTATTATTGACAGCGACTTCGTCATCAATCACCAGAATTCCCGCCGGTGCGGTTGCTTTGTGAATCTCTATGACGTTTGCCGGACGTTCGGGCGCTTTTGTCATCATCTGTGCAACGCTCTGCTTGAGTTCTTCATAGGGCATAAAAGCAACCCCTTCGTGCTGTATGTTCAAAACATATTCAGGACCGGTTATTGAAACTACTTCTTCGTAGTTAAACGGAGAATCGATGCCGATCAGTTTCTGAGCGTCAAACCTTTTCGCTTTGGCGGCCTTTTTCTTTTTAGCCTTTAACTGGGGACATTCCCCGGTCTTGTTCCCTCCCTTACAAGTCCCCTCGAGCTTTTTGAAAATGTCACAAACCATATCCCCTAACGCACAGTAATTTTTTAGGGTTTCCGGTGCTGCTTCAACCACCGGCATATCCGAAGGACCCAGCCTGTCTACAAAGTCCTCACCGGTATATTTTGCGACATCATCTCTGTCAAAGGGAATATCCACATCAATGATCTCTTTTTCCTTCTCCGTTGTCACCGCCTCGGCTAAATCTCCGGACAGGGCCAGTTCAACCGTAGATCTCAACTCATCAGGAGTGAACGGTTTGGAAAAATAGTCCAGAGCCCCAAGCCGTATGGCTTTAACCGCCGTATCTGTAGATGGATAGCCTGTCATCATAACAGCTTTGGTAAGGGGCCATTCCTTTTTAACCAGTTTGAGAAACTCAAGGCCATTCATCCCGGGCATAACGATATCGGAAATAAGAAGCGAAAACGAATCCTTGGCCATTTTTTCCAGGGCCTCCTTGCCACTGGTTGCGTGAATGACCTCGTAATTGTTTTTGGAAAGGATTTTTTCCACATTTTGACAGATTTGCTTTTCATCATCGACCACCATGATTTTTGCTGCGGTTCCCATTTTTTCCTCCTTAAATGAACTGTATCTGTTATTTTTTATGTAAATTCATGTTCATTATAAAATTAATCTTATCAGGCGCTAATGCATTTAGCGTGCCAAAAAAGATGTTACATGTCAACATATTGATATTATACAATATAAGTCAGAAGAGGGGCTCAGGGCAAAGAGGATGTGTATATAAAAAATATACACATTTTTCCTGGATATGAAAACAGGTTGACGAGGGAGGGGAATTTGGGTTTATGTTGAACATCAATAGATTAAACGAACAACCAAATGATAATATTGCTATAATTCATTTTTTCTAAAAAATTGATAGGTGTCAGGAGACCTTTTGAGGGCACTGCCGTGAAAAATCTACGGATTGTATAAAAAAAATATACACCGTATAAATATTCCATGGTTCACAAATCCGGCCGGGTGTGTCGGGGGATCTTTATATTGTGTTTTTTGATTAACGATTGAAAGTTGGTTCTTTGCAGTCCTACTTTCTCTGCTGCACGGGTGACGTTCCAATCGTTTTTAATAAGCGCATTCATTACAAAATTCTTTTCAACTTTCGTAACCGCTTTCTGCCGGATCTCTTTTTTGATTCTTTTAAGTTCATCGTTGGTTGAAGGAATATAGTCGATTAGTTGTTCGATATCAGCGAGGTCCCCCAACAGAGGAAGTTCTTTGAGCGTAATTTTATCCCTCTCGCACAGTATGACGGCCCTTTCGATGATATTTCTCAATTGCCTGACGTTCCCCGGCCAATCATATCCCGTTAATCGAGTGACAGCCTTATCCTCGAATCCAGATATTTTTTTGCCAAAGCTTTGGTTGAACTGTTTTAAAAAATGGTAGGATATGGGCAAAATATCTGTTTTCCTCTCCCTGAGCGGAGGTATCATAATCGGATATACAAAAATTCGATAATAAAAGTCTTCTCTGAAGGAACCTTCGGCCATCATTTCTTTGAGGTCCTTATTGGTGGCAAAAATCAAACGAACATCCACTTTTTGATTAACCGTGTTCCCCAGCGATAAAAATTCGCGGTTTTCTAAAAACCGAAGCAGTTTGCTTTGAACGTTTAGACTGATGTTGCTGATCTCATCCAGAAATACGGTCCCGCCATCCGCCAGCTTGAATATTCCCTCCTTATGCTTATGCGCGCCTGTAAAAGCGCCTTTGGCATGACCAAACAACTCGCTTTCCAGAAGGTTGTCCGATAACGTTCCACAATCTACCGCAAAAAACACCTTATCTTTTCTGGAACTGTTGGCATGGACCGCCCTTGAAATCAATTCTTTTCCGGTTCCACTTTCGCCGTAAACAAGAACCGTCGAATCGGTGGGGGCAACTTTTTGTACCATGGAAACAACCTTTTTTATTTTAGGACTGTCTCCAATGAGCTGATGAGAAAATGATTTCAACCGAACTTTTTTCTGCATAAGCCGCTGGTTTTGAAGCAATATTTCTCTTTCCACAAGAGACTGATGGACAACGGAACGCAGTTCGTAGGGTGTAAACGGTTTTGGGAGATAGTCAAACGCGCCCATCTTCATTACTTCGACAGCCGAAGAAACACTGGCATATCCGGTAATTACAATTACCATGGTTTCCGGGTGGGTCTCTTTTAGACGCCGCAAGACCTCCATTCCCCCCAGGTTGCTCATTTTCAGATCGGTGACCACCACATCGAACTGTTCCGCTTCCAACATCTTCAACGCATCATAACCACTGAGGGCGTACTTGACTTCATAGTCCATCTTCGTCAATATTTTTTCGCAATTCCTACAGATGGCCGGTTCATCATCGACGATGAGGATAAGGGGATCATGGATTGCCATTTTGTTTTCCTTGGCTCTGGGGAAGCCTGATCGTGAAAGTTGTTCCCTGACTCTGGTTGCTTTTGACATCTATCGTCCCGCCGTGTTGACCGATGATGCCATGGGTAATGGACAATCCAAGCCCGGTTCCGCTGTCCTTGGTGGTAAAAAAAGGTTCAAAAATTTTATCTGCCTTCTCTTCGGGAATCCCTTTTCCGGCGTCGCTTATGGCTATTTCAACAACCTTATTCTGTGGAATAAATTGAGTTGAAACCGTGATTGTCCCTCCAGAATCCGTTGCGTCTGTGGCGTTTAGAATGAGATTGATAACCGCCTGTTGTATCTGATCTTTATCCATCAGCACCGTCGGCATATCATCGGAAAGGTTCGGTACGATGGTTAAATTATGGAATGCCGCCTGTTTTCGAGTTAACTTGATACATTCACCAACAATTTTGTTGATATTGTAATGCTTTTTGGCTGGTTTTGTCTGGCGAGCAAAATCCAGAAGACTTGCAACGATCTTGCGGCAGCGAAGGGTTTCATTGGCGATGGTTTCCAATTCCTCTTGAATGGGATCATCAGGGGCGATATCCTCCTGGAGCAACATTGTGCTGGTTAGAATTGTGGTTAAAGGGTTATTGATTTCATGGGCGACACCGGCGGACAACCGGCCGATGGATGCCAGTTTGTCCTGTTGCATCATTGCCTGCCGTGCATTGATATCAGCCGTAATATCCCGGGACAGCTCAATGGCGCCAATCACTTGGCCGTTTTCAAACAGAGGATATGCAGAGATTGAATAATAGATATTGTTATTGTTCTTGTCTTTATGGACATGGGTTTCCTTGGAAGATTTATGTGTCTTGAGCGTTTGCACAAGGGGGCATTGATGATTCTCACCGGAACATGGTGTACTTTGCCTGTGCGTAATTTCATAACAGTGCCGGCCGATGGCCTCCTCCTTCTCCAGCCCCAATTTGTTCAGCATGGTTTCATTGATATCTAGAACCCGATGGTCGGCTCCAATTATCATAACGTCTTCCTGAATAAGCTCATTGATGAGAATATCATTCATGGCCCGGTTTCGGTGGTATTCCCTAAGTTTTTTTCTCGTTGCAATTTTTTCAAAAGCTCTTTTCAGTGCCAATTCCAAGGCGTCATCGTCGATTGGCTTTGTGATAAAATCGGTAGCTTCAAATTTTAAGCTTTTTATGGCCAGATCTAAATCCCCATGGCCGGTGAGCATTATGACCTCTGTTTCCGGATTTTCGTGTTTAATTTTTCGGAGAAGCTCGATACCGTCAATGCCGGGCATTTTAATATCGGTAATGACCACCGGGATGTCGGCATTTTTGAAGATGTTTAGGGCATCCGCCCCATTTTCGGCGGTAAGAACCTTATAGCCGATATCAGATAAAGATATATTTAGAACCTCGCGAATATCCGGTTCATCATCCACCAGCAAAATTGTTTTTTTCATCATTCGACATCCTCTACAGGAAAAGTTAAACTAAAACAGGTTTCTCCTTCTTCATTGGTCGCCGCTTTTATGTCCCCGCCGCAATCTTTGATTATTCCATAACTGATCGAAAGGCCGAGACCGGTCCCTTTGCCGACTTCTTTTGTGGTGAAAAACGGCTCAAATATCTTGTCTGATATATCTTCAGGAAGCCCTGCTCCCGTATCGGTGACCTCGACAACTACTGTTTCTTCCACGAATTTTGTTTTAAGCATGATTTTTTTGGTGCCCAAGGGCGGCTCGGTAGACGCCCATTTTTCCTCGATGGCGTCCCTGGCATTTAAAATAAGGTTTATAAAGACCTGTTCCAACCGGCTGGGATCCGCCATTATCTCCGGCAGTTTTTCATCAATATCCCAAACCACGTCGATTCCCCTGGCTTTAAGTTGCCGGTTGAAAATTTCAAAAGCTCTTCTCAGCACTTCGCTGACCTGAACCTTACCCAGAACCACATCCGATTTTCGTGCAAATTGTCTCATATGATTGATAATTTTGGCCGAGCGGTCAACATTGTGATCTATCATCTCAAACATGTTATAAAGAAGATCATTGTCGATGGGATTGTTTTGATTTAATTTTTTTAAAAAGAAATTGCTTGCGGTTTTAATGACCGAAAGCGGTTGATTCAATTCATGAGCAATCCCGGTGGCCATTTCTCCCAGGGTTGCCATTTTGCCGGCATGAATGAGTTGATGTTCGGCATCAAGCCGCTTGGTAATATCGCTGGTGGTAACAAGCAGCACTTTTTGTCCCAAATACTCCGACGGCGAAATCCGAATCGCCACAAAAAGTATCTTGCCGTCTTTATTGACATGTTTCGCCTGGTTTACATAAGCAGATGTTATTATCTTGAAAGCATAATGGTCCCTTTCCTCATCGAGGAATAAATCCAGAAAAGATCTTTTTGTGATCTCATCCTTTTTATATCCGTAAACATCGGTGACACTTTTATTGCAGTCGAGTATTTCAAGGGTATTCACGTCCAGAACAAAGACGGCGTTAGGGATATTGTTGAAAATGGCGTAATATTTTTTCTCTGATTTTTCAAGCCGCTCTTCAAGTTGCTTCATTCGGGTTATGTCGAGGCAAACTTCCATGACAGCAACAATTTTGCCCTTTGCGTCCAAAATCGGAGACGTTCTGGCAAGCCAATACGTTTTCGTCCCGTCTTTACTCAAGCCGGTTTCTTCACCGTAATGGGGCCGGCCGTCTTTAAATGTTTTTTCAACCGGACAGATCTTACATTTTTCATCGCGCTGTTTATAAACACAATAGCAAAAATCATTGGGATTGGGATTGAAAATCTCCGCGAACTCTTTATTGTAACTGATCAGCTTATAGTCTCTGTCCTGAATCGTAATCAGACAGGGTACAAGCTCAAACAGACTCTGGTATTCATCCCTCTGTTTTTTTAGTGCCACCTGCTTTTTAACAATTCGCGTGCCCATCTTATTTATGGCAGTAAACAGTTGGCCCATTTCATCGTTCTGATTAATGCCGATATCGTTTGAATACTCGCCTTTGGCAATAAGATCGGTTTTCCTGATCAGCTTCTTAATGGGCTGATTTACAAATTTTAATACAAAAATGAAAATAATGGCGGATGTTACCAGGAAGGCAAAAACAGCCAGAATGATGATACCGTTTTCAAGAAAAGATATTTCTTCATCTGTTTCTTTTAGGGAAACAACGACATCGAGTGCTCCCAGTATCTTCTTCCCCTCAGGATGCACATGGCAGGAATCCGACGAACAGCCGGCATTGTTGCGGATCGGGCTGATAATGCCAAGGAGGCGGTGACCTTGTGAAGAATGAAATATTCGTGTCTTCTGCACCAGACTGAGCTCAGACAGAGGGGGATCCGACCGGTGGCATACATCACAGGCCTCTGCTTTTATGTTTGTGATCACATCGAGTTCCGAAGACCGGTTTGAAAATTTTATCTGTCCTTTTTTATTGTAAATACGAATGGTATCGATCTCTTTCTGTTTGCTGATGTTGTTTATGATATGGTTAATATCATCCCTTGAGTTGATCATCATCGCATAATGGGCGCCGAGAATAATGGTATTGCTCAGTCTGTCGGTTCCCTCCATAATATCTTTCATGACCTTTTTCGTCTGATATTTAATATTGAAGTAGGCCCATGTAGATATGCTTAGGAGTAAAGTCAGACCCACGGAAAGGATGAGTTTTGAGGCCAGGTTAATACGAAGATGTTTAAACATTTTGAACATGGTTTAGCGTTTGTTAACTCCTGTTCTGTTTCGGTGGATGCGAGTTATACGTTTAACTGCAAGCGTAACTTCCGGCCATTCGAAATTTTATAGGGTTCAAATCCTCAAGATATTTATTATCATTACAATATAATTTTTTCAACAACTGGTCATGACTTTCAGATTAAAACGTCTTTCCAAAGGATTTTTCAGCATTAAATGGGGTGTTTTTCCTTTAATCTTGCGAAAAAATTTGTTAGGTTTTATTATTTCAGGATCAGAAAGAGAGCGTAAACATTATTTTAGGAGGTTACCATGGGACCAGGAGACTCCGACATTGGAGGAAAATTTAGTGCAGACTCGGAAAACAACCATTATAACGAAGAATATTCACCCTTGAAAAAAGAAAAGCGACGGGAAAGTTCGGATCTAATCTATTTAAAAAACCCGATGGAATTTCGCTGTCCAGGCTCGGGATAGGTTTTTTGATTCTGGCCGTACTCTTGATCCTGCTGTTTACCAGAAGTTGGAGCACAACAGAAGAAAACAGAATCCTGGCTATAGAGAACCGGATAACAAAGCTTGAAGAAAGCCTCGCCAAGTTTGAAATGATCGATGAGAGAGTTGCACAAATCTGGGAGCAGGCCCAAACTTTTGAACAATTCAAAGAGCGTTTCGATCGTTCTGAAGCATCTTTGATGTTAAGAATGGATCATATTACGAAAAATATAGACAATATGCAAAAACAGATAGGCAAATCCAGCGCCCGGAAGGCTAAATCTTCAACAACCACAACCGCATCCAGGAAAACTGCTGGAAAGCGCATTCACACAGTTAAACGGGGAGAAACATTGTATAAAATCGGTCGCAAGTATGGTTTGACGGTGGAAAAAATCCGCCATCTTAACAAACTGGCCGACGGCGCCGTCATTCATCCCGGACAAAAACTTTTGGTAAGTCCATAAAAGCGAATCCATGCTTCGCCCCGATGAAATAGGCGTTGCATTTCATTGGGCAAGGATTCCACGGGGCAAGCGCAGGAATTGGGCAAGGAGGTGCATGGTACAAAGGTCTTGATTATAGAGAAATAGTTTCTGTACACACCGGCGAAACCATCCTCAGTTTAATTGGCAGATAAAATAAAGGCAGAGTCGTTTGACTCTGCCTTTACAACTTAATTATTTGCAGTGGATCGTTTATAAAATCACTTAGGTACAGCAGGACATCAAGGAAATATTCATGACGTGTTTCTAATCGCCGAACACCTTGCTTTTGTCAGAAATTTTATATCCCAATGCCAAAATAATTTTTCGCTGTGTTTCCATTCGGCAAGGCATTCCATTTTCAATCCGGGTAATGGTAATGGGGGATATGTTGGCCTTTCTGGCAAGTTCGGCCTTGCTCATCATAAGAGATTCTCTAATTTTTTTTAAGGTATTATTGCTCATTTGGCTGAATTTCACAGGAACATTCTTTATCAGAATAATTATTAACAATATCATAAGCTTGGAATTCGTTAATGTCAAGCAAATTACATATAATTTATATATAATTCTGTCGAATTAGCATATATTGTATTTTATTAAGACAAGTTACTACATATTGTGCACCAGCAGATCAATATGTCTTGTAAGTTCCAATTGTTCCTATAAATTTTCTCCCTTTTGACCGCTATCTATCCTGGCATCCCTATCCGAATCTTAAAACTTAAGCGCCGCTGAAAGATGATCGTTCCATGATCGAGATGAATGCTAAAATCCGTTTCAATTGAATTGATGAATATCTTTTTATTTTGACCTTCTGTGTATCTTTTATTTCACTTCCAAAGCCTGACATTTCAAATGCGCATCAATTTTGGATTTTAATTATCCATCCCTTTTATTGTTGTCCTTCTGTTTGATATTCTTCAGGAGAAATTCGGGTTGACCCGGGTTTCTCACCAATCAGAGGGTTGTGGGAACACGGCATTTCAACCCGAAGACGTAGCATGTAACACAGTTCCCGCGACCCTCAGCTGGCCTTTGGTAAAAAACATTACTCACCAGTCAGAGGGTTGCGGGAACACGGCATTTCAGCCCGAAGACGTAGTACGCTACTTCGAGGGCTGAATAACACAGTTCCAGCGCCTCTCTGATGGGTGAGCGATTCGGGTTAAAGGCGCTTACCCCTATCAAGGGTTCGGTATTGAACCGCTTCGGAAATGTGGTCGACCTTTACATCGGGCGAGTCGTCAAGATCGGCAATGGTGCGGGCAATTTTAAGGATTCGGTTGTAGGCTCTTGCCGAAAGACCGAACTTGTCGATGGCAATTTCAAGAAGTTCAGCAGAGGCATCGTCAATTTTGCAGTGTTTTTTAATATGCCGGTTGATCATCTGGGCGTTGCAATAAATTTTCGTTCTTTTAAATCGATGGAACTGGCGCTCCCGTGCAGCGGCAACTCGCATCTTGATATCTTCCGATGATTCCGCATCGGGCTCTCCGATCAGATCTTTATAGGCAACCGCCGGAACTTCAACGTGGATGTCGATCCGATCCATCAAAGGACCGGATATCTTGGATCGATATCGGTAAATTTGCGGATACGTACACCGGCATTCATGCCTGGGGTCGGAAAAGTACCCGCAGGGGCACGGATTCATTGCGGCCACCAGCATGAAACTTGAAGGATAAGTTATGCTCAAAGCAGCCCGGGAAATGGTGACCATAAGATCCTCCAACGGCTGTCGGAGAACTTCGAGCACATGCTTCTTAAATTCAGAAAGTTCATCTAAAAACAGAACGCCGTTATGTGCCAGACTGACTTCGCCGGGTCTTGGGATGTGACCGCCGCCGATTAACCCGGCATCTGATATGGTGTGATGCGGAGACCTGAAAGGCCTTTTGGTAATCAACGCTTCGTCTTTTGGAAGCATTCCGATGACACTGAATATTTTAGTGGTTTCAATGGCTTCTTCAAATGTCATCGGCGGAAGGATGGTCGGGAGACGTTTTGCCAACATGGTCTTTCCTGAACCTGGGGGGCCGATCATAATGAGATTATGCCCCCCTGCAGCCGCCACTTCCAAGGACCGTTTTGCATGCTCTTGTCCCTTGACTTCGGAAAAATCGACATCAAAGCTTTTGTCATTTTTCAATATGGATGAAACATCGGTTTCCCCGGGTTTTATTTGAGAAAATCCACGAAAAAAGCTGACAATTTGTGACAGTGTTTTAACCGGCAGAACGATAATATTGTCCACAACCGACGCTTCGCGACCGTTGTCATAAGGGACTATTATTCCCGTGTAACCGGCACTTCTAGCGGCCAAAGCCATGGGAAGAGAACCTTTGACAGGTTTAATACGACCGTCCAGAGAAAGTTCACCTAGGACAAGATATTTGGATATGAGTTCCTGAGATATGATCCGGGTTGCGGTGAGTATCCCTAAAGCGATGGGCAGGTCGAAACCGGTTCCTTCCTTTTTTATGTGAGCCGGAGCGAGATTAACCGTGATTCTGTCATCAGGGAAGGTATAGCCCGAATTATTAATCGCAGACTTGACCCGTTCTTTGCTTTCTTTTACAGAGGCCTCCGGAAGCCCTACCGTCGTAAATGTGGGAAGCCCGGATGTAATGTCTACTTCCACTTCCACCAGAAACGCATCAATTCCGATAACAGCGCTACTTAAAACTTTTGCAAGCACGATTCCTCCTTTTTTAAATTCCAAAAATTCCCGTGGAGCAAGTAAAAGAGATCTTTTGCAAAATTGTGAAGTTTTAGTAACATTAAAATTATTCTTGAAAAACAAGAATGATCTATATTAATCATCTGTATTAGGGTGAACTTTAAAAATTTACCTTGATTTTTCCTATTTAGTATTTATTTTTCGAGATCTTAGCAAAATATGCGTATTGATTCAAGTGAAACTCTCCGGCTTAAACGGCGGGGCATCTTAAACAAATAGGAAGGGGATTGCATCCCATGTATTTTAAACAAAAAACGATTGCAGCGCCGGTGAACTGCTCGGGCGTTGGTGTCCATTCGGGAAAAAAAGTGAACGTAACCATTAAGCCGGCACCATGCAATCATGGTATTAAATTCATCCGAACAGACCTTCTGGATTGTCCGGGAATATCCGCACATTTTAATATGGTTGTGGATACAAGCCTGGCAACTGTTATCGGGTATGAGGGCTTTATTGTTTCAACAATAGAGCATCTTATGGCCAGTTTTGCCGGCCTTTCCATCGACAATGCCCTGGTGGAGATTGATGCGTATGAGATGCCGATAATGGACGGCAGCGCCGGTCCTTTTACTTCATTGATAAAATCAGTGGGAATAGAGGATCAAGACGCGCCAAAATGTTTTTTTGTGGTCAAAGAGCCGATCGAGATTGAAAAAGACGGAAAAATGGTCGGCATATATCCACATCCGAGTTATAAGATAACCTGTACCATCGAATATGATCACCCCCTAATAAAAAAACAATCCTATTCTGTGGATATGTCGGATCATGTTTTTGAGCATGAAATAAGTCGGGCCAGAACCTTTGGTTTTGTACATGAATACGAATATCTAAAACGTCACGGTCTGGCCCTTGGCGTTTCCCTGGAAAATGTGATCGCCATTGACGCTGAAAATGTGCTCAATGATGAGGGCTTGCGGTATATAGATGAGTTTGTGAGACATAAAATTCTCGATTGCATCGGTGATTTTTCACTTCTGGGAATGCCTATTTTAGGTCATGTGGTCGCCAGCAAATCCGGCCATGCCTTCAACCATGCTTTTCTCAAAAAATTCTTTGCCCAAAAAGAATCATGGGAAACCCTTATAATCAACGATCTAAACGAATTGCCTTCCGCTCAATCAAAATCACTTGCCATTTAAGAAGGTATCCGCTATTAATCAATTTTAGTATCCCTTGGAGATAATTGCTAAAATTTCGCTCTTTACTCCAAGGCATTGACACTTGCATGTTTGGGGAACCTAATTTGAACAATTGTCGAATTTGCCGGTCGTAAGATCCCGCACAAGCGGGGAGATGCAAGCATGCCGCTATATCGGGTACTGATTTGGGGTACGTGTTCACGGGATGTACTTCCCCGTGCAACGCATACGATTTGGGAATATTAATGCCCGCTCAGATAGGGCGTTACACATAGAAATACAAAATTATATGTCATTCATGAACCGAAAAACACTCGCCCTGATCCTCGCCATCGTCTTTTTTGTTCAGAACTTGGCCTTTGCCCAAGATGCCAGGTTGACAGATATCATCGTTACAAATACACAGGACGACCTTATCGTTTATATGAATGTCGAAGATGCCTTTAGAGAAAAAATGGAAAAGGCCATCTTAAGTGGTGTTCCCACGAGCTTTACATTTTTTGTCAGTCTTTATCGAGTCCGCAATCTATGGTTCGACAAAAAGATAACAGATATAATGGTTACAAATGCCGTCAAATACGACAATCTTAAAGAGGAGTTTACCATAAAACGCTCCTGGGAAAAAAGTGGTCCACTGGTTTTGCGCTCCTTCGATGAGGTCAAGAAATTAATAACTGAAATCGACGGCCTGAAAATTATTCCGGTCGAACAGCTTGAAAAAGGTCAACGTTATCAATTAAGAGCCAAAGCCGAACTCGGCAAAGTAATCCTTCCTTATTATTTACATTATGTCCTCTTTTTTGTTTCTCTTTGGGATTTTGAAACTGATTGGTATACCATAGATTTTACCTACTAAAACAATCGGTTATTATGAGCAACAACAGACATAAAAAATCAACATCCTATATCTCGGGAAAAGAGCGGAACAGGCGAAAGCGTGAAGTCATTATCAGTGTTGTGATCGTTGCTGTAATTGCGCTGCTGACTTTTGCCGAGAACAGGATCATGCACTTTGGCGCTGGCATCCCCGTTTCCAATACCATTCTGATGTTTATTCTGATAAACATTAATTTACTCTTGCTCATTTTGCTGATCTTTCTTGTTTTCAGAAATCTGGTAAAACTGCTTTATGACAGAAAACGGAAGGTGATGGGGGCAAAGCTTCGAACGAGACTTGTTGTGGCTTTTATCGCGCTTTCACTGTTGCCCACCACCGTTCTTTTTTTCTTTTCCATAAATTTTATTACAACCAGCATCGAGTTCTGGTTTAACGTTCCTGTTGAGCAGGCCCTTGAGAATTCATTGCGGGTGGGACGAAGTTTGTATTGGCATGCTGAAGAGACCGGCAGCTTCTTTATGAAAAGAATGTCGTATCAGATAGAAACGAAGAAGCTTTTAGATCCAAAAAACAGAAAAGCCCTTTTCCGCTATATACAAATCGTCCAGCGTGAGTTTAATTTTAATGCGGTAGAAATTTATTCAGCGGATGCGGATCGTCTTACATTTGCCCTTGCCCCGGAACTGGAAGATAAGCCCTTTGCCGTAATTTCCTCCGATGATTTCAAAAAAAACATGTCGCTGAATAGTGTCAGGACCGTTTCCGAGAGGATATCCTCCGGTGAGCTAATCAGAACGATCGGAACCATCCCCTTTGGCGTAACGCCCCCGGATGCAAAGGCCTTTGTGGCGCTAGCCAGTCTGATGCCACCGGATCTCGCAGAAAACATGGCATCAATTTCAAGAGGTTTTGAAGAATACCAGCAGATAAAACTTCTTAAAAAACCGATTCAGATTACCTATTACATAACCCTCTCCATCGTGGCGCTACTGGTGGTATTTTGTGCGATCTGGTTCGGCTTCTATCTTGCTAAAACAATAACCATACCCATCAGAGAGCTTGCTGAAGGAACCCGTAAGGTAGCCGAAGGAGATTTGAGTTTCACCATCGGAATGGTAGCTGATGATGAAATCGGGAGCCTTGTCAACTCTTTTAACAGAATGACCAAAGATTTGCGAATCGGCAGAGACCAGCTTGAGCTTTCTGCCCGTCTGCTTCGGGAGCAGAACGTTGAGATCGAAAAAAGACGGCAATACATGGAAATCGTACTAAAGAACGTGTCCGCCGGTGTTATAACGCTGGACGCAGGTGGTTTCATTTCAACGATTAACAAATCGGCTGAAAAGATGCTGAATCTCAAATCTGAAGATATCATCAAGAAAAGTTATAAAAAAATTCTAAGTGGAGAGATGCTGAGTCTTGCTGAAGAAGTTATGGAGCAGCTGAAAACGTCACGGAATGATGCGGTTAGATTGCCGTTAAAGCTGACCATAGACGGACGTCCAATGAGTTTTTTGATGCATATAAACGCCCTTAAAGACGACATCGGACAGCATATGGGTATCGTGATGGTATTTGATGACCTGACGGAGCTTGAAAAGGCTCAGCGCATGGCCGCCTGGCGCGAAGTTGCAAGAAGGATTGCCCATGAAGTTAAGAATCCATTAACCCCGATATCGCTTTCAGCCCAACGCCTTAAACGAAAGTATTCGGATCAGCTCAAACAGCCGGTTTTTGATGAGTGTACCCAGACCATTACGGATCATGTGGAACTCATACGAAATCTTGTGGACGAATTTTCTTCGTTTGCAAGATTCCCCACGGCAAATCCAAAGCCCTGTGACTTACCGCCAATCATTGAAGAGACACTGGTATTATACAAAGAGGGGCATAAAAACATCAATTTCAATTTCAAAATTATAGATGACATTCCCTGCCTTAACCTTGACCGTCAGCAAATAAAGCAGGCTATGATCAATCTTGTCGATAATGCCATCGGTTCCATAAGGAATGAGGGCAATATTTTAATAACACTCACCCATGATCCAATTCTCAAAATCGTTCGATTAGAAGTTGCTGACGATGGGGCGGGCATTTCCGATATCGATAAGACACGCCTTTTTGAGCCATATTTTTCAACAAAAAAAGCCGGGATGGGTTTAGGACTTACCATCGTAAGCAGTATTGTTACGGATCATAACGGAATGATACGTGTTCAGGACAACAAGCCCAAGGGCGCAAAATTTGTTATCGATTTACCGGTGAATTAACAACCAAGGAGTTAAGAATATGTTTCCTTCTATTTTAATTGTAGATGACGAGCCTTCCATACTTCAGTCTTTGGGTGGGCTCCTTTCAGATGAAGGCTTTGGGGTCACAACTGCCGCCAATGGGTATGAGGCGTTGAAGATTGTTGATACCGAATCGCCGGATCTCGTGTTGCTCGATATTTGGATGCCGGGGATCGATGGCATTGAAACATTAAAGGAGATCAAAAAGGACAATCCCCACATACAGGTCATCATCATATCCGGGCACGGAAATATAGAAACCGCTGTGAAAGCCACAAAACTCGGTGCATTTGACTTAATCGAAAAACCACTCTCCATCGACAAAGTCATTGTGTCGATTAATAACGCATTAAATTTCAGACGGCTGGAGGAAGAAAACAGATATCTGCGAAAAAAAACTTTAGAAAAAAACTCAATCACCGGAAACAGCCCCCCCATTGTCGCATTGAAAAAACAGATCGCCGTTTCAGCACCGACAGGGGCATGGATATTGATCACAGGGGAGAATGGAACCGGCAAGGAACTGGTTGCACGCTCCATACACCAGCTCAGTTCCAGGGCAGAGTATCCCCTAATTGATGTTCACTGTGCTGCAATTCCGGAAGAACTCATTGAAAGCGAGCTGTTTGGCCAAGAAAAAGGCGCGTTTCCCAGCTCTATGGCAAAAAAGATCGGCAAATTCGAACTGGCCAATAAAGGCACGATTTTTTTTGATGAGATTGGTGACATGAGTTTAAAGACTCAATCAAAGATCCTTCGGGTTTTACAAGAACAGCAGTTTCAGCGGGTGGGTGGCAGCAGAACATTGAGTGTCGACGTTCGGGTCATTGCATCAACCAATAAAGATCTTGAAAAGGAGATCGAAAAGGGCACTTTCAGGGAAGATATTTACTACAGGCTGAATGTGATCCCCATAGAGGTGCCACCGTTAAGGAATCGTTTTGAGGATATTCCCCAGTTGGTGGAAATATTTTTTAATGAATGTGTCCGACAGAATAGGAGTAAAAAAAAGGAGATAACCCAGGAAGCGATTGATCTGTTATGCAAATATTCATGGCCTGGAAATGTCAGGGAATTGAAAAATTTGATTGAGCGTCTGGCCATTATGGTTGAAAAAGATGTTATCGATGAAACAGAGATCCCTGGGCCCTATAATCCAAATTCAAGAGATGGGACCGCATCGATTGAAACACAGCTTTTTTTGGGCAATTCTTTAAAAGACGCCAAAAAGACTTTTGAAAGAGAATTTATTAAAAGAAAGCTTATGCAAAACAATAACAACATCACCAAAACCGCTAAATCCATCGGGATTGATAAGAGTTCTTTGAATAAAAGGATCAAAAGCCTGAAACTATCCGTAAAACAGGAGACAAAAGGCTGAACATACGAAAGAGATATGGGATTGAGAATCATCGGCGGCGAATTGAAAAGAAAGAAACTGTACTCGGTCCGGGGTAAAACAATCCGGCCCACGGCTGACCGAACGCGAGAATCGATATTTAATATCCTTTCCCATCGAATTTTTGGGACGGATGTTCTGGACCTGTTTGCCGGAACAGGGGCTTTAGGTATCGAGGCCCTGAGCCGGGGAGCTGAATCAGCGGTGTTTGTAGACAACAGCAGAAGATCTTTATCGGTTGTACAGCGTAATGTCGAATCGTGTACGCTGAATGACCGGGCCAACATCATTAAATGGAATATTGAAAAGAATTTAAATTGCTTGAAATCGATGGGAACAGGCTTTGGCCTGGTATTTATAGACCCTCCTTACAACCGCAATCTGGTAAAACCGACCCTCTTTAATTTGGATCAAAGCAAATCCTTACAAAATGGGTCCTGTATCGTTGTCGAACACGCTTCTTTGGAACCTGTTCCGACAGATCTTTTGGCATTTGAGCTTTCGGATCAGAGACAATACGGGAAAACCCTTGTTTCATTCTTAAATTATGTGATATGAAAAACTCTTTAAAAAATAGTCGAACTTACAACATATAGTCGGCACTTAACAGACAGCCCCGGGTTACGCTTCCGTACCACTTGGGGTTAAACATCACACTGGAGAAGGAAGATAATAGATGCGAAGAATTGCCATATATCCGGGATCCTTCGATCCTGTTACAAACGGTCATATTGATATTGTGCAAAGAGGACTCAGACTCTTTGATAAAATCATTGTCGCCATCTTGAGCAACCCGGTAAAAAATTTTCTCTTCACAGTCGAAGAACGGATAGAGATGCTGGAGTTAAGCTTTGAAGAATATCCCAATATTGAAGTGGAGAAGTTCGACGGACTCCTTGTGGATTATGCGGCCAAGAAAGATTCGACTGCCATACTGCGGGGGATGCGCGCTGTCTCTGATTTTGAATATGAATTTCAACTTGCACTCATGAACCGCAAGCTAAATAGAGAAGTTCAGACCGTCTTCCTGATGACAAGCCTGCGATGGATATTCACCAGTTCGTCGATAATAAAGGAGGCTGCAAAGTTTGGCGGCGATATTAAAGATATGGTGCCGCCCATTGTCAATGAGAGATTGAAGACAAAGTTCAAACACTCTTATTAAATAGTGTCACTCAAAAAAAACTTCCTTGTCCGGCAACTCGATTTCCTTTGGGAAATTATCAAAGGGAAATGGTTTTTCATTTTCATTCAAAGTAGCATACCGGAGAACCCTGTACGCATAAACAGACACTTTGTTTGAAAATTTTCTGATCGGATTATTGTAAGTTTTTGAAATAAGCAAGTAACCATATTGAAATATAACAGAAACCTGAATGATAATTTTGATAATCTCAAATACAATCAGAAAAAGTATGGTATAAAGTAAACGGATTGCAATTTTTTTACGTGAGAATACCTTGGAATTCATTCATCCTCCTCTCTAATTAGGCAACAAAAAGTTTTATCAGGATTTAAAATGCCGGACACGACATTTTGATGATCCTGTCACAGATTTTCATCAAATCTTCCGTCAGTTTTTTTTCCCGTTGAGTAAGTTCGGAATCAGCGAATGTATTGCCGTAATAGGCGTTGACGATCTGTGTCGAAGCGGTGTCGAGGATCTCTACAAATCGCTTAAAATCACCGGCCTGAAGGTAAAGAGTCGCGTCGTTGACAAACAGTATCGTTCTTTTTTGCCGGTGTAATTTCACGAAGAGTTTTTCAATGGCTGTTGAATTATTTTCGGCCAGCTGCCGGACATGGTTTTCGTTTCCGCCAGTCAGACGGGGCGCTGAGATGGACGTCGTTAAATAGACAAGCGGCTCATCCAAAGGCGGTTCCATTTTCCCGCCGACACCCCGTACGGAATCCGGAGCAAGATCAAGTACTGCAATTTTTTTCCCATATCCTGCCTTTAAAAAACGTTGCAGTATCTTCAGCGTTCGGTCGGTCTTACCGGAGTTGACGTCTCCTGCGATGAGGGTTCGCCGGTCTATATATTCTTCGACGGCGTCCATTATTCCCTACAAGCCGTTTCAAAACTTCCGATGAATGTTTTTTGAGTCATTTGGAATGAATCCCGCGCTTCTTTGCACCCGGGGTGAATATTTTTTTGGACATGGTTTCCAAACCACCAGCACCAGACCGATCAGGCTGCAATGCCCCTTCATGCAGAATTCGGTTTATCCGAACCAGATTCCGATTTTGGCCAGGATGAAGCGCACAGCCAGCAATGTTGTGATAAACAGGGCCGCGCCGCCGATGAAATTGAGGAGCCATCCGTTACAATGCTCTTTGGCCCAGTCCTTCTGGTTGAGCAAAAAAAGCAAAATAAAGACTACCGGGGGCGTACCGCAGAGACCCAGGGCCAGCATGACCACCAGCAACATCAAGAAACTGCCCTTTACCAGCGGTCCCACAAGGCTAATCAGACATCCCAAAAAAACAACCGCTTTGAACCGGTTATCCCGAACGCTGATCGTCCATTTCATTTTGTCGGCAATGAAATAACCGGCAGCCAGATAGGTCGGCATAATCGTGGAGAATACGGCGGCCCAAAAACCAGCAAGGAAAATACCATGAGCATAACCACCCAACACCGGTTTAAGTGGTCGGGCCAGATCAAAGGCTGTTTTGACTTCGATTCCCTGGGGATGCAGAATCGAAGCCGCTGCCACAAATATGGCGACACTGTAAATACCGAAGGCCAAGAACATGGACAGAAAGGTGTCCGTCCAAGCAAGACCCATATCGTCCGGTCCCCAGTTTCGGGCATTTACGTTATAGGTATGCATGGCGATGATGGTAATGTGAACGGCACCGCCCATAATTCCCGCCATCATCAGCGCGTCTTGGGAGCCAGCGGTCAAGATGGGGAGAAGCCCTCCGGCCATCCCGCTCAGGTCCGGCTTTATCATGATCACGGTGACAATAAAGCAGCCCACCACAATGGACACCAGGGTCTTGCAGACTCTTTCCACCCAACGGTACCCTCCCATGCCGACCAGGATAAAAATCAGGACAACATAGATCAGAGACCACCAGGGCGTGAACACACCTGTGACAAGACCGGTGGTGGCCACAAGGGCCTTCATCAGCACTGCAGCCGCCAGCCAGGTCGCTAAAAGCGCATCGACCATCAAGATCCAAGCCCATACGTTGCCCCAGCGCTCCTCCACCAGGGCGATAATCCCTTTTCCACTGATCAGCCCTACTTTGGCTGCCATGAATTGCACCACAAAAGCTAAAAGAGCACTTAAAACCACGACCCATAATAACTGGTACCCGTAATGGGCGCCGGCTATGGATACACTGGCCATAGTGGCCGGCCCACAGGCCACCGCGCTGACAACCCAAGCAGGCCCCATCTGACGGAAGAACCGGCCAAAAAAGGAGGGTTTACGGTGATCTGCGTTGCTTATAGATTGCATGTGGAAACCTCTTTTAAAAAAACTTGGTTAACGGTCATTCGATGATTAATCCGGCTCTTTCATATAAATCAAAAAAATGTTGGGGGGGGCCATGCCCTTGCCCAATGGATAGCGAGTTTTCGATGGCGCCGGTGATATAGGCCTTGGAAAGGGTTGCGGCTTCAAAAAAATTTTTACCCAATGCCATATTGGCTGCAATGGCCGAAGAAAAGGTACACCCCGTGCCATGGGTATTTTTGGTTTCCACCCAATGACTCCTCAACTCCTTGAATTTAAGACCATCATATAGGATGTCAGTGGCGCGGTCTTCTTCAAGGTGTCCCCCTTTGACCACCACTTTTTTGGCGCCAAGCTTCAGGATGTCAAGGGCCCCACGTTTCATGTCGTCCACAGTGGCAATTTTTCTGCCGATGAGCGCTTCAGTTTCGTAGATGTTGGGCGTAACGACTTCAGCCAATGGGAAAAGATAGTGCGTCAAAGCATCCTGGGCATCTTGATTGAGCAAGCGATATCCGCTTTTGGAAATCATCACCGGATCGAGAACCACCGGCGGTGGTTTTACGGATGTCAGTGCCTTTGCGATGGTCCGGATCAGCTCGATACTTGAAACCATGCCGATTTTTACGGCATGGATTTTTATGTCATCAAACAGACAGATAATCTGATCGTGTACAATCTTTGGCAGTATCTCCTGAATGTCATATACTTTCTGAGTATTCTGAACGGTTACAGCGGTGATAGCGCTCATACCGAAAACACCATGTGCTTGAAATGTTTTCAGATCAGCCTGGATTCCGGCACCGCCGGAAGAATCGGAACCCGCAATGGTAAGGGCAACTCGCATGAAAAACCTCCTGCCCCGGATAGATCGGCATTGAGTCAATTTATTGAGAAATTACGATATTCGCAGGGAGTTGAAAAACGATGAAAAAATAGCGGAGCAGAAAAACGTGATGGAATTGCTCTCCGATTTCCCTACGACAGTACAAACTGTATCAGGTTCAAAGGGTATGCTCTCAGTTCTGTTATAAAATCAGAACACCCCTATCCGGATTTTTATAATCTTCTATCAGTCTGCAAAAAAATTAGCAAGTTTTTTATTATCGGCCAACCGGTTTCATGTTTGACAAACCGAAAACCTCGTGTTAGCAATCAACCATTGAGTCGCTGGGGGAGCCGAATGCAAATCGGCTGAGAGGAGGCTTGAGGCCTCGACCCCTGGAACCTGATCCGGATCATGCCGGCGTAGGGAAGTTGATACAACCACATCGTAATGCCTTCCCCATTCCCCGGCACTGATTCATACTGTAAATTTCTATTGTTTGGCTTTTAATATAGAACCTAAATTGAGCGATGAATAACAGCACCAAAACCACTTCAGGACATGGGAAACGTCCATCTGCCCCGAGCGTTATTCTGGAAAATGTATCTTTTTCATACTCCGGTGAGCAGATCTTTCGCAATTTGAATTTTACGGTAAAGGGCGGCCGGTGGACATGCCTCATCGGTCCCAGTGGTTGTGGGAAATCTACATTGCTCAAATTGATTTCCGGTACCCTTCGTGAAAACTTTTCCGGTAAAATTCACTTCAGCGACGGCATCAGCCATAATGGACATACCGCCTGGATGGCCCAAAAAGATTTGCTGCTCCCCTGGCTGAGCGTTTTGGATAATGTCTGCCTGGGTTTGCGGTTGCGGGGCGAAATGTCCGATCAAAAACGGCTAAGAGCGATTTCACTGATCGAAGATGCCGGCTTGGGTGAATATTCAGATTCTCTCCCTTCAGATCTTTCCGGCGGCATGCGTCAGCGGGTAGCACTTTTGCGTACGCTTATGGAAGAACGTTCCGTAATCCTGATGGACGAACCCTTTTCAGCACTCGATGCGTTGACAAGACTCAAACTTCAGGATCTTGCAGCAAGCCTCGTTAAAGGTGCAACCGTTTTAATGGTAACCCACGATCCCTTGGAGGCATTACGTCTTGGACACAGGATATACGTGATGACCCACCGGCCTGCAAAACTGAGCAAGGTCCTGATTCCCCCCCGGGTCGCCGCCGCGGAAGCCCGGTGATCCGGCAATTATATCTTTACAGGCGGAATTACTCCACCGGCTTATGGAAGGGGCCAAAACATGAGAATAATACGTCTTATTTTCATAGCCGTTGGATTGGTTCTGGTATGGCAGACAATTATCCTTTTGACCCATGTACCCCACTATATACTACCCGCACCCGTAAATGTTGCTAAGGCAGCGTTGACCCATGCAGGGCCTTTATTCGATCATGCCATGACAACGTTGTTCGAAATCATTGCCGGCTTACTGATCGGAACCTTATTGGGTACTTTAAGCGCACTATCCATGATTGCGTCCCTTTCGCTAAAAAGATGGCTACTGCCTGTACTTGTCATCAGTCAGGCTATCCCTGTATTTGCCCTTGCACCGCTATTGGTCCTCTGGTTCGGCTACGGCATGAGTTCAAAGATTGCAATGGCTGTTTTGATAATTTTCTTTCCGGTCACAGCGGCGTTCTATGATGGATTACGCAGTACAGAACCCGAATGGTTGGAGCTTGCCCAGGTAATGAACGCAAAGCCCCTTGCAGTTATTCGGCATATCCGGATCCCTGCGGCACTGCCGGCATTCGCTTCAGGCCTGCGGGTTGCAACCGCTGTTGCCCCCATTGGAGCCGTTGTCGGGGAATGGGTCGGGTCCAGCAAAGGCCTTGGTTTTTATATGCTTCACGCCAATGCTCGCATGCAAATCGATGTCATGTTCGCAGCACTTGTCGTTCTCGGGATCCTTGCACTGACCATCTACTTTTCAGTGGACCGGGCAATGATAAAAATTGTTTATTGGCAGAAAGAAGAAACGGAATAAGAGGAGACTAACGAATGAAACGAATATCCTTAACATTGTTTTTCACAATAATGGCCCTGTTGGGAGGGGTCTCCACGGGAGTACACGCCTCAGACAAAGTAACGGTTGTCCTCGACTGGTTTGTGAATCCGGATCATGGGCCGCTTTTTGTCGCTTTAGAAAAAGGATTCTTCAACGAGCGGGGACTGGATGTTGAATTTCAAGTTCCCTCCAACCCGAATGATCCGGCAAAGCTGGTTTCAGCTAAAAAGGCTGACATTGCCGTATCCTATCAGCCCCAACATTATATTCATGTTGATCAGGGCTTGCCGGTGGTTCGAATCGCCACTTTAATCGCAATCCCATTGAATACATTGGTGGTTCTGGCAGACAGTGATATCAAGTCAATTGCCGACCTTAAAGGAAAAACAGTCGGTTATTCAATCGGTGGTTTTGAAACCGCTATTCTCAAGGCCATGCTCAATACCCAGGGGCTGTCTCTGGATAATGTCAAACTGGTGAATGTTAATTTTTCGCTTTCTCCATCCCTGTTATCCGGAGCGACGGATGCAGTCATCGGCGCCTATCGAAACTTTGAATTGAATCAGATGGATATTGAAGGACGGCCCGGCAGGGCCTTTTTTGTCGAGGAACATGGAATTCCCCCCTATGACGAGCTGATACTCGTTGCCCATCACGACAATGTCAAAGAACCGAAATTGAGAAAATTCATAGATGCAATGGAGGAAGGTGTTCGGTTTCTGGTCAATCATCCGGAAGAAAGCTGGAAGTTATTTGTTCGTGGACGAAAGGACCTGGATAATAAGCTGAATCGTCTGGCATGGCGGGACACACTTCCATATTTTGCCCTTCGGCCGGGTGCGCTGGATCACGCCCGTTATCAGCGTTTTGCAAAATTTCTAAAAACCCAGGGTTTAATTAATAAAATTCCGCAGCTTGAAACCTATGCGGTCGAATTGCCCTGACCCGGAAAAACAAATTGAATCAACAAACCACGACAAACATCTCATTGTGATTTAAAATGGGTGTACTGAGGCAGAAAAAATGAGTCTATCAAGCGATTTGTGGCAAGCCAACATGGATCTGGCCCGGGCCAGTCTTAACCAGCCTTTTGTTCAGGGCCTGGCCGATGGCAGCCTTTCAAGAGAGTGTTTTGCCTACTATTTAGGTCAGGATGTCTTTTTTTTGAAAGCGTTTGCCCGTGCCTACAGTATCGCAGCGGCCAAAGCACCTGACTGGGAAGGATTTTGCACCTTACATGCTTTGGCCGATGGAGTGCTGGGGGAGTTGAAATTACATGATAAATATGCGGCCGGATGGGGTGTAGACGTTCTTAACGTGGAACCGGGTGCAGCGACCCGTCGCTACACGGACTTCCTTCTGGCTACTGCCTGGACCTACGAAACAGGCATAACTGTCGTGGCCATGTCCCCTTGCATGCGTCTGTATGCCTATTTAGGGCAACAACTGGTGCAACTGAAGCCACCGGAACATCAGTATATTGACTGGATTCGCACTTACAGCAACCAGGATATCGAAAATCTATCACAGCAGTTGGAACAACTGGCTGACCGATACATTTCGGACACTCCCCTGGTACGTGCCACCTACCGTTACGCTATGGAGTGCGAACGGGATTTTTTCCAGGCTGCTTATGATAGTGTTAACTCGATTGTTTCCTGATTTTGGTGTCGGTCTTTTCTGAATATTTTTCCAGACGTTTGTAACGATTCATGGCTGATTTTGCAAAGCGACCAATTACTCTAGGGAGATCGGAATCGTTCCAAATGGACGTAAACGCATCTAAGGCAAAGAGACGCTTGCTCACCTTGTAATGAGGTTTACGGTCCAAGATAAGCGTAATGTCCTCATGGCCAAAATCTACTTTGCCTGTAAAAACACTTTTGAATAATTCCATGATGGTGTGGACGAACGAATTTACCACATCCCCGGTGGACTCCGCCAAGTTAAGTTTTTTCCTGAAGTCTGGAAGAACTTCATTCTCGTACTTGGTAAAGGAAATCTGTAGCGCCATGACATCCCTCCTTTTTATATTTGGAGTCAAAAAGATTTTTTTGGTTGATCGGACCAGGTTTGGCTTTGTGCACGACAGGTTGTTAATTTCCAGGCAGGTGCGAATGATCATTTACAACATATTGGCATTTAAGCCAAAACGGAAACTGTTGCCCTCATTTTTCAGTCTTTTTAAAATATCATAAACCGACTATTTTATCAACATTATTTATCAACGATATGAAACCCTGAACACGCACAAAACCTAATTGAGCAAAAGTTTAGGATTCCTCACGACTGTGAGCCATTGATAACCAAGGAAATGGGGTATCATCTGCTTTCGTTTACCCCTGACCGAGATATGACAGTCTTTAGTTTTTGAACTGGTAGCCCAGCAGGAAGAGAAATTTCGTATCCGAAACATTTACATCGTGCAAGGTACCCGAATGAATCTCAACATATCGGATTATCCGGGATGTATGGATATTGATGCCATGGTTGCGGGGAATTAAAGATCAGATAAGAACGTATCAAATTCAACGCCGATGCCTTTTGAATCAACTCTAACAATTTTTCCATTGATTTTGATCGGGGCTTCACCGTTGGTAACAGAAAAGGTCATTGAAAGCCCTTGTCCGACGAAGAAGGGAAGTTGCGTGTCAATATACAGTCCACCGGCGCTTAAATTTTGAATAAAATCCGTAAAGGCGCATTTGTTGCCGGAACAATCAACATGGATAAAGGTGGATTTCCTTGGATGTTTCCGCCTCTCTTCGTATTGGGGCAGCCAATATATCTCCAACTTTTTCAGGAGGTCTCGAGTCTCTGCTTCGGGCATATTAAAGATTAATTCAAACAAACGGCCCCGGACTTCAGTGATGCTTATTTTTTTATCGTTGGCTGTCATCGGCTGTTTTTCTTATTCTTTTAAAGATTGAAGATTCCTGCAATAACTCCGGAAAGAAGGGAGATCATCAATCCGTTCAAATACATCCCATGAACAATACGCTGGATTTTCGGCCTGTCTCCACCCATTCAAGGTTATTTCATGAAAAAAGGGGCTGCTAATTAAGCTAACCCCATGTAATCATTGGTGGAGCTGAACGGGATCGAACCGTCGGCCTCATGACTGCCAGTCATGCGCTCTCCCAGCTGAGCTACAGCCCCATATAAAATTTGAAAATTAACAAAAAGGTGCTATAGGTGTCAATAATTATTTTAGGCGAAAATTTACGGCGAGAAGGTATTGACAAAAGTGACGATGAAAAATAATATAGATGTTTTGCAAATTACAACTTATTGAACATACAAGATTTTAATCTAAATGAACGTCAACGCTATTGAGACGATCTATAAAATAATAAGGATCATCTCCAAAAGAGTTGATGCTTTTGGAAGGATTCAAGGGGTCAAGGGTCCAAGGATTCGAGTGAAATGCGTAAGAGTTAGAAAGATCTGATAGTTTGGCAAAAGGCGTACAGGCTCTGTTTGGATCTTTACAGAATAACAAAAAATTTTCCAAAAAAAAGGTATAGCAATGGATCTGAAAAAATTTATCGGAATATCAAAAACTTATGCCTCACAGGCCAAAGATAACGGAACCTTTAGGGAGTTTAATGCCACTGAACTTTACTGTCCAAAGTGCAAACGCCCGGTCCCGGTTCGCGAACGCCTTTTGATAGTGTTGCCGGAAGGCGATAAATATGAATATCTGTGCGGGTTATGCTCCGAGTCTGTTGGATCAAAGATCGATCGGCAGTTGAAACCCCCAACGGTCATTATCTAAAAAGAACACAATGTTAAGGTAGAAAGGAATTTTATGCTCAGGTTAATGCGGGAACAAGCGGGCAGCTGGCTAATCAAAGTACTTTTAGGTGCGATTGTTATAGTGTTTGTATTCTGGGGTGTCGGAAGTTTCAGGTCACAAAGAGGTGACAGGGTTGCGACAGTCAATGGTGATTCGATTACCCTGGACGAATATAGAGATACTTTCGATAATCTTGTTGATCAGTTGCGCAGAAGATTCGGGAACAACCTGGATGGAGATATGATCGAAAAACTTCAGGTAAAAAAGCAGGCCTTAAACCAGTTGATCAATAACACGCTGTTGCTCCAGGAAGCCAAAAGGCTTAAATTTCGAGTTTCCGACACAGAGCTTGCTGACGCAATTTCGAAAATCCCAGCTTTTCAGGAAGCCGGTAGGTTTGACAACCGACTTTATAGAAATGTTCTGGAGCGCCTGAGAATGACCCCTGAAGAGTTTGAAGTGGGTCAAAGAAATGGGATGATGATTGAAAGATTATCGGCTCTCATTACAAGTGGTGTAAAAATTTCAGACCAGGAAACCATGGAATGGTTCAACTGGGCCAATGCATCTGTAAATATCGATTTTGCATTATTTGAGCCCGACCATTATAAAGATGTCGACCCTTCTTTGGAGGAAACAAAAACATACTTTGAAAGTCATAAAGAGAATTATAAAACCCAAGAGATGGTGAAAGTCCGTTACCTGCATTTCAGCCCGGACGAATATCGTTCTAAGGTGATAATTTCCGATGAAAAACTGCTTGAATATTATAACGAAAACCAGGAAGTATTTAAAACACCGAATACTGTTGAAGCCAGACACATTCTGTTAAGAGTTGATGAAAATGCCACCCCGGAAGCTGTAAAAAAGACACAAGAAAGAGCTCTTGGCATATTGAAATCGGCCAGGGAAGGCAAAGATTTTGCCGAACTGGCCAAACAGTATTCAGAAGGGCCGACACGAAACAGCGGGGGACACCTTGGTACATTCACAAAGGAAGCCATGGTTAAACCCTTTGCAGATATGGCCTTTTCCATGAAAGCCGGAGAAATCAGCGAACCGGTTCGCACGCGATTCGGATGGCACATCATTAAGGTTGAAAAATTAAATGAAGCATCTATTCTTTCTTTTGACGAAGCCAAAGAGCAAATAAAAAAGAAACTGGCCGGAGAAAGAGGAAAAAATCTTGCTTACGACGAGGCAGAGGCGGTGTCTGAGATTTCCTTTGAAGACGACGATCTTTTTAAAATAGCAAAAGAAAAAAATCTGAAAATTTTAACCACGGATTTCTTTTCAAGAAAAGGTCCGGAAAAAGGGGTAAGTACGCCTTCAAAATTTGCATTGTTTTCGTTTAATCTCTCGGTTGGGGAAATTAGTGATATCCAGGAATTTGAAAACGGATATTATATTATCCAGCTTATTGAGAAAACTCCGCCGAAAATACCCGAATTCACCCAGGTAAAGGAAACGGTCAGGGCTGACCTTATCAGGGAAAAACAGGGGGAAAAAGCGAAAGGGGATGCAAATTCATTCCTGGCAGCTTTAAAAACCGGCAAATCCATGGACGCGGAAAGCAAACATTTTAATTTAACGCCAACATCCACCGGTTTCTTTAAGCGCAGTGACTCAATTCCTAAAATTGGGCCTGAACGCGAGATTGCCGAGACTGCTTTTCAGCTGACCAATGAAAAAAAATTGGCGGAAAACGTCATAAAAGGTGTCAAAGGATATTATATTATTCAATTCAGCGGCAGAAAAACACCGGAAGCTGAAAATTATAACAAAGAAAAAGAAGACATCGAGAAAAGACTGTTAGCGCAAAAGGGATCCAGAACTTTTGATGCACTGCTGACACAAATTAGAAGAAAAAGTGAAATTTCTATTGAAGAGGGGTTTTTGAAATAGATTTTTTTCATTCCTGATCCGAGTTTAAAATTTTTCACCCCGAATCAATTGCCGTGCACGGGTTCAGCAATAATATTGGCATTGACCGGTTTTTACGGATAAGGATGTATTCCAGAAGGACATTTAAAGGACCGCCGATGAAAAATGAAAGCTTCAAAGATCAATGCTCTGATATGACCAAAGCCTTTAGTATAGAGATCCCCTGTAAACTCGCCGAACGAGTCGAAACCTATGCATCTGCCAACAATACGACACACAACAGTGTCGTGATCGAGGCATTGGATTCATTTTTAAGAAATCAGACAAACAGGGTGGATTGAGGTGTTAAAGGAGGCATAGAACGCAGGCATTGGGCATTGGATGCAGGTTTAAGATGGCTTCTAATAATAAGGCAGGGGCGTTATGACGAGCCGATCGCTTAACGTGTTGAAAAACCCCTGTAATTCCCTGATATATAATCGAAAACAAGCAAAAACTATCAATATAATATGTTTTTGGAAGTCTTGCCTTCTATTGCATATAAAAACAACATATTAGAGTTATACATCAACACTTTTAACGATCGGGTTGGCGTTATGACCCTGCCTTTCTGCCCTGAAAGCCTATCATATTAGTTTCAAGGCTTCATCCGGTTCGTTGAGCCATCACCCTGATTGCGTGTGGAGTCGTCCGAACCCATAATATTTTCTCGATACGTACCGGCTTCATTTTTGGCACATACCGGAGATGCCATTAATTAAGTGCCACCTCAAACTCCCTTTTTAAGTATAACCTTTGGAGGCTTTCCGCCATCACATGGTTTTTTATAGGTGTTGAAGTCGGGTGGCACTTATTGGTATAAATGCTGCTTTGAACCTCCCCACAGCCCCGTTAAAACGAGATTTGCGCTCCGCTTCACCCTCGCTTAACAGGATCTTAGACAAGCGTACGGGGAATGCACCTGGCCAGTTGAATCTCCAAAATTCAACTGAGTGAGCGGTTGCAGTTCAAAGCATGTTTTCTGCTTTATTTAGAATTAAGCAGAAACCATGCCAAAACCGTCAAACACCCCGAATAAACCGAAAAAACAATAAATTTCCATCGATTAACTTAAATAGACACATTTTATACCCAACGTATTTGACAATATTTAGCAGTTTCGGTGTCATTCTTTGACACCTACTGCAGGGTTTTTGGAAAACACACAGAAATGAACGTGGAAAAGCCAAGGCCTATCAAGAAAGGATGGAATGGATTGGAGGGCGAACGATTATTTCAACATCAACCGATCGTATTCAGCATGCTGAATTAACGCTCAAGCCCGCGAATGGGGGGTTTTGAAACAGCTTCTAAAGGATTTTTCGTTTTGTGTTCAAGGCTTCTTCATCCACAAATTTTCCCATAACATAGAGCCTAATTTTCTTACTTCTGGGGAATTCCCTCTTTAAAAGGGTTTTGAGCAGCTTTTTCAGCTTGTCAGGCTTTATCAGAAACCTGTCCTTAAAATAACCGTCTTCGATCACCATAAGTTTTTTTTCATCTATTTTTACGATGATGACGGTCCTATTGCGCTTGTAAGTTTTCAGGTCCAGATAGTGCTCCAGGGGGAGTTTTTCCAACCGTTCCAAGACGGTGTCGATTATCTTCGTTTTGTCAATCATCAAAAATATCTAAATGTTTTTTGAAGTTCCGTT